>JAEEGJ010030980.1_pt1 | contig 10402 bp, 4 predicted proteins | sample 8958761 | NCBI WGS metagenome assembly JAEEGJ01 (sample SAMN16246546, study PRJNA631951) | gut metagenome | biome: gut microbiome; feature: rumen; material: RS-attached | host: Bos | place: Iran: Karaj | collected 2018-10 | reverse complement strand
AATACGGTGTATCCGTAGATTTAAAGGAAACAGACAGGCTCTATCTCAGAGATGATTATTCTGTATATGAAGGTGGTATTGATAGCAACGGTCATGAGCGCAAGGATAATTTTTCTTCGCAGAGTGCAACACTTACCGTAACACTCGATGCCTATGGAACTGCAAATGTCGAAGAATATAACAGTTATTCAGATTTCAGCCCTACAACAAATTCAGAATTTGACCTTTCAAATGAAGATGAAGTACAGGAGTTGAGAGATAAAGTTGCAGCATTTATAAGAAATTCGGAGCAACTCTTAATAAATACCGAAAAATACGGGAAATTACAGGATATATCAGTTCAGGAAGCTGCCGTTGCTACAAGTATCAACGATAATGAGCCTATAATAGACTTAGAAAATGCATCAACTTTGGCAGATGTTGAAGTTGGAGACATTCTTCGACTAAAAGAACATTATAGTGGAGAAGTAATGTACTTCCGTATTGACAGCTTTAAGGATAACTTTATGGTCAACATGAGTCGTGTTTCAGATGCTGCCGGAAATGATTTTACAGAAATTGGAACAACAACAAGTATCGGTATTATTGACGGACATTGGAAAGAAACACTGCTTGACCAGAATGAGGACTTCTTAATAACACGTTATTCTAAGAGCGATCAGGAAGAATTAAGACAGCAACAGAATAGCGTTGCTACAAGTAGCAACGATGAAACAGATGTTGTTACAAATAGCAACAACATTGAAGCATCAATAAGACCTATTTTGCCAAGAGATATAACTCATAAGAGAGCTTCCAGAGCTGAAATGCTGTACAGAGAGTTCACAGAAGCTTTCCCTGATATTGCCAATGGCTCACATACTCATGAGAGATACGGAGATTATGATGAATACGGTGAAAACGATGCATTTGAGCCGCTTTCAGTAGAAGCACTGGGCGATGATACCTATGCATTTATGACATGGTATATCCAGAATGGTGACTTAATGCGTGATCCTGATTTCGTATTCACTCTTGACCATGAAAAGCAAGAGCTTCATGTATGGGAATTTCAGATCGACGGTGTACCGCCAATGGGTACTATATATCAGAACGTGGAGCTTGAAGATGGTACGATTGACAGGCAACTGCAAACTGCACTGGAGGAAAGCTTCCGCAAGAACCTGAGAAATGCAGTAGCAGTAGGCAGAGAGCTTTCAGCATATACCGATGCAAACGGAGAAGAACATGAGCTACAGGAACGGTCAGAAAATATCGCTGAACCTGAACAGCCTGATGTTCACGATGAAAGTGCATATTACCGTGAAGTACTGAATGAATTCTCCGAAAAATACGGTCTTGGAGAGCTTAATGTCAGGGCAAATGATAATGGCTTTGTAATTAATGAAAAGTTCAAAGACGGTATGTCTGTCCCAATATGGTACATAACCAAATATAACGCTGAAAAGCCGCTAACTGCCGATGAAGTTTCAGCTGCACTTGAAAACTTTGAAAAGACAGCTGAAAGAAACGGCTATACAATCACACAGCAGATTAACCATGAGAATTTGGCAAAAAACCATGCTGGTATTACAGAACTCCCCGTTGTTCAGGAAAATCTTCCTGAAATAAAGTATGCCGATAATCCATACGGCAAAATAAGGGATAATATAACAGCTATCAGAGAAATGCGTAGAATGGAGGAGCTTGAAGAAAAAGGAGAATATCCTTATGAAGCTGGAAGAAACTCATATTATAGTGAGGAAGCTTGTACAGAGAGATTAAGACGTTACTCCGGCTGGGGCGGCGTATCACAGGTATTTGACGAGCGTTTCCCTGCAATGAGTAATCTCAGGAGACAGCTCAGAGAACAGCTTTCCGATGCAGAATACGCAGCAGCACGTTCAAGTACGCTCAATTCACACTATACTCCGCAGGTCATCATTGACGAGATGTACAAGACTATCCGAAATATGGGACTTCCTGAGAATTCCCGTATTCTTGAACCGTCTTGCGGTACAGGCAACTTTATAACAAGAATGCCGCATGATATGGTTAAGGGAGGTATCGTAGGCGTTGAGCTTGATCCGATAACTACAAAGATTGCAAAACATCTGAATGTACCTAAGCATAATCCCTATGCGAAAAAAGACGAAGCAGCACTGGAGGACACAAGAGATATAAAGATACTGAACTGTGGCTTTGAAAAGGCAAACCTTGAAAATAACAGTTTTGATGTAGTAATCGGTAATGTTCCCTTCGGTGACTATAAGCTTAATGATCCCGATTATACAAACGACTGGCTTATACATGATGCCTTTTTCAGAAAAGCACTTGATAAGGTAGCAGCCGGGGGCGTTGTAGCATTTATTACATCATCGGGAACTCTTGATAAGAAAAATCCGAAGGTAAGAGAACAGCTTGCAATGAGAGCTGACCTTATAGGAGCTGTAAGGCTGCCGAATAATGCTTTTGCCGATGCAGATACAAAGGTTACGTCAGATATTATATTCCTTCAGAAACGCAAGACACCTCTTAATGTTTACGATCCGAAGCCTGATTGGTGCTACACCGCACCAGTTGAGGTCAAAATGGTCGGAAAGAAATATGAGGGAGAAAAGCGCACAGCGTATATAAATTCGTATTTTGCTCAGAATCCGCAGATGGTTCTCGGTACAATAAAGCAAACAACTCACTTCGATATGCTTACCTGTGAGCCGAATGAGGGCAGAACACTGCAAGAGCAGCTCGAAACTGCTTTCCGTCAGCTCAATGCTAAAATAAAGATAGACAACCGTGAGCGTTCAAACCTTGAAAAGAGAGGATATGTAGAACCGTGGGGCAAAAGCTTCACTTATCAGGTTAAGGACGATAAGATCTACTACAACTTAGGCAATGCAATGGAGGAAGTTGACGGCAGCGACAAGACCATAGCAAAGATTAAATCGCTTTGTGAGCTGCGTGACATAACAAGAGAGCTTCTTAATAAGCAGCAGTCCTATGTCCTCGATGAAGAGCTTATTCCTCTCAGAAACAAGCTTAATGCTGCATATGACAGCTTTGTAAAGGAAAACGGTGAACTCAGCAGCAAGAGTGTTAAAAAGCTTTTCAGTCTTGATGCCGATTATCCGATACTTGATGCACTGGAACACATTGATCCTGAAACAAAGAAAGTTACAAAGGCGGACATATTCACCAAAAGAACAGTAAGTCCTGTTGCAGAGATTACAGAAGTCGGCTCGTCAGAGGAAGCTATGCAAATATCCCTTGATAAAAAAGGCAGAGTTGATATAGCATATATGGCAACGCTACTTCAGAACAAGTATGAAAATGCAGAGCTTTCAGAGGTAATGGAATATATTACCGATGAGCTTCTCGATAAGGGAATGATATTCCGTGATCCTGAGAAAATAGCAACAGGAAAGCCTTATGCTGAGATAGTTGACAAATCAGAGTACCTCTGCGGTAATGTTCGCAGAAAGCTTGTAATGGCAGAGACTTTCGCAGAACAGGACAGCAGCTATAACAGCAATGTGGAAGCTCTCAAGGAAGTAATTCCGGAGGAGATAGGAGCGGCGGAGATAAGCGTTGACCTCGGCTGCACATGGATAGATACAGCGGATTATGAGAATTTTATGCGTATGCTGAGTGGCAGAACCGAATACGATTCAAGGAACTTCGGTATCCGTTTCTCGGAGATCACAGGCAAATTCAGCATAGAAAACTCCAAAACAAAGAACATATCAGCCTTAAATCCGAATGAAATATCTACATACGGAACAGAAGATATGAATATGTACCATATCTTGGAAAATCTGCTTAATCAGAAAAAGATACAGGTATTTGATTATTTTCCTGATCCAATGGATGCCAAAAAGGTAAAGTCCGTATTGAACAAAAACAAAACACAGGTCGCTCAGTCTAAGGCAAAGGCTATAAAGCAGAAGTTCTCGGAATGGATATTTGCTTCTGAGGAACGCAAAGAAAAATATGTAAAGCGTTATAATGAGAAGTTCAACAATCTTGTGGGACGTTCTTATGACGGTTCACATCTTACATTTGCAGGAATGGCAAATGACTTTAAGCTCCGTCCGCATCAGCTCGACTGTGTAGCACGAACAATATACGGTGGTAACACACTTGCTGCACACTGCGTAGGTGCCGGTAAGTCTGCTGTAATAGCAGCATCGGTAATGAAGAAAAAAGAGCTTGGCTTGATACATAAGGCTTGTGTAGTAGTTCCAAAACCACTGACAGAACAGACGGAAAGAGAATGGCGTACAAGCTTCCCCGATGCAAAGCTTCTTGTAGTCGATAATAAGGATTTATCGGACGAAAAGAAAAGAGAACTCTTTACAGCTCGTGTAGCTACCGGCGATTATGATGCTATCATAATGTCGCAGGAACAGTACGAAAAGCTTCCTATGTCAGCTGAACATCGTCTTGAATTCCTTAACAAGCAAAAGGCTGAACTGCTTGACCAGCTTTCACAGAGCAAACGTGAGAACGGCAGACGTGATCCTACAGTTAAGGAGATAGAACGTGCAATAAAGGCGATTGAAGTCAGAATTGAAGCTATAACAAATCCAAAGTCTAAATCCAGAGGTAAAGACTCACTGCTCAACTTTGAGTCTCTCGGCTTCGATTATCTTGTAGTCGATGAAGCTCATGCGTATAAGAATGGTTTTGTTTCAACAAAGATGGGTGATGTATCAGGCGTTAATACAAGAGAGTCAGGTCGTGCCGGCGATATGCAGATGAAGTGTGATTACTTCAACAGTGAACTCGGCAACGGTCATATCTTATTTGCAACCGGAACGCCTGTATCAAATTCAATGACAGAGCTTTATGTCATGACACGTTATCTTCGCCCGGACTTACTTGAAGATTGCGGCTGCGCTCGCTTCGATGATTGGGCAGCTACATTCGGACAGATAAAGACACAAAACAAGAAAACAGCAACAGGAGAACTCAAACTAAAGACCTGTTTCGCAGGCTTTAAGAACAGACCTGAGCTGATAAAAATGTATAAGGACTTTGCAGACCTTATAACTATTGATAAAATAACCGCACCTGATAAGGACGGTAATGCGCCTACTATTGTAGTACCAAAGGTAAAGACAGGCAAACCTCAGATAATTGAAGTTGAAGCAACACCTGAGCAGCGTGAGATAGTCAAAGACTTCGCAAGACGAGGCAGAGAGATACAGCTTGGCAACGTCAGACCTGATGAGGATAACCTGTTGAAGATAACCGGCGAAGCTCGTCTGGTAGGTCTTGGAAACAGAGCAGTTCTTTCCGTATATGAAAAGAATGAATGGGAGCCGCCTATCGGATTTGTTGCTGATGATAAGTCAGGAAAGATTGATAAGTGTATCAAAAATGTTGCTGACATATATAAGGACAGATACGATAAAAATGCAGTTCAGATCATCTTTTCAGATATTGCAGTCAACAGCGATGACGGAAAATTCTCCGCTTATGAGTACATCAGAGATGAGCTTATAGCTAACGGCGTGAAGGATGATGAAATAATTTTTGCTCCGAAATCCGATGCAAAGAACAGAGCAGAAATATTCAGAGACATCAATGAAGCTAAGTATCGTGTAGTCATTGCAAGCACAGGAACACTCGGAACGGGAGCAAATATTCAGAAAAATCTGTATGCGCTGCATCATCTGGATATACCTTGGAGACCAAGTGACTTCGAGCAGCGCGAGGGAAGAATTGTCCGTCAGGGCAACCTCAATGATGAAGTTGAGATATTCAACTACGTTACAAAGGGTACTCTCGACAGCTACTTGTATCAGGGTGTTACCGATAAGGCAAGAGGAATCGCACAGCTCTGGAATGACACTTGTATCAGCAGAACATCAGAGGACATTGACGAAAAAGTTCTTACATTCGGAGAGCTTGAAGCAGCTGCGGAAGGTAATCCAAAGCTGAGACAGTTCTCAGAATTAAAGAATAAGATAGACGAATTACAAGTCGTTCGTGCTGAGTACAACAAAGAGACAACAAGAGTTGAGCGCAGAATTAAAGAGCTTCCAGAGATAATTGAAGCTAAGAAATCTTTGATAACAGCTGCGAAAAATGACTCGAACACTGCTAAGAAAATGCAGCACAATGGTAAGCTCGAAGAACTCAAACTCATCACTCATGATAACAGAACACTCACAGAACGTAAGCATATCAACAGCTATCTTGCAAAGCAGATACTGCTTAAAATTGAAAAGCCTTATGATGATATTCCGTCATTCAGGGTGAGCGATTTTAAAATAACTGTGGCTATGAGTGCAGACAGAGCACATCCTGATTTTGCCATTAAGGGCGAACGAACTGCGGCTTACAGATTAGGAGTAGGTGTTGGCGATAACACAGATAACTGTCAGCGACTTATGAATTTCTTTGACAAGGGTATTGATAAAATAATAGAAATTGATACGCAGTCAGTAGAAAAAGATGAGACAGATCTTGCACAGGCAATAGAGAGAGCTGCTGCAAAATTCCCAAGTGAGGATGATTATCAGGAAACATTGAAAGCCTTTGAGGAACTTGAAACAGAACTTTCGATGGGCGGTTATCTTGACAACGGTGAAGAAATCTGCGGTGCAGAAGACTACGGTACTTGTGATACTGAACGCATTGACAGTAATACGGATTACGATGAGGACGATCTGATACAGGACGAATACAACAGCACAATATAAGAAAAAAGTTATCAAGCACCATGATGAAACATGGTGCTTGATGCATTTAATGATAAGGAGGTAAGCGATGAAAGACGAAGAATATGCTGAGTTAATTGAAAAAGCCCGAACCGCAGACCTTGTAGATTACTTCAGGACAAGCGGTTACACATTAAAGAAAATCAGTGGTGAAGTTTACATAAATGAGATCAAAGGACTTTCGATAAAGCCTGAAACAAACAGCTGGTTTTCTCATTACAATCAGGTAGGACGTGTCAATAATTCCATTGACTGCCTTACAATTATTCTTGATAAATCATTCAAGGATGCCGTGTATGAACTGACAGGACAGGACATTTCTCGCAGCCATTCTAATAATTCATATGAGAAAAAAAGTAAGCCGAAGGTTCTTCCTACTGTAAAGCAGCATGAAGAAATAAAAGAGAAAAAAGAAATGGTAATGCCCGACCACGCACCGACTCAGCGCAGAGTGTTTGGCTATCTTCACTCAGGGAGATACATACCAAATGAAGTTATCCGAGAGCTCATCGATGCAAAATTATTGTACCAGACCGAGCGTGATATTAAAGGAACTCTACAAGGAAAAGAGCAGATATTCAAAAAGGCTAATGCAGTTTTTGTTCATACAGATGATAATGGAAATGCTGTCGGCGGTGAGATACAGGGACTCGATATTCGTAAAAGATACAAGGGTATGGTCGCCGGTACGGGAGAGTCCTTCTTCAAGTTTGTACCTGTGAAAGAAGCGAGAGTAGTGAGAGCATTTATATTTGAAAGTGCGATAGACCTCATGAGTTTTTATAGTATGTGCAATGACAAGTCGAAGCTCAAAGGTACAATGCTTGTGTCAATGGCTGGACTCAAACCTCACGTTGTAAGAATGCTCAGAGAGAAAAATATCAATGTGATCTCTGCCGTTGACAATGATGATGCCGGCAGAAAATTTGAGAGGGAGAATGACATATCTCGTTCAGGTTTTGTAACTGAGAAGCTTGACATTCATGACTTTAAAGACTGGAATGAACGTCTTGAATATCAGAACAAGCATCCGAACTTTCTTTCAGAAGAACAGAGTATAATCAATGAACATCATAAAAAAATATCTGAGGAACACTCTCAGGAAAAGACAAGGAGTAGGTAATGGCTGATAAAAAAGATAGCAAAAAGTCTGCTGCGGTTGAATTATATTTCAGCCGCAATCAGACTAATGGACTGATGTATGTTTTGGATTGTTTTGTAAAAGCAGACAAAACAAATAAGTATGGAAAGTATGCAGCGGCAATAAAAAAAGCGATAACAAATTACAGTCGTATCTTTGTAAGTGACGGTGAGGAGATGATAGCTTTTCATCTTTTCAATAAAGAAGCTGCTACAATTATAAAGCTGTTTTCAATTTACATTGCAGCTGTTCAGGAAATGCCTGAAGAATATTTTGACCAGATAGTAGAAGTGATAATGAACAGGAGCGATGACAGTGAATGATAAAAAAGGGTTTGGGAATATCCCAAATGAGCGGAGCGTACAGAACAAGTTTCATTATTTTTTGGAGAAAAATATGTCGGCTATCAGCTCGACAAGAAGCGCAGTTCTGCAAGGTCAAGGAAGTATTCCTTGCGCAAAAGTGGAGCAAAGCGCAACGCCTCGTTTCGTCTTACCCTGAAGGGTATGACGAAACAGGTATTGCGTGACGGTACCCTTTCTGACGAAAGGGCACATTTTAGCAGCTTCGCTGAAAAAAAGAAAGGAAATTTGAGCTATGGACAGTTTTAGCATCAGCTTTACACTTGGCAAAGGAAGCGCACCTCATGGTGGAAATATTCGTCATAACAACAGGGACTATTATGCCGATAACGTTCAGAAAAATAACACGGCTTTGAATGTTGAATACAAAAGACAGGACATTGAAGAAGCGTTTCATGAGTTGTTCGATGAAGCATTGAAAGAGTACAACGACAAGCAAACCAGAAAGGATCGTGTCATTGAAGATTACTATTCTCATTTGAAAAACAGCAGAAGGGAGTCACACTTCTACGAAGCAATTATTCAATTCGGTAACGTAGAAGATACTCCATGCGGAAGTGAACGTGGTGAAATAGCAAAGCAAATGCTGGACGAATACATGAAAGAATTTCAGAAAAGAAATCCAAATCTTTTTGTTTTCAATGCAGTGCTTCACATGGACGAGGCAAGTCCCCACATTCATATCGACTTCATTCCGTACTATACAAAAGGAAGGACAAATGGACTTACAAAAGGTGTCTCCATGAAAGCAGCTCTTGATGAACAAGGCTTTACAGCTCATGGAAAAATGAGTAATCGATTGATTGCATGGGAAGCTTCTGAGAGAAAAGAAATGGAGAAGATACTTAGTAACCATAAATTTGTTCGTGCAGAGAAACAGGATTATCATAAGCACATGACCGTTGAGGAATACAAATACAAGATGGCTGAAGCTCCGATGTGTGAAGCTCTGAGGAAGCAGCACTTTGTATCCTCTGAAAAAATTACGGAAGAAAATATACGCAAACTTAAAATGGCTGCGGAGGATTCAAAAGAAAAAATTGCCAGACTTGAAAAAGAAAAAGCATCACCGCACAAGTCTTTCTTCTACTCCGATCCTGACAAGCAAGCGTTCATTCAGTCAAGAATGGATGCTGCACATATCCCTTACGTTGAAACAGAAAACGGTTTCGATGCACAGGAATGTTACGTTGAGCAGATAAGACAATGGGAAAAAGCATTCAAATCTTCATCGAGATCTTTCCGTGATAAGCTCATCGATGACATTGACAGATTGCTCATGCAGTGCAAGGACGTTGAGGAATTATACAAAAAACTTCAAGCAGAGGGATATACTATGAAGTTCGGAAAGTATGTCTCAGCCAGACCGCCAAAGGCTGAAAGATTCATCCGATTGAAGTCTCTTGGTGAGGAATATAACGAACGTGCTTTGCAGAACAGGATACAGAACAGCATCAAATTTGAAAGGAAGCTCACTGAAAATATTGAAAAGGCAAAGGCAGAGAACAGTCCTACATACAAGACTCTTAGTACGATACGTTTCTATACTGTTACTTTCAAGAAAGGTCTGCTCCCCTGCCGAAAGAAGTTTAAGCAGCAGCCATTCTCATGGACAAATGATGCAGAGCTTGATAAGCTTCTCATGCTCAATAAGAAAATAAATCAGGGTGCGACTATCGAATCTATGAAGGCTGACTTTGCAAAACTTGAACAGCAATTGAAAGAAAAGAGTGAAGCAGCTGCTGATGCTCTGAAGAAAGTCCAGCGACTTTCCAAAGGACAGGAAGCCTTTGAAGTTTTGTATGAAGGCAAAAAATCTGACAAGATCACACTTGAGGAAGCTCAGATGTATCAGAAGCGTTACCCGAACATCAATGCTAATACTTACCGTCAGGCAATAGAGATCGTTGACGAAGCTCGCCGTGAACATGACAGCATAAATGATGAAGTCAAGGAGCTTGAGAAAGAAATTCGTGAGCTCAGTGGAGCTATCTCCATTGCCGAACAGGTTCGTGCCGGCACTTACGTTCAGGAGCTTGTAAGCAAAGAAAACATTCACAGGAACGGAGCCTCTGAAAAAAAGTCTGTAAAAAGTCAGCAAACTGTGATAAAATAGAATTAATATCACAGGAGGCTGATTTTTTATGACAAGAAGAAAAAGAGAACCGATGAGCGAAGGAAAGAAGAACATC
>JAEEGJ010030978.1_pt1 | contig 10403 bp, 9 predicted proteins | sample 8958761 | NCBI WGS metagenome assembly JAEEGJ01 (sample SAMN16246546, study PRJNA631951) | gut metagenome | biome: gut microbiome; feature: rumen; material: RS-attached | host: Bos | place: Iran: Karaj | collected 2018-10 | reverse complement strand
GCCGTCAGTAGCGATCAGTTTGATGCGTGCGCCGTCTTTGTCGGCCTGGATGAGTTCTTCCCTGAGGTCTTCCATGTCGTTGTTCTTGTAGCGGTATCTCTTTGCTTTGCAGAGTCTGACGCCGTCGATGATGGAAGCGTGGTTGAGTTCATCGGAGATGACGGCATCCTGGTCACTTAAGAGAGTCTCAAAGAGGCCGCCGTTGGCATCAAAGCAGGAGGAGTAGAGGATGGTGTCTTCCGTTTTGAGGAAGTTTGAGATCTTCTTTTCCAGTACCTTGTGGATGTCCTGCGTGCCGCAGATGAAGCGTACGGATGCCAGGCCGTAGCCTCTTTCGTCATAGGTCTTTTTGGCTGCTTCGATGAGCCTGCGGTCATTGCCCAGACCCAGGTAGTTGTTTGCACACATGTTCAGCAGCTTTTCGCCGTTTTCCATGACGATGTAGGCGCCTTGCGCGGAAGCGAATGGAGCTTCGGCTTTGAATAGGCCGGCTTCCCTGATCTCTTCCACGGTATCGGCGTAGTATTTCAATGTTTCGTTTCTGTTCATAGCTGTTCCACCTTGTCTATATTCGTCCAATCCAGAATGACTTTTCCTGACTGCCCTGAAAGCATCGCGTCGAATCCTTTCTGATAGTCGGTGATGTCGAATCTGTGGGTGATGATCTTCGAGATATCGAGTCCCGCTTCGATCATGGTCGTCATCTTGTACCAGGTATCCCAGACTTTGCGTCCGTAGATGCCTTTCAGATTGAGTCCGGAGAAGATGATCTTTTCCATGTCGACCGTCGTGTCATCAGGAAGCAGGCCCAGCAGGGCGATGTTGCCGCCGTTCTTCATGTTGTGGATCATCTGATCCAGGGCAGCCGGTGCACCGGACATTTCAAGTCCGACGTCGAATCCTTCCGTCATGCCCAGTTCATTCATGACGTCTTCCAGTTTTTCGTTTTTCAGGTTGACGGTCCTGGTCGCACCCATGGTCTTTGCCAGATCCAGGCGGTAATCGTTGAAATCGGTCACGACGACGTGTCTCGCACCGGAGAATTTGACGATGGCTGCCGCCATGGAGCCGATCGGTCCGGCACCGGTGATCAGGACGTCTTCGCCGAGAACATCATAGGTCAGAGCGGTGTGCGTCGCGTTTCCGAACGGGTCGAAGATGGCATAGAGTTCTTCATCGATGTTCTTTCTGGTTTTCCAGACGTTGACGTATGGAATGACCAGATATTCCGCGAAGGCACCGTTCCTGTTGACGCCCACGCCTTTGGCGTTGCGGCAGTTCTCCCTGTGTCCTTCCAGACAGTTGCGGCACTTTCCGCAGGTGATGTGTCCTTCTCCGGAGACGATGTCACCGACTTTGAAGCCTCTGGCTCCCTGTCCGGTCTCAACGACTTCACCGACATATTCGTGTCCGATGGTCAGTCCAGGGACGATGGTCTTCTGTGCCCATTTGTTCCACTGGTAGATGTGCACATCGGTACCGCAGATGGCTGTTTTTTTGATCCTGATCTTGACGTCGTTGTAGCCGACTTCAGGGATCGGGACCTTTTTTGGCCATATTCCCACTTCGGGCTTTTCTTTGACTAAAGCCCACATCATATTATTTTCCATATCATTGACCTCTATCTAAATTATAGCTTATTTATCCGGATGAAGAAGACATAAAGAGGAATTTGAAGGATCAGAAAAAAGGTGCTATCTGAGTTCAGACAGCACCCTTCTGATATCGCCGATGTTCATCGTTCCGTAGGTGTTTTTCACGGAGCTGTTGTTTTCGTATCGCGGCAGCATCGCTTCGATCTCTTCGCCGCTCATATGGATGCCGAAGTCCGGAAGCAGGGCCCGGATCGTCTCTTTCAGTTCCTCCTTGTCGATCCGCAGGGTCTGATAGAGCAGATCGGAATAGTCTTTGTTGTGTTCTTCTTCGTAGTCCAGCAGGGCGTTGGTGAAGAGTGCGCAGGCAAAGCCGTGCGGCAGATGATAGGTCTCCGTGAAGTAGTAACCCAGGGTATGGCAGAAGACGGTGCCGGCGATGTTGATGGCCATGCCGCCCAGGATGGAGGCGTTGTAGACCGTTTCCAGTTCTTCAAGGGAGAGTTCTTTCTGCTGCGCGAGCTTCTTCAGCTTTGGGTAGAGGAGGCGGATGCCTTCAAAGGAATAGGCCCTTGAGATGTCGCTGGCATTGTTGTTGAAATAGGATTCCAGCAGGTGGGCCAGGGCATCGATGGCTGTGGAGGTCCTGACTCTGTCGCTCATCGTTGCCGTGTAGCGGGGATCGCCGAAGGCATAGAGGGCGTAGAGGTCGTCGTGGTGGATCGACTTCTTCATGCCTTTTTTGTTGGTCATGACGGAGACGTAGGTGGCTTCCGAGCCGGTGCCGGCAGTCGTTCCGATCAGGATCAGAGCTTTGGGCTTCTTCGTCCAGGAGAGCCTGTAGATGGCGTCTTCATCCAGTTCGGGGTTGCTGGCGACGACAGCAGCCGTCTTGGCCGCGTCGAGGACCGATCCTCCGCCGACGCCGATGATGTAGTCGGCTTTCATATCGTGGGCCATCCTGCCTGCTTCGATGCAGGAGGTGACGGTCGGGTTCTCTTTGATCTGATCATAGATCTGATAGCTGCTGCCGGTTTCTTTCAGGATCTTTTCGATGTCATCGAGAGCGCCTGATGCCCGTCCGGAATGGGCGGAGGTGATGATCAGGCATCTGTTTCCCAGTTTGTGGAATAGTTCCTTGTTTCTTTCCAGGATATTGACGCCCGTCAGGATCCTGGTGGGCATGTAGTGTTTCATCTTGTTCTTCCTTTCACGCTGGAACGATGGCGGATATGACCCAGTCATCGTGTACGAGTTCGTATCTGCTTCCGCAGTGCGGGCAGTCCTTGTAGTGCAGGGCATCGAAGCTGCCGCCGCAGTTGCGGCACTGGACCCTGCAGATGTCGTGTCCGATCTCCGATACGTGAGTGTCTTTTTCCATGATCACGATGAAGCTTTCGTCTTTGCGCCGGATGCTCCTGCGATAGTAAATGTCGTTGAGGAAGACTCTCATCTTCAGCTGCAGGCGTCCGTCTTCCTCTTTCAGATCCAGGAGCTGTGAGGCGCCGCGGTAGGAGAGGTCGACAAGGTCGTCGAAGAAAGAGAGGTCCTCATTTCCGGTATAGACGGAGAGCTCTGCCCTCTTTCCGGAGAAGGCGATCTGTCTCAGGAGCGTGATCATCCTTCCTTCGAAGTATTCGTAGGAGAAGTCATCCTCATAGGCTTTCATCTTTTCTTCGGTCTTCTTTTTGGTCCGTATGCCTTTTAAAAGCGGAAGCGATCTTCCGGCTTCAAAGAAGGCTTTTGAAAGCAGGGAGAAGCTGTATAACATGTAGGCGACAAAGGCGGTCACGCCGCCTGTCATGGCGGAAAGGAAGATCGAATAGAAGATCTTGACCGCTAAAGGTTCCTTGCTGGTGAAGAGGTAGGAGATCAGGACCAGAAGGGCTATGGTGATGCCCGGGATGATGGTGATCTTTTTGATCCTGCCGTTCAGAGAGGATCTTTCGGTGATGCCGGGCACGGAATAGAAGGAAGTGACATAGGGGTAATCCGGCGGGAGTTCAAAATAGGTCCCGCAGTACGGACAGCCTTTTCCCAGTTCCGATTTCAACGATCTGTGTCCGCAGTTGGGACAGATGATCTCTTCATCGCTGCTTCCTTGCCTGTCGAGGATGGTCGCGTAGATGCTGACAGGTTCCTTGTACCTTCTGATCCTTTTTCCGTTTTTCAGATAGTGCAGTGTGTGCATCGCCTCTCTGTATTCAACACTGGCAATGTAAGGGAAGTTCTCCCTGCGGATGACGCCCCTGATCTCTTCTTTGACGTGGGCGAAGTCTTCTTCGATCTGAAGGCCCTTCTCTTTCAGCCTTGCGTCTTTCTGTTTCAGATAAAAGGCGTATTCAGAGGAGACGGATGCCTGTGTTTTGTGGTTCAAAGTCCATTGATGGTATGTGTCAGTAAATCGATCCAGAATATTCTTTTCCATAAAGTTCCCTATATAATTAAATTATAAGACTTCGGGAGGAGAAATATCATGATCATCAGAGATAAAGAAAGAAGCACCGAGACCAGGGTCGCGATGCGCGGCGGTCCGGGGGAAGTCCATATCAAAAACGTCTGTTCCAAGGAAGACCTCTATGGCAAGAGCAGGATGTATGCCACGATGGTCCTGCACAAGGACTGCGGTGTCGGCTATCATGAACACGAGAATGAAGAGGAGATCTTCCTGATCAACGAGGGAAGAGCGATCTACAACGACAACGGGACGGAATATGAGGTCCAGGCAGGTGATGTCATGATCTGTCCGGATGGGCAGGGCCACGCCATCAGAAACGTCTTTGAAGAGGACTGCAGGCTGACTGCTCTCATCATCCTGAAATGACGAAGGCCGGTGGATATGCCGGTCTTTTCTTGCATATCACTTTTGTTACGAGTCTGCCTTTATCAGGAAAAACCGGGTCTGCATATGGCATACTGATTCTATAGAGGTCAGGATATGAAATACAGAAAAGATAAATACGGGAACGAACTTTCGGCTTTAGGCTATGGCTGCATGCGTTTCACGACAAGAAGCGGCAGGATCGACCAGGAGAAGGCGGAGGCCGAGATCATGGAGGCTTACAGGCAGGGCGTCAACTACTACGACACCGCCTATGTCTATTCGGGAAGCGAAGCGGCTCTGGGCGAAGCTCTGGAAAAGAACGGGATCCGGGACAAGGTCAATATCGCGACCAAGCTTCCGCAGTACATGATCAACAGCGCGAAGGATCTGGATTCTTTCTTCGACGAGGAGCTTTCCCGTCTGCGGACCGATCATGTGGACTACTATCTGATGCATCATCTCACCGACTACCTGCAGTGGGAAAGGCTGAAGGCGGTGGGCATCGAGGAGTGGATCGCAGAAAAGAAGAAGGCGGGACAGATCCGGAATATCGGTTTCTCGTATCATGGCAACAGCGAGATGTTCATTCAGATCCTGGAGGACTACGACTGGGACTTCGCCCAGATCCAGTACAACTATCTGGATGAGAACAGCCAGGCCGGCAGAAAGGGCGTGGAGAGAGCCAAGGAGCTGGGCATTCCGATCGTCATCATGGAGCCTCTGCGGGGCGGCAAGCTGGTGAACATGCTGCCGCAGAAGGCGAAGGAGCTCATCGCAAACAACGGGAAGGGCTACTCGGCTGCCGAATGGGGCTTGAGGTGGCTGTGGGATCAGAGCGGTGTGACTGTCGTCCTATCTGGAATGAATTCCCTGGAGATGGTGAAGGAGAACTGCCGCGTCGCTTCGGAAGCCGAGATCGGTTCGTTCAGTGAAGCCGATTTTGAATTCATCGATAAGATCATCGCCGAGATCAAGGCGAATGAGAAGGTCGGCTGTACCGGCTGCCGTTACTGCATGCCTTGCGTGAAGGGCATCGACATCCCTGGTACCTTCAATGCCTACAACCGCATGTATACGGAGTCCAAACATGACGGGCGCTTCCAGTATGCGCAGACGGTCGCCTTGCGGAAGGATGCTTCATTTGTGAGCGCGTGCATCAAGTGCGGCAAGTGTGAGAGCCACTGTCCGCAATCCATTCCGATCAGGGAGAAGCTGGTGGAAGCTGATAAAGCTCTGAGACCGCTGCCGTACAGGATCGGCATCAACGTGGTCAGGGCGTTCATGTTCAGAAAGGCGAAGGGTCAATGATCAAAAAAAGCTAGTCCGGCTAGCTTTTTTTGTCTTAGAGATGATCAGATGTTTTATGGGACCAGATAGAAGAGGTCGCCGTTGCCTGACATGCACAGCTCGGTCTTGAGCTTCAGGGTCTTCTCATCGACGATCTTGAAGACGATCTCTTTGACGTTGTCGCCTTTGAAGCCTTCCATCGTGGAAGCATCCGTGACGGTGCAGTAGATCCGGTCGTCTTTCTTTTCGTAGGTGCCTTTGTACTTGCCCATGCCGGCATAGACGTTTTCGGTGAAGGTGAAGAAGCCGCTGTCAAAGAAGACGCTCGGCTGGTAATCTGAAATGACGTCGGCGATCTTCGCTTTGAAGGTCTGAGCCTTGCCGGCGCCTTCCGGAGAGAGAGTCGCTTCCTTATCCCTGACTTCGTATCCGACTGTCAGCTTCTTGCTTCCGCAGGTGACGTCGATCGTGGTCTTGCCGACGCCCACGGCGCTGGCTCTGCCCTGATCGTCGATCTTGACGACGGATTCGTCGTTGGACTTGAAGGTCATCTTGTCGGTGGTGTTTTCAGGAACAGGTCTGATCTCCAGATCCCAGTTCTTTGTCCCTTCGTAGGACCAGTAGTTGTGGTAAAGGGATGTGATGCCGGTGCATGGGATCTCCTTTGTTTCCGGTTCAGGGGTGGAAGGAGTCGTGCTGCTGCTGTCATCCTTCTTGGAATCATCCTTTGGCGTGACAGTGGAGCCCTTGACTTCCGTGGTGGAGAAGCTGTCATCAGACTTGGATCCATCAAGCGAGGACTTCAATGTCAGTGTGTCATCGTCCTTGACTTCCAGGATGATCTTCTTTCCATCATCGCTTTCAAGAGTCAGGACATCCTCATTCAATGTCCACTTTCCGGATATGTCCTTGACTCCATCCTTGTAGGAATCGGAGAAGACGAAGGATCCATCTTTTCCTAACCATAGTTTGGAGTGGTCCTCATGGCCATAGTTGTCCACAGTGTTATAGTAGGTCTTTCCCGCCAGATCAAAGGCAGGCTTTGCGGGTGCAGGGTCTTCCTTTTTGGTGCAGGCTGAAAGAGCCAGAAGCAGGATACAGAAGAAGATGAATAAAATGGATCTGTTTCTTTTCATAAGTCGCTCCTTTCGATGCATGGATAAAATATTGTTTTTCTTTCAATTGATACTTTTATTATAAGGTTTCTTCGTCCGTTCATAAATAGACAAAGAGGGTACGATTATCACAGATTTGATTTTCGATGAGATTTCTGTGAAAAAAAAGTTATCCTTTTCAATTGGCTCTTGCTGAGATAGAATATCCGTATGGAAAAAAGCGGGACTAAGACGATCGGCAGGGATTATTCCCTCTTTGGCTTGATGCGGTTTGCCCTTCCGGCCATCCTCAACGAGTTCGTCTTCAATCTTCTCTATACTTTGGATGACGGTCTTTTCATCACCCGTTATGTGGGTACGACGGCGGAGAGCGCTTTTTCGATCGTCATGCCGGTCTTCATGTTTCATGGCGCCATTTCGGCCTTGTTTGGCGGTGTCGCGGTACTTGCCGCCAGGAAGATGGGCGAGAAAAGAGATGAGGAGGCCTGTTCGGATTTTACGGCCATCCTTCTGATCGCTCTGTTCACCGGTATCGTCATTTCACTGCTGGAATTCTCTTTCAAGGAGCAGATCCTGAAACTGCTGGGTTGCAACGAGGCGATCTATCCGTATGCGGAGAGCTTCTACAGGATCAACTGCATCTACGTCTTTCTGAATCTGACAGGAAGCGTCTTTTCCCGTTTCTATGTACCGGCCGGTTCGCCGAAGATGGAACTCTTTTCGACGATCATGAATGTCGGAAGCAACTTCCTCTTTGACTGGTATTTCGTCGTTTACCGCGGTGTGGGCATGGTCGGCGCGGCATATGCCAATCTGATCGCCAATCTCATTCAGAATCTGATCGGCATCATCTTCTATTCCGGCAAGAAGTGCGAGGTCGGTTTTGCCAGACCGAGCAGGGATATCTTCACCCTGCTGAAAGAGGGCTGCCGCTATGGGCTTCCGTCCTTCTTTTCCAACCTTTCCGTCGGTGTGGGTTCCCTGATCTGCAACTACGCGATCCTGGCTTTCGGGGATGAACACTACCTGGCTGCCTATACGATCGTCAACAACATCTCTTTCACTTTCATGTGCGGCTATTTCGGACTCTTCTCAACGACGGGTTCGCTGTTGAGCTATGCGGTGGGTGAAAAGAACATCCAGAAGCTGCAGCGCCTCTACAGGCAGATCGTCGCTGCGACAGGCCTGCTGGTGGCGGCTTCGATCTTTCTTTTCCTTGTTTTCTCCGATCCGATCGCCGTCCTGTTCACCGGCAAGGCGGCTGCCGATATCAAGGACCTGATCGTCTTCGGACTGCACATCTGTCCTTACGGTTTCCCGTTCTTTGCCTACAATGTCGGGGCCAGGATGTCGCTGTCCGCTCTGGGGAATTTCCGTTCTTCTTCGTTCATCACGATCATGCAGGAGATCGTCTTTTCCAATCTGACGATCATCGTCCTGCCGATGCTGATGGGGATCGACGGGATCTGGTATTCCTTTGTGGCCGCCAATATCCTGACTTTCTTCGTGATGGTGGCCGTGGTCTATCTCAACCGGGACAATTACGGCTATGGAAGCAGCGGACTGGCTCTGCTGATCGATCGATGAAAAGGAACACTGCTGAGCAGTGTTTTTTGATATCCCCGGAAGCTTATCCGATGTCTTTTGATGAGAGATGGTTTAGACTTGATTTGAAGGAGAAACAGTTCATGAATACTGAAAAGGCGATCCTGACAAGGAGAAGTACGCGGAGCTTTCTGAAGAGGAAGGTCGAAAGAGAGCTGATCGATAAGATCGTTGAAGCGGGAAGGTATGCGCCAAGCGGAGGCAACAATCAGACGAATCATTTCTTTGTCATACAGGATGAAGATGTTTTGGATCAGATCAGGCAGATCGCGATGGATGCTTTCAGCAGGATGGAGGTCTATGAGGGGATGTACCGTTCACTGATGACTTCCGTCACTTTATCGAAGAAGGGGAGTTACGTCTATGATTACGGCGCGCCTTGTCTGATCGTCATCGCCAACAGGAAGGATTACGGCAACAACAGGCAGGACATGGCTTGCGCGCTGGAGAACATGCTGATCATGGCGAACGAAGTGGATCTGGGTTCCTGCTATATCAATCAGCTTTACTGGCTCAATGAGGATGAAAAGATCCTTGCGCTTTTCAGAAGCCTCGGCTTGAGGGATGATGAGCGGATCTATGGTTCACTGGTCATCGGCTATCCGGACAGTGAAGATGGTCTGCCTAAGAGAGTGATGGCTGAGAGGAAGGGGAACGAGGTCACCTATATCGGATAAAAACAGCGGGATGTCCCGCTGTTTCACTTGTATTTCCTGTTTGTATCCTTGAGGATCTTCCTGAACTGTTCTCTGAGTTCGAGGGGTTCCAGCAGTTCGATGCTGTCCATGAACTGCTGAGCCAGGAAGATGGCACCGGTGTCTGTCGTTCTGACGCTGATCAGGAAGCTTCCTTCGCTGTCCGGATAGATCTTCGCTTCCGGTCCGAAGAGGTCGATCATCTGGTCGAGTATCTTCTCTTTGCAGCGGAAGCTGACCGTCCTGCTTTCTCCGGCGTACATGAAGAGTTTGTTGCGGGCGTATTCGTAGGCGTCCGTTCTGTTTTTGAGTATCCTTGATCTTTCAGCCATGACCTGCGCATCTCTGATGCGGTCGAGGCGGTAGTGGATGAAGCCCGGATGATTCTCTGATGTGACGATCATATAGGCTCTGGAGTCGGCGTAGACGATGTAGCGCGGTTCGACGATGTAACGCTCCTCCCTTCTGGGCACCAGCTGTTTCCTGTCGTTGTAGCGCAGGTATACGAAACTGAGCTTGCGGTTTTCCCGGATGGCTTGGGATACGGTGTCGATCGTGTAGAGGAGCTGTTTGTTTCTGGTCTTGAGGGGATTGGGCATGTAGACTTTGTCGGAAAAGTCTTTCGCTTCATAGCGGCTCTGCGTCTCCAGGAGCTTTCTGATCAGGTCATCGGACTGTCTGGAGGAGATGAAGTGTGAGGCGTGTATGGCGTTGCAGAGCAGGAGGACTTCGGATCTGTCGAACTGCCTCTGCGCCAGATAGTAGCCTTTCGCGTTGTCGTCATAACAGGAGATGTCGTAGCCGAATTCCTTCAGCATGGCGATGTTGGCATAGAGGGTCCTTCTTTCGATGCTCAGGTCGTATTCCTGTTCCAGATAGGATGCGATCTCTCTGAATGAGAGGATGTGTTCTTCATCGGAATGTTTCTTCAGTACTTCAAGGATCGCCAGTGCGATCTGTTTCTTTTCTGCCATGATGTGTCTTCCTTCTTCCATTCTGATGATAGCACAGATGGCGTATTTTTTTCACAGGGCCACCGATAAGATGATGACATAAGGATGGTAGTTTTATGAACGAGAATAAGATCTATATCACCATCGGTCATATCGAGGAGTTCGTCTCCTATGACAGGGTGAACGTGAATGATGAACTGAAGCTGAAAAAAGACAGGGACAATCGCTATGACGATGAGGCGATCGCCGTCTATGATATGAGGGATTCCAAGGTCGGCTATGTGGCCAATTCGGTGCACAGTGTTGCCAGAGGGACTTATTCGGCGGGCCGG
>JAEEGJ010030977.1_pt1 | contig 10403 bp, 10 predicted proteins | sample 8958761 | NCBI WGS metagenome assembly JAEEGJ01 (sample SAMN16246546, study PRJNA631951) | gut metagenome | biome: gut microbiome; feature: rumen; material: RS-attached | host: Bos | place: Iran: Karaj | collected 2018-10 | reverse complement strand
ATTTATGTAACAATTATGTGATTGGGAAAGACAAAAGCCTTTTTATGAAAAGAAAATTGAGTGTATTAAATCGCAAGATAATAGTCAAAAATATACATGGAGTATTTTTCTAAAAGATACTGATACTGTTATAGGACAGATAACTTGTCAGCCTAAAGATAATGAACCAGAAAATATAAGAGATGTTGGATGGTTTATTGATCCAAAATATCAAAGACAAGGATATGCTAGTGAAGCTGCTATAGCAGTATTAGATTTTATGTTTAATGAAGTGAAAATAACCGATATTAAAACAAGTGCAGCAGAAATAAATCCTGGTTCTTGGAAGATAATGGAAAAATTAGGATTTAAATATGTAGGAAATAAAAAATCAACATACTTTAAAGATAATGAAATACTAATATCTAAAGAGTATTGTTGCAATAAAGAATCATATTTAAAAAATAAGTAAAACACTAACTTAATTGTTAGTGTTTTTTAATATTTTTTCAATCTTACTTATAATATCTTTGTCTTTGTCTCGATTTAAAAATTTTTTTAATTCTAATATATCTTTAAGAGAAGAACATTGAATGCCTTCTACAGTTTCAACTTCTTTTGGTTTAAAAGAAATACCAAAGTTGATTACATCATCTATTAAATAAGCTTTTTTACCAAGTTCATTAATCCTTTCAAAATTACAATCATAATTATTAAGTAAATAATCACAATAATCATTATCACACCAAATATCAATATCTTGTGTTTCCTTTTTAATTCCTAGTAAAACTAATGCTGCTCCAGAAATAACAATGAATTTTGATTTATCTAATTTGTATTTATTAATAACATCTATTATTTGTTTTTTATTCATAGATTTTTTTGTTAAATCTTTTATTAATTTAAATGTTTCAAATACTACAGTAGTATCTTCATTAAAAGTATCATCATACATTTTAAAGAATTTTATGTGATTTTCTTTCCATGAATTGAAATCTCCTTCACCTTCTAAATCAGAAAGGCTACTATCAATATCTTTAAATTTTAATATTTTATAGTCTTGTGTTTCAACGATACAAGCATCTTTACCATTATCAAAAACTATTATTGATTGCTCTCCAATTACTGGTAATTCATTTTCATCATAATTACTAGTAGTAGCACATTTTTTACCTTCTAATACTAGCTTGATTAGTTTATCATTATCTATTCCAAAAGACCATTTATTCATTTAAAATCACCAATACAATTTTATCATATTTTCTTTATATTAAATATGTAGTATGATAGAATATATAATATAGGGTAGGTGTGATACTTATGATAAAGAAAATAACATTAGTTTTGATAACATTTTTTGTTTTTGCATTATCTATAAATGCAGAACGTTATAATAATTATAAAGTTCAGGATTGTATAATCTATTTTGATGATGCTGAATGGACTGTTGTTACAAGAGATAGTGCTTCTAAGGATTTTAAAGCTGGTATGGAAGAAAATGATGAATATATCTATGCTAGCGGACTATTATTTAATAATCCTTTAGAAATGAGAGTAATTATTAGTGAGGTTGGTAAAGTTCCTAATTTGCATATACTAGAACGTGATGAAATACAAAAATTAATGGATAAAATTGATGCAAATGCTGAAAAGACTGGTTCAGTACCTACTAATATGATAAGTAACGCAACATTATTTGAAGCTACAAATTATAAATATACTGTAACTGATTATAGTTTGAATAATAAGAGTGTTAGAGAATTTGTAACAATTATAAATGGAAATATGTATACATTTAGATTCTATAGAGATGGTAATTTCAACTATTTAGATAATGATAGAATTCTTAAAGTAATGAAAAAAATGGATTTTGATTTAAAAGCTTATTATGAAAATATTAAGAATTTTAGAAGTACAACAAGAATTATAATTGCATGTTTAGCAGGATTATTAATTATGGCTGGTGTATTTACATATTTAAGATCAAATAACATAACTAAAATTGAAAAAATTATAAAAGAGAAAGATGACATCAAAGAAGAAAAAATAACTATTAAGGAAGACGGGGAAGAAAAACCTGAAAGAGAAAAAGAATCATTACCTGAAAAAGAACGTGAAAAACGTTTTATCAAATATAATATTGAGGAAATAATGGAAGAAGAGTCTGAAAAAGATGATAAAAAGGATTCTGATAAGGTAGAAAAGAAAAATAAAAAAGAAGAGAACATCGAAGATTCAAAACATAAAGGATTATTTAAATGTGAAAAATGTGGAGCATTAATAAATGGAAGTGCTAAAAGTTGTCCTAGATGTGGAGAAAAATTTGAAGAAGAAATAGAAGAAGAAACAGAAGAAGACGAAATCCCTGAAATTGAAATACCTGATATTGTGGAAATTGAAGAACCAAAAGATGATTTAGATAGAAAGTATTCTGATTTACTTAAACTAAAAGAATTGTTAGATAAGAAGATACTAACAAAAGAAGAATTTGATAAAGAAAAGAAGAAAATCCTAAATAAATAATTAAAAACACTAACTTTTGTTAGTGCTTTTTTATTAATAAATGATAGTGATATGAATCAAGTGTTTTACCATTAGATTCATAATAATCTATTACTTGATATATATTTAGTATTTCAAAATCTTTAAATAATTCTTTACATAAATCATAGTCTGCATAAAAGTGAGGTGTCATATATTCAGGTCCTTCTTCCATTCTAAGTCTTGTATTAGGATCTTGTAATGGCCAATTTTCTTGTTTGAATCCCCATGTGTCCTTAGAACCAAGAGTTAAATAACATTCACCATCTTTTTTAAGTACTCTTTTTAGTTCTTTTATTATTTTTTTCATACCTTCAGTATCAGTATGAGATATTACATTTCTACAAAGAATACAATCAAATGATTTATCTTTATATGGCAGTTCTAACATATCTCCAATCTTATAATTACATTTAAGATTTTCTTCTTCACACCATTGTTTAGTTCTTTTAATAGCTTCTTCACTTATATCAAAACAAGATACATTAAATCCATTTTTAGCAAATAATACAGTATGTCTTCCTAAACCACACCCAAGATCCAAGAAATCTTTCATTTCAAGTGAAGTCCATCTATTCAATAAATAGTAAGATTCTATACTTGGATTTTTCCATACAATAGATGGATCATCTTTAACTATTTTCCAATTCCATCCTTTTGATTTAACCATATATATCACCCAATTTAAGTATATCATAGATTAATATTATTTAATATGTTATAATACATGACTAACAAAGGAGAGTAGATATGAAAGATAACGAAATAAAGTACCCAATTAAATATGCTGTAATGGAAATTCCAGATTCTGCTTATGGCTTTGTTGTAACTAAATGTTATGTACTAGAAGATACAATTAAATATTTTTCTAATGGTGGAAAACAAGAATATTATAAAGTTGTATTCCCATATCCAAATATTAGTAATTATAAAAAGAAAAGAGAATATGATGCTGAAACAAAATCATTAGGTGAACGTAATTATCCAAGATATGATATGTTTAATCAAGTATGCAATGCATGTGTTATTAAAGATGTATTTGATAGTTATAATGAAGCTTATGCTATTGCAACTATAAGAAATAGAGATCATATTAATGATTTACATGCTAGATTATTTTCTTCAGGTTCTAGTGAAACTGAAAAAGAAAAACTATCACTTAAATTTGATAGAGACATGGCTATATGTGAAAGTTTTGAAAGACTAATACTTGAAAATACTAAAGATATGATAGTTGAGGGAGAAAAAGAAAATCCCGTAGACTTAGAGAACTATGAAGGAAATAGGGAATTAATAAGAATTTATGTTAATTCACAATATAGAAATATGTAAAACAAAACACTAGATATTCTAGTGTTTTTTATATTTTTCTATAAATGTGTCTATATCTGGAGAAACAATTTCATTAAGTCTTTTCTTTATTGTTTTTTCATCCCAATTCCACCATTTTATTTTTAATAATTCTTTGATTTGTTCTTTTTCGAATCTATATTTAATTAGTTTAGCTGGTACTCCACCAACTATACTATATGGTTCTACATTTTTTGTAACTACTGAACCTGCTGCTATAATAGCACCATCTTCAATTTTAGAAACGCTAGGCATTATTTTAACATCATAACCAATCCAAACATCGTTTCCTATTGTTAGCGTTTTATTTTTAACAACATGATTATTCTCTGGTACAAATTTTATACCATAAACAGCTCTAAGAGCATCAAAAGGATATGTTGATATATTCTTAGAAGCATGATCACGCATTATTATTGCAAGTCCTTCTGAGAATGAACAATAGTCTCCAATTATTATTCTAGAATCTTTGTCATAGTCTGGTAAATTAAACTTTCCATATGTATGTTCACCAACACTTTGCAATACTTTATTTTTAATATATTTATAACATGAAAAACGAGTTGTACTTTGCCATAATCTAGCAATATAATCTGCAATTAACAAAGAACATTTCTTATTTTCATTAACATGCCCTTCAAAGAAAATATATTCATTATTATACCAATTAGATACAGTTTCATTATATGTAGCTTCATAAAGAATACTATCATTTTCATATATTTTTAAAATATTTTCTTCAAAAGTATACTTAAGAGTGTAACTTTCATCAACAAATATTCTTTCTATACATTTATCTAATATTTTATAAAAATAACATAATCCATTAGATTCTTTAATTAATAAAAATTTATTATGTAATTTCATGTTATTTATCCTTTCAATATCATTATAATTAAAAAATAAATAAATGTCTAAAAAAATAACTAATTATTTGATATTATTAAAGTGGTGATAATATGAAAAAGAAATATATTGTTTTAATAGCTGGAATATTGTTAGTTATTGCTTTTTGTTTTATTATTTTTAAAATAATTAGTAATAAAAGGATTGATGCAAAAATAAATGATGATTATTCTAGAGATGCGGTTTTATTAACTATTGGTACCATGGAACCAGATAATTCAAAATCATTTATTTTTGTAGATGGAGCATTTAATAATACGATTACTCCTAAGGATAATTACATTATATTAGTTAAAGGTTATACTGGAATAACTGGAAAATTTACTGTTACTAATTCAGAAACTATCAGTAATAAAAAGTATAATAAAATATTAAAACAAGTTGAAAATGCTACTAAATGTGAACATGCTAGTTCTGATTGCTATTCAGTTTCTTTTAGAGGAAAAGAAACATATTTTGTTAAGCAAAGTGATTTAGATTTGAAATACTAACTAAAGTTAGTATTTTTTAATAGTAGATTTATTAATTAAAAAATAGTATAATTATTTATATAATGGAGGGCTACATGAGAAGATATTCAAAATACTTTTTTCAATTATTGTTAATAGTAACTATTTTCTTTGGTGGAAGTAGGGTTTTTGCAGCTAGTGGTGTTGAAATAACTGATATATCTTTACATCAAAAATCAGATGGTGTAGAAGTTAGTAATACAACATATAGTGATTCAGTATTAAATACAGATCCTGTATTACATAATTTAAATGATTATGTAACATATAAAATAACTATTAAGAATAATGATGATGTAGCACATAACATTTTAAATGTAACTGATGATAATAATTCTAATTATATAACTACAAGTTATACTCATGATAATAGCATTGATGCTAATGGTACATCAGAAATACTTATGACAGTTAAATTAACTAAGTTAGTTGATGATGTTAGCTTACTTAATAATGCTGATGTTTATTCTTTAGGAGAAATTAATATCACATTATCATTAGATGATGGAACTATTGTAGTTAATACAAATCCAAAAACTGGAGATACTATTATTAAATATGTATCTATATTGTTATTATCAATTCTTACTTTAGTATTAGTAATAATGAAGAAAATTAGTAAGAAATCAGTAATGGCTATAATAATATCTACTTTATTTATTGGAACTTGTGTTCTAGCAAGTACTACTATTAATTTACAAGTTAAGATTAGTCAAGATAGTATTCAAGTTAAAGTTGATACATATAATGTAGTAGATGGAGAAGGAAACGAATATAAATATATTGATAATGTTGATCAAGTATTGGGTGTTTCTGAACCAACTATGGATGGATATGATTTTGTAGGTTTCTCAACTACTGAAAATGGAACTGTTGAGTATCAAAATGGAGATACAATTAATAGAACAGATAATTTGGTTTTATATCCTGTATATGAACCAACAACATATCATATAACATATGAATTAAATGGTGGAGAAGCAACAAATCCAACAACATATAATATTGAAGAGAATTTAACAATTACTAATCCAACAAAAGAGCATTATGATTTTGCTGGATGGACAGGTACTGATTTAAGTAGTGCAACAATGAATTTAATAATAGTAAGTGGAACAACAGGAGATAAGAGTTATACAGCAACATGGACACCAGTTACTTATACAATTACATACAATTTAAATGGTGGAGAAACAACAAACCCAACAACATATAATGTAGAATCAGGAAACATGACATTAAGTGAACCAACAAAAGATGGTTATACATTTGCAGGATGGACAGGAACAGGATTAGATGAAGCAACTAAGAATGTAATACTTGTATCATCTGAAGGTGGCAATAGAGAATATACGGCTACATGGACTGCAACAACATATAATATTGAAGAAAATTTAACAATAACTAATCCAACAAGAGAACATTATGATTTTGCTGGTTGGACAGGAACTGATTTAAATAGTGCAACAATGAATTTAACAATAGTAAGTGGTACAACTGGAGATAAGAGTTATACAGCAACATGGACACCAATTACTTATACAATTACATACAATTTAAATGGTGGAGAAGCAACAAATCCAACAACATATAATGTAGAATCAGGAAATATGACATTAAGTTATCCAACAAAAAATGGTTATACATTTGTTGGTTGGACAGGTACTGGATTAGATGAAGTAACTAAAAATGTAGTTCTTGTATCATCTGAAGGTGGTAATAGAGAATATACAGCAACATGGACACCAACAACTTATACAATTACATATGATTTAGATGGTGGTATTGTTACTAATGCAAATCCAGAAAGTTATAACATAGAAACAAGTACTTTCACATTATGGAATCCTGAAAGAGAAGGTTATGAATTTGCAGGATGGGTAGGAACTGGCTTAAGTACTCAAACAAAGAATGTTACTATTAATCCTGGATCAACAGGAAATAGAAGTTATACAGCTACATGGACACCAGTTAATTATAGAATTGCATATAACTTAAATGGTGGAGAAGCAACAAATCCAACTACATATAATATTGAATCTGAAGATATAACATTAAACAATCCAACAAAATTAGGATATGAATTTACTGGATGGTCAGGTACTGGAATAGATGGAAAATTAATAAATACTACTATTCCAACTGGTTCTACTGGTAATAGAATATATTCTGCAAACTGGACACCAATTGATTATGAAATAGATTATGAAGAAACTTATAATTCTGTATTTAATCCAACAACTTATACAATTGAATCTAGTGATATTCCACTAATGTATCCATCAAGATATGGATATAGATTTACAGGATGGATTGGAACAGATTTAAATGAACCAACTATGGATGTTATTATTAATCGTGGTTCAGTAGGTGATAGAGAATATACAGCAACATGGGCATTAAAAGAATATTTAGTAACTTATATAGATGGAGATATTACCACTAACGAAACTATAACTCATGGTAGTGAAGCACCAAATAAAAATGTAACTGGTAAAACAGGATATGAATTTAAATTCTGGTCATTAACCGAAAATGGTGAAGCATATGATTTTAGTACTCCTATAATTACAGAAATTACTTTATTTGCTGTTTATAAACCAATTAATTATACACTTACATATAATTTAGATGGCGGAAGTATGGTTACACCAAATCCAGCTACATATAATATTGAAAGTAATGATATTACATTAATGAATCCAACTAAAGCAGGACATGTATTTGCAGGATGGACAGGAACTGGTTTAGATGGTCCTACTGAGAATGTAACAATTGCTGCTGGATCAATTGGAAATAGAAGTTATACAGCAACATATTATGTAGATAATCATATAGTTATGTTTAATGATAATGGTAGTGTAACTAATGAAACAGTAGTTGATGGAGAATATGCAACTGAAATAGCTCCTGCTGGTAAAACTGGATATACTTTCAAACATTGGTCATTAAATGAAAATGGAGAAGCTTATAACTTTAATACTCCAGTAAATGATAATTTGATACTTTATGCAGTATATGAAATAATTAATTATACAATCACATATAATTTAGATAATGGTTCTGTACATACAGCTAATCCAACAAGTTATAATGTTGAATCAAACAGCATTACTTTATATAATCCAACTAAGACAGGTCATACATTTGCAGGATGGATTGGAACTGGATTAGATAGTGCTAGTATGAATGTAATAATTAATACTGGTTCTATAGGTGATAGAAGTTATACAGCAACTTATACAATTAATACTTATACAGTTACTTATAATGATCAAGGAGTATTAACTACTGAAACAGTTAATTATGGCGCTAACGCACCAGAAAAAGCTGCTTCTGGTCAAGAAGGATATACATTCAAATATTGGTCATTATCTAGAGAAGGTGAAGCATTTGACTTTAGCACTGGAATAACTGGAGATATTACATTATTTGCAGTATATGAACAAAATTAAACTTAGGTTTTAACCTAAGTTTTTATATGCTATAATAATAGTAGGAGTGAAAATATGAAGAAATGTTTAGTTGCTTATTTTTCTTGCTCTGGTAATACTAGAAGAGTAGCAAGTGAAATAAGTGAAATAGTTGAAGGTACATTATATGAAATTAAACCTGAAGTTCCTTATACAAAGGAAGATTTAAACTGGATAGATAAAGAATCAAGAAGTTCTAAAGAAATGAATGATAAAAATAGTAGACCTGCGATTATAAAAGATTTAGAAAATCTAAATGATTATGATACAGTTTTTTTAGGTTTTCCAATTTGGTGGTATATAGCACCAACTATAGTAAATACATTCTTAGAAAGCTATGATTTTAGTGGTAAAACAATTATTCCTTTTGTTACTAGTGGTTCTAGTGATTATGGTGAAACAAATGAATCATTATTACCATCTTGTAAGGGTGCTAAGTTAAAAGAAGGTACAAGATTTGGTCATCCATCAAGAGAAGAACTTGAAAATTGGATTAAGAATTTTTAATAAAAAAATTAGTAATTAATTTATGATTATTGTGTTTACAATAATCATATTTTTTTGGTAAAATGTTTATGATAAGAAGGTGTTATTTTGTGATAGATGTAATTATTCCAACATATGAAGCTCATGATTTTTTAGCAATAGGATTACATAGTTTAGCTTGTCAAACTTTTGCATCAAAACTTCATGTTTATATAGTAGATGATTGTTCTTCTAGAGGTTATGAAGAAATAGTTAAACCATTTAGAAGAAATCTAAAAATCACTATCTTAAAAACACCATATAATAGTGGCCCTGGTTTTGCAAGACAATATGGAATAGATCATTCAGATTCTCCATATATTACTTTTATGGATGCTGATGATGTTTTCTATTATGTAAGGGCTATTCAAGATTTATATGAAGTAATGGAGAATAATTCTGCTGATGAAGTTATTGGTAATTTTGCTGAAGAATTAGCAAATGGAACAGTTTATATTCACTATTGTAATGATGTTTGGATGCATGGAAAAATGTATAGAAGATCATTCTTAGAAGAAAATAACATTAGAATGAATAATACTACAGCTAATGAAGATACTGGATTTAATCAATTAACTAGAATGGTAGCTAAAAATATTCAAAATTTAGATCAAGTAGTATATTATTGGAAAGTTAATCCAAATTCTATTTGTAGACAAAATAATAATGAATATTCTTTTGGTGGATTAAAAGGATTTATATATAATATGGTATGGGCTGTTAAAGAAGCTGAGAAAAGGGATTCTGATGTTGAAAGAAGAGGAACTGTAGTTATTCAAGCTTTAATGGAAATATACTATAATTATTTAAGATTTAGTAATAGACCAGATGCAAAAAAATTAATTCGTTGGTCTTGTGATTTAAAAGATTTATATGATAAATATATTCAAGTATTAAGTAATGAAGCTATTAAGAATGCTTATCGTGCTTTAGTAAATAAAGGAGCTGGTATGGTAGATCCAGTATTCCTTGCAAATAATAAGTATTCATTTGATGATTTCTTAAAAGATATTGATAAAGTTCAAAGAGGAACAAAAAAGCAAAAAATAGTTAAAAATAGAGAGAGCTAGGCTCTCTTTTTCTATACAACAATTATAAAATATGATAATATAATTATTGA
>JAEEGJ010030976.1_pt1 | contig 10403 bp, 11 predicted proteins | sample 8958761 | NCBI WGS metagenome assembly JAEEGJ01 (sample SAMN16246546, study PRJNA631951) | gut metagenome | biome: gut microbiome; feature: rumen; material: RS-attached | host: Bos | place: Iran: Karaj | collected 2018-10 | reverse complement strand
TGCAGAAAAATTTGGGGATTCCAAAAATATGCGTATCTTTGCAATCCCAAACGGTGGGTTCGTATAACGGTTAGTACTCGAGATTCTCAATCTCGCAATAGGAGTTCGATTCTCCTACCCACTACCAGAAGAGGCTCAGCAAATCGTTGAGCCTTTTTTTTTGTCTTCTATACCCTAATCTATTGGATCCACATCGAGGTAACAGCCGTCCGGGAGCCGGGCCGCGAGTTCGTCTTTCCGGGCGGCGAGGCCTCTGTCCCGTGCGAGGAAGTGCCGCTCCAGGACCTCGCCGCTGCCCTGGCGGCGGACTTCGACGAGGCGCGTATAGGGCGGGAAGCCGAACTGACGCCGTTCTTCAAGCAGGTCGTCCAGGGTCCGGACGCCCCGGAAGCGTGCAGGTACGGCGGTCTGAATGATCAGCCTCGGGGCGAAATGGCCGAGTGTGCCGACGATTTGCAAGGCGCGCTCATCACCGCGGAAATCGTCTCGGGAGACAAGCGCGTCGGCTTGCAGGACGCCTAGCAGCGCAGCATCACCGGCTCCTTCGCGCTTGAGCGCATTCAGGGTCTTGATGCGGATGTCCCGGTTCGGGAACAGTTGTGCGGTCTCTGCCTGTAGCAGATCAGGTTTCTCCCAGCCACGCAGCAGGAGGACAGGTCCGGGACAGGCCTGGATGGCGGCGATCAGCTTGCGGGAGAACGTGCCGACCAGCCCGTTCTTGCGCCGCTCGGCAGGCAGGTCGATGATCTCGGCGGGACAGGAGGGAGCCTCTTCCTGCAGGAGCCGGTAACGGCCGACCCGGATGTTCAGCAGGGTCTCCAGCGACGGGACGGTGGCGCCGAGCAGGACCCTGGCGCCGTGGATGTGCGCAAGGGCGATGGCGGCGTCGCGGCCGTGGTAGCGGGGTGCCGGCTCGGTCTGTTTGTAAGCAGGGTCCTGCTCTTCGTCCACGATCACCAGGGACAGACCCCGGAAGGGGAGGAACAGGGCGGAGCGTGTGCCGAGCACCAGAGCCGGTGCACCGCTTCGCAGGGACTCGGCGACCTTGCGCCTCCGCACCGGGGTCTTGCCGGAGTGAAAGACCAGCAGACTCCCGTCGAATAAGGGTGCCAGCAGGGCCTCCAGATTGTCGCAGAAGGCGATATCGGGACTGAGAATGAGCACCTGGGCGTTGTGCGCGAGCGCCTCCCGGATCGCCGGTACATAGCTGTCCAGGCGACTGGCACCGGTCATGACGCCGGGCTTGTCCGGATCTCCGTGTCCCTGCGGGCGCTGCACCTGCCGGGCTTCCAGCGCACGGATCTCCGTCAGCAGCGCGTCCCGCTCCGCGGCCAGGCGCTGCATCACGCGCTCGCTATGGCGGCCGGAGAGTGCCTGCTCCTTCTTCTCGAGGCGCTCGCGCAGGCGGGCGAGGATGTCCGCGGCTGTCTGTTCGCTGCGGAGCTTGAGCAGGGGGTAGGCAGCCTTGTAGACCTCGCCGAGCGTGCAGAGGTAGTAATCCGCGAGGAACTCCCAGAAGCGGAGCTCCTCCTCCGTGACACGCGGCAGGCTGTCCTGGACGGCCACGATGGGCAGGATGCGTCCGGGCGGCAGGTCCGGGCGCTCCAGGCTGCGCCAGACCACGCCGTCGTAGCGCCGGCGTCCCAGCTCCACGCATACGCGACGCCCGGGTTCGAGCGGAACGTCGCTGGAATAGGTGGGAACCCACCGGAGCCTGACCGGCAGAAGGACCTGGATGTATGTCTGGGCTGCCGTCATGCTGTTCTCCGGCGGCTTAGTCGGTGTCCGAGGCAGGTACGTTGGCCGTGCGGGCAAACTCCATCAGGGCGGGGGAGATGTGGCAGTAGCCCTGCGGGTTCTTGTCCAGGTAGTCCTGGTGGTAATCCTCGGCGCGGTAGAAGTTCTTGAGCGGCTTGACCTCGACCACGAGCGGGGCCTTGGTCTCCCCGGCAACGCGTTCGTAGATCTTGCGGATACCGGGCAGGTCGGCCGGGTCGGAGTAGTAGATGCCGGTGCGGTAGCGGGTCCCCACATCGCCGCCCTGCTTGTTGAGCGAAGTCGGGTCGATGGCCATGAAATAGATCTGGACCAGGCGCTCCAGTCCGAGGATGTCGGGGTCGTAGACGACGTGAACGGTCTCGGCGTAGCCGGTGGTGTCGGTGTATACCTCCCGGTAGGTGGGGTGGGAGATGTTGCCGTTGGCATAGCCCGCTTCGGTCTTGACGACGCCGCGGATGCGCTTCAGGTAATGCTCGGCGCCCCAGAAGCAGCCGGCTGCGAGGTAGAGATCTTTCGTCATGGTCTGGAGTTATTTAGCATCGGCTTTGGCCTGGAATCTATCGTTGTCGATGATAAAGCGTTCGTGGCGTCCTTCGCCGATCAGCCCCCGCTCGTCGTAAGCGGCTACCTTGAAGACCAGCCTTCGACGGTCGATGTCGACGAGCTCCGTCTCGGCCCAGACGCGCATCCCCAGCGGGGTGGCGGAGCAGTGCGAGACATCCACGTGGATGCCCACGGTGCCCTGCCCGGGCTCGAGGTAAGGCTCCACGGAGAAGACGGCGGCCTTCTCGATCAGGGCGATCATCATCGCCGTGGCGTAGACCCGCACCAGTCCGCTGCCGACGTTCTTCGCCAGCAGGTCTTCCGTCACCACGGTCTCTTCCCGGCCGCGGATCCCGATATGCAGTCCGGATGTTTCCACAACACAAATTTAATGGCAAAGTCTTAAAATTCCAAAAATTTGGAGGTCTGCCGCGCTTTTCGTATCTTGTGCTTGTTTTTGAACCACATATCAAACTAATATCTTCCTTCGTTATGGACGAAGTGAAAATCATCGAGATCAAGAAAAGCGTCTTCGCGGACAACGACCGGGATGCCGATGCGCTGCGTGCGGAGCTCAAGCGACGGGGCGTCTATCTGTTGAACCTCATGTCCTCGCCGGGCAGCGGCAAGACCACCACGCTGATCCGTACGCTGGGCCTGCTCAAGGACAAACTTCGTGTGGCCGTGATGGAGGCGGACATCGACAGCGACGTGGATGCCGTCAAGATCAAGGAGGCTACCGGCATCCCTTCCATCCAGCTCCACACGGGGGGCATGTGCCACCTGGATGCGGAGATGACGCGGCAGGGACTGGACAACCTGACTCTGGCGGATGTCGACCTGGTGGTCCTGGAGAACGTAGGCAACCTGGTCTGCCCGGCCGAGTTCGACACCGGCGCCGTCTGCAACGCGATGATCCTGTCCGTCCCGGAAGGAGACGACAAACCGCTCAAATACCCGCTCATGTTCTCCGGCTGCGACGTGGTCGTCATCAACAAGACGGACGTGCTGCCGTATTTCGACTTCGACCTGGAACGGTGCCGGGAGTATATCCGCATGCGTAACCCCAAGGCCAAGGTGATCCCCATCTGCGCCAAGACCGGCGAGGGTGTGGAAGCCTTCGCGGAGTGGCTGCTCGGCGAGGTGCGGAAATGGAAAGAAAGATAACACACTAATAAGCAATAAAATGCCTGAGATGTCCAAAAAATTCGTCCCCAAGCATTTCGGAGACGAGAATCCCAATCCTAAACTGATCAAGCTGGTCCGCCACATCACGGACCGCATCCCCGGAAAGATCAAGATGACCACCGAAGCCCCGGAGTACTGGGGACTCGCCTGCATCTTTGAGGACGAGATGGACCCCATTACGCGCGAGGCCTCGCTGGACCTGCTCCTCGACATGCTCCCGGGCAGTCCTTTCAAGGTCCGCAAGCACTGGACCCGCGCCCAGCTGCATGAGATGAATGTCCAGAAGCATTACGCCTCCACCGAGGCGGATTTCGACGCCCTGCTGGACAAACTGGCCGTCTTCGGGATGCTGGAGTATGACTACGGGGACAAGTATACCAAGGACGGCCCCGTTCCCGGGACGACATACAACCGGGAGGACCGCGTGTACTGGGTGCCGATGTTCGTCCCGGGCAGCGCCGAGTATACCAACATGAACGTCGAACTGATGGACCGGCATCCGGAACTGGGCATGTTCTTCGAGCGCATGACCTTCCTGCCGCTGGAGAAGATCACCCCGAGCGTGCCGATGGGCGGCTCGGGTATCGGCATGCATGTGATTCCGGTCGAAAAGGCCATCTCGATGGAGAACGAATCCGTGGACATCGAACACATTTCCTACTGGCTCAAGCGCTACGAAGGACATCTCGCCGTGGGCATCTGTTCCTGCCGCTACGGTCGAAAGAAACTGGACGAGGGTTGCGCGGATGATTACAGGGACTGGTGCATCGGCGTGGGTGACATGGCGGAGTACCTGGCCGAGACCGGCCGGGGACACTTCATCACCTATGATGAGGCGATGGCGATCCTGCGCAAGGCGGAGGACCACGGCTTCGTCCACCAGATCACCAACATCGACGGCGAAGGAAAGATCTTTGCCATCTGTAACTGCAACGTCAAGATTTGCAATGCATTGCGCACGTCGCAGCTCTTCAATACGCCCAATATGTCCCGCAGCGCCTACGTCGCGGAGGTGGATCCGAAGAATTGCGTCGCCTGCGGGCGCTGCGTCGAATACTGCCCCGCCGGCGCCGTAAAGCTGGGCCAGAAACTCTGCACGAAGCACGGCGAGGTGCAGTATCCCAAGCAGGAACTGCCTGATGCCACCAAGTGGGGCCCGGAGAAATGGACCGAGGACTATCGCGACAAGAACCGGATCAACTGCTATCCGACCGGCACGGCCCCGTGCAAGACGGCCTGCCCGGCGCACATCGCCGTCCAAGGCTACCTCAAGAAGGCCGCCGAGGGAAAATATACCGAGGCGCTCGAACTCATCAAGCGCGAGAATCCGTTCCCGGCGGTCTGCGGCCGCGTCTGCAACCGTCGCTGCGAGGACGCCTGCACCCGCGGGACCATCGACCAGCCGATCGCCATCGACGCCGTCAAGAAATTCATCGCGGAACAGGACCTCAAGGCCGAGACCCGTTTCGTGCCCGAGGTGAACATCTGCTCCAACGTCCAGGACCGCTGGGAGGAGAAGATCGCCATCATCGGCGGCGGTCCGGCAGGCCTGAGCTGCGCCTACTACCTGGCCACCATGGGCTACAAGCCCACCGTGTTCGAGAAGAACGAAGAGCCGGGCGGCATGCTCCGATACGGCATCCCTTCCTATAAACTGAAAAAAGACGTGATCGCGGCCGAGATCGACATCATGCGCGAAATCGGCGTGGAGATCCGCACCGGCGTGGAGGTGGGCCGCGATGTCACTATCCAGAGCCTGCGGGAGCAGGGCTACAAGGGTTTCTACGTGGCCATCGGCTGCCAGGGCGGCAAGCTTCCGGGTGTCCCGGGTGAGACGCTTCCCGGCACGACTACCGCCATTGATTTCCTCCACAAGGCCAACTGCGGCGCCGAGCACGTCAGCGGCAAGGTCGTCGTGGTGGGCGGCGGCAATGTGGCGATCGACGCCGCCCGCGTGGCGATGCGCAGCGGGGCAGAGTCGGTCACGATGCTCTCCCTGGAGACCGAGGACATCATGCCCGCATCCCTTGAGGAGCGCACGGAAGCCCGCGAAGACGGCGTGGTCATCAACCCCGGCTGGGGGCCCAAGGAGGTCCTGGGCGACGGCAAGGTAACGGGCATCGTCTTCAAGAAATGCACCTCCGTATTCGACAAGGACCACAGGTTCGCACCCGAATACGACGAGAATGAACTGCTCACGCTGGAGGCGGACACCGTCATCTTCGCCATTGGCCAGACGGTCATCCTCAAGGACCTGCTGAAGGACACGAAGGTCGAGTTCTTCCGAGGTGTCTACCCGGTGGCGGACAAGCTCACGTACCAGACCGCCGAACCAGACATCTTCGTGGGCGGCGACGTCTATACCGGCCCCAAGTTCGCCATCGACGCCATTGCGGCGGGCAAGGAGGCAGCCGAGTCGCTGCACCGTTTCGTGCAGCACGGCCACATGACCATCGGCCGCAACCGGCGCGATTTCATCGAGCTGGACAAGGGTGACATCCAGGTGGAGAGCTACGACAACGGCTCCCGCCAGGATCCGGGTGTCGTCCCTGTTACGAACCGTTTCGAGGAATACCATGGCACGCTCACCGAAGAGCAGGTCCGCAAGGAGACGGCCCGCTGCCTGTCCTGCGGCGCTTCCGTCGTGGATGAGAACCGGTGCATCGGGTGCGGCGTCTGCACGACCAAGTGCGGCTTCGACGCCATCCATCTGCACCGGGTGCATCCCGAGGCCAGCATCATGCGCACCTCCGAGGACAAATTCGGCGGCATCCTGCCGTACATGATCAAGCGCACCGGCAAGATTATCTTCAACAAGAAGTAAAAGCTGTCATTCCGGGCTTGACCCGGAATCTCCAGGCGCCATGCACGAACTAGGTATCGTCTTCTACATTATCCGCGACGTCAAGCAGGTCGCAGAGGAGCACCACGTCGGACACGTCTCCAATGTCGTGATGGACATCGGAGAAGTGTCCACTGTGATTCCTGAGTACCTGACGGACTGCTGGCGCTGGGCCGCTGACAAAGAAGCGTTGCTCAAAGGCTGCGGCCTCAAGGTCAACATCATCCCCGCCGTCACATATTGCGGGGACTGCGGACGGGAGTTCGGGACGGTCCAACATGGGAAGACATGCCCGCATTGCGGCAGCGGGAATACCTGGCTGCTGCGCGGGAACGAAGTTGAAATCAAAGAAATAGAAGTATAACTATGTGTTGTTTTCTGGTACCTCTGGCGCAGGCCGTCGCTGTCAGCGCCTATCGCAAGACCCATACTGCGGCGGTCACCGACCCGGCTTCCGGCATGCTCCTGCGCCGGCTCCCGGACCTGGAGAAAATGCTCTGGGGCGGCACGCTGATGCTCATCGTGGACCATGTCATCAACGGAGAACTGACCTGGCGTTTCCCGTTCTTCACCGCGCTCGGCCAGACCGGCGGGGGAGAAGTGATGCTCCGGGAGATCCTGACGGTGGGCGTGCCGATGGCCCTGGCCCTGACACTGGTCTGGGCTGCCTGGGCAGCATGGAAGGAGCGCCGGGCCGCCCGGACTACGGCTTAGCTTCCCTCCGCATCCGGACGTGCGGAATCCCGTCCTCCAGGAATTTCCCGGAGCAGACGGCGAATCCCTCTTTCCGGTAGAAGCCGACGGCATACGTCTGTGCTTCCAGGTACAGGCGTTCCGCCCCCATCTTCTCTATGGCATACCTCACGCCTTCATGCAGGATCCTGCGGCCCAGCCCGGTGCCGCGTGCGGTGCCGGCCGTGACCACGCGCCCGACCTGGATGGTCCCGGGCTCGCCGGCCTTCGGGTACAGCCGCAGGTAGGCCGCCACCCGGCCGTCCGGCTCGCGGTAGAAATAGTGGACGGCGTCATAGTCCTTCCCGTCAGCCTCGGGGTAAGGACAGGTCTGCTCGACGATGAAGACGGCCTCCCGCGTCCGGAGGATCTCGTAGAGTTCGGCCGCCGTGAGTTCGGGAAAAGATTTGATAACTGTTTCCATAGGGCAACGTTACCTGCAAATGTATACCTTTTGCGGCATATCCGCAAATACAGTGTTGTATTCATATATTTGGCGCAAGATTTGAAGCGAAGGCGTCAAAAGCAGAGATTGGCTATGAAAAGATATTTGATTCTCCTTGCGGTGGCTCTCCTGTCCTTCGTCTCTTGTTCTGTACCCCGATATGTTTCCGTTGAACCTGACCTTCAGGACGAATGGATCCTCCACTCGCATGCCGAGATCGTCCGCTCTTTCGGTGCGCCGAGCCGGGAAGTCTCCGACGGGGCGGACGGCCGGATCCTTGTCTACGAAGACTTCTATACGACCCATGAGACGGATGAATTCATGGGGGATTATACGACTACGAGTCAGGAATACCGCAACTTCAAGGAGTTTTATCTCAATGCGGACGGAATCTGTTATGACGTCCGGAGCAACGAGACCGTCCAGTCCGGCCGTCGGATCGACTGGCTTGAGACGATCTTCGCCGCCCTGTTAATCGGCACTTCCGCCGCCCATTTCCTGTTCTGACGCTTTCGCCGTTCAGGACTGACAAGAAGGTCCCCGGCTGCCCGACGCGGAGAATGGTCCCTGCGCCCCCGGCGGCGGGGGAATCTTCACTGCCCGGTGGACCAGGTCCACTTTGGTAGGGTGTACCTGGTACACCGACAATGCATCTGGATGCCTTCTGCGCAATAGTTGGCGTACCAGGTACACCCCATAGAATCGGACCAGGTCCACCCGCCGGGTTGAAACCAAAATGTCCAACCCGCCCATTATTTTATTCCGAGGACTAGGGATATGATTGGGCCACTGATACGAAAAATCCCCCTCAGACTACTCTGAGAGGGATTTTGTGGAGCATAGGAAAACAACTCAGAAAAAGGTAATCTACCTTACCAAGGAGGAAATGGCCCGTGTCCGTAATCTTCAATTGTCAGGAGCCCAGGCATACCTGGATCCAATCCGTGACGTCTTCCTGTTTTGCTGCTTCTCCGGCCTTCGCCATTCAGACGCCAATAATCTGCGCAAAAGCGACATTAAAGGTGACCATATTGAAGTAACCACAGTCAAGACGGCAGACAGTATATCCATCGAGCTTAACGACGTTACAAAGGCAATTCTGAAGAAATACAAGGACGCACCATTCAAGGACAACAAGGCCCTGCCGAACTATACCAATCAAGCGATGAACCGGGACGTCAAGGAACTGTGCCGACTCGCCGGCATCAATGAGGAGATCCGCATTACGACCTACAAGGGCAACGTCCGCACCGATGAAATCCATCCCAAGTGGGAACTCGTCGGCACCCACACCGGACGTCGCACTTTCATCGTCACCACCCTGTCCCTGGGCATCCCACCGAACGTCGTGATGAAATGGACAGGCCACAGCGACTATTCATCCATGAAACCTTACATTGACATCGTAGACGACATCAAGGCCACCTCGATGACTAAACTCAATGGGCTGTTGTAGAAAAATGTTTACCTTCGCATAAAAGAACGTGCTATGGCAAAGAAGACAAGTAATATTACTTCGAATACTAGTGGACCAGAGGTGGTAACAAATTGTGACCACCTCGAACTGGAGCCTGTAGAAAACCGAATTTTGAACATTCGAGGTATTCAGGTAATAGTTGACAGAGATCTTGCAGAACTGTATGGTGTAGAAACGAAATCTCTGAATCAGGCGGTCAAGAGAAATATAGATAGATTTCCGGAGTCGTTCAGGTTCCAAATGTCAAAAGAAGAGGTTGACAAGGTGGTAACAAATTGTGACCGCCTCTCGATGTTAAAGTTCTCTCCTAACAAACCCTATGCTTTCACTGAACAGGGAGTTGCAATGCTCGCATCCGTTCTTCATAGTCCATCTGCGGTCCAAATCAGTATAAAGATCATAGAGGCATTCGTCGCAATGCGTCATTTCCTGCTCTCAAATGCTCAGGTTTTCCAGAGACTTGACAGAATAGAACTCAAGCAACTGGAAACAGATCATAAGATTGAACAGATTTTCGACAAGTTGGAAGAACAATCTGTCATCCCGAAGCAAAACATTTTTTTCGATGGCCAGGTATTCGATGCCTATCGGTTTGTCTCCGAACTTATCAAGAGCGCAAAGACAGAGATTGTCCTGATTGACAACTACATAGATGAGAGCGTTCTTACTATGCTTGATAAGCGGGACTCCTCGGTAAAGGCAACTATTTACACGAAGCAGATTACGTCTCAATTCCAACTGGACGTCAACAAGCACAATGCCCAATATGCTCCCATCAGCGTTCAGCCATTCAATAAAGCTCATGATAGATTCCTGATCATTGATGATAAGGTCTATCATTTCGGAGCATCTTTGAAGGATCTTGGGAAGAAGTGGTTTGCAGTCTCTCTTATGCAGGATCTTACTCCTCATGATCTAATCAGCCGGATATAGGAAAGATAACAGCTATTCCTGGCTAGTGGCTCATTATAATTGTATAATAACTCTCTCCCTCGGTTGCCCGAGGGATTTCTTTTTCCCTTTGTTCAAGTGGAAATCCAGGCGGTTTGATAAACAAGTTAACAGGCAGGGGAGGAAGTGAATCTGCCGTTCTTGAAAGCCTCAGTTATTGTCCAAGCGTGCCACTTGCGAGGATCGTGAAAACGGTGAAAGCCCCCAACTATGGAGGGCTTTACAACGCCGTATCAGAGGCGTCTGAGTATACGCTTAAAGTATACTGAGTACCATTTTGTAGTACCATTTTCGGAAAAAATGCATTTTTTCGCCCCGAAATGCACCGTGAATCCCGGAAGTCTTTTGCAGGTGAAAGCATATTCCTAACTTGAGTCAGGGAAGTGACCCATAGTTCCCTGAATGTGGGCACGTTGTCTCTGAAAGATCGGCACGCTTGTACAATC
>JAEEGJ010030974.1_pt1 | contig 10405 bp, 8 predicted proteins | sample 8958761 | NCBI WGS metagenome assembly JAEEGJ01 (sample SAMN16246546, study PRJNA631951) | gut metagenome | biome: gut microbiome; feature: rumen; material: RS-attached | host: Bos | place: Iran: Karaj | collected 2018-10 | reverse complement strand
GCACCGGACCCCTCTCACTGACTTCGTCAGCGGGCCCCTCCCTCTTACGGAGCCGAGGGTGGCTACGGTTTTCAGCGGCAGTTGCCGCCTGCGCCGGAGGGAGAGATTCGGCGTTCCAGGAGCGGACGGTGCCGTCGAAACTATGCGCTCCGGGCCCGAGGCCGACGTAGGGGTGGCGGGACCAGTAGGCGCTGTTGTGGACGGCCTCGCGTCCGGGAAGGGCCCAGTTGGAAATCTCGTAGTGGACGTACCCGGCGTCCCGGAGGGTGTCGCAGAGCAGGCGGTACTGCGCCGCGCACTGCTCCTGGGAAGCCTCCGTGTAGCGGCCATCCCGCACCATCCGGCCCAGCGCGCTGCCTTCCTCGATGCTCAACTGGTAGGCGGACACGTGTTCCGGCCGCCAGCGGACGATCTCGTCCAGGGTTTCCTTAAAAACGGCCTCCGAGAGTTGCGAGAGCCCGAAAATCAGGTCCACGCTGATGTTCTCCGCCCCGGCTTCCCGCAGGATGCGGAAGGCTTGCCGGGCCCGGTCGGCATCGTGCCGGCGGTTCATCCAGCGGAGGATCCCGTCGTCCAGCGATTGCACGCCCATGCTGATGCGGTTCACGCCGAGGGAGAGCAGCCCGCGGACGTAATCCGGCCCCTTTTCTACGATGTCTTCGGGGTTGACCTCGATGGTAAATTCCGTAAGCGCCGTCTGCCCACCTGCCAGAGAGGGAATGTCGGAGCGAAGCGACGCAGGGGGTTCGGGGGGAACGCCCCCCGTTATCAGCTGCGCTGCCATCTGGCGCAAAAGCGACAGAGGCAGCACCGAGGGGGTGCCGCCTCCGATGTAGAGGGTGTTCAGGCTGCGCGTGGCATCGATCTCGCCGCGACGGCGCTGCGCCTCGGCACAGACCGCGTCCGCATAGGCCTGGAACTGCTGCGCGTCCCGGTCCCGGCAGGCGATTTCCGAATAGAAATCACAATAGGTGCAGAAACTCCTGCAGAACGGGACGTGCAGATAGATCATCAGCGGAGCAGGAGCTCGCCGTGGCCGAGCAGCGCCTGCGTCGTGTAGGCGTCGACCGTGTAGATGCCCTTCTGGAAGGCACCCACGTTGTTGATGTAGATGCCGAGGTCGATTTCCTCGCCCTGGTAGTCCACTTCGCGGGAAGCCGAGGCCTCCATCGTCTGTCCGCCGTAGGTGAAGGTGGTACCGCGGCCGTCGGAGAGCAGCTTGCCTTCCGGATCCGTCACGCGCACATACACGCGCACCGGGCCGCGCTGGGCGAGGTCGTTCTGCGCGAGGGTGAGGTTCACCAGGAAACGCACCACGCGGTTCGCCTTGTCCGTGACCTTGTCGTTGTTGTTGAAGGCGTACATCACGAAGTTGTGCGCCTTGATGACGGAGCTGGCGGTAATCTTGCCGGTCAGGTCCTCGACCTGGCGGGACAGCTCCTCGTTGCGGCGCTGCGTTTCGGTGGCCTCCTGGCGGGCCGAGGCGGCCTCTTCCGTCAGGCGGTGGTTGAGGGTGTTCAGCGAGTCGATCTGGGTGATGTAGCCGCGCATGATGGAACGCAGCGTGCCGAGTTCCTTCTCATACTGGCGGATCTTCGCGCGGTCCGTGGCTTCGGTCTTCTTGACGCGTTCCACCAGCTGGGCGAGTTCCTCGCGGGAGGAATCCAGCTGCGCGTTGATCGAATCGTATTCGGACGACAGGTTCTCGTAGTCGCTCTGGAGGGCCACGATCTGCTCGGTGAGGTCGGCTTTCTCTTCATTCAGCTCGCCCACGAGCTTGTTCTTGGACGACAGGACATAAAAGAGGGCGGCGCCCAGGCCGAGGGCGACGACGATCATCGCGATCATGACGGCCTTCAGGCCTCCGTTGGATTGCTGTTCGGCTTGCTTTCTTTCAAGCTTCTCGATGGGATCTTCTTTTTCCATAATCGATGAATTAGATAACAACGCGCAAAATTAGCAAATTTTGTGCTATTTTTGTTTTTATGAAGTATATCATCCGTGCACTCAAGTATTTTGCTACCTGGTCGTCCTGCTGGCAGTCATCATATTGGCCCTGGTCCTGACCGGTTTCGTGGAGGCGGACCTCTCGAAGATGTTCGTCAACGGATACGATTCGCTGTGGCAGATCGCCTTGATCATGCTGTTTTTCGCGCTGCTCTATCCGCGTTTCGGCTTCTCGAAGCGGACGGCGCACCTGTATGGCTCGCCGGAGGAACTGCGCCCCGACGTGATGAAGGTGATGGAGGGGCTGGGCTACGCGCTCGAGAGCGAACAGGACGGCGGGTATGCTTTCCGGCGGCGTTCGGGCCTGTCGCGGGCGCTGAAGATGTGGGAGGACCGCATCGTTATTTCGCCGACGGGTGCGGGGCTCGAGCTGGAAGGCCTGACCCGCGACCTCGGCCGGGCCGTCTCCGCGCTGGAGGCTACCCGAGCAGATGTGTAGCGGCGGCTGAGAGCGCCTCCCAGAAATCCGCTCCGTACGCGTCCGTGAGGGGTTTCCGGAGGAACTGGAAGACGCGTATCCCTTCGCGGCGGCCCTTTTCCCGGGCCGTTTCGCAGATATCCCAATGGTGGACGTTGAGGGCGAGCCCGCCCCCGGTCAGTTTCGTGACGCGGATGGGGTAGAGCGAGCAGGAGACGGGTTTGGTGCGCCCGGCCATTTCGATGGCGCAGAGGCATTCGCCAGCCGGTCCGAAGTGGCAGAACGCGCAGGGGAGGTCCCGCGAACCCTCTTCGGCCGGCGCCATCAGCGGCGTGACGATGTCGTCGTCGCGGTCCACCTCGAAAAAGCCCTTGGCGGCCACGGCGGCGCGGCCCTGCGGCGTCATCAGGCCTTCGTAGGCGGGATAATCCCGCTCCAGGCCCTCGATTTCCCTTTCCTCCAGCGGCGCCCCGCTGTCGCCCGCGATGCAGCACGCGCCCTTGCACGCCGCATAATCGCAGGCGAAATACTCCATCACGACGTCCTCCGACACGAGGATGTCTCCGATCTGGATGATCGTTCCGAATTTCCCTTTTCCCATTATAGAATCAAATATTCCACTTGCGCCCCGTCGGCGAGCAGGCCGAGGATGCGGGTCACCGCAGCGGCGTCCACGCTCCGGATGGCCGCCTGATAGTCCGTGACGAGATCCTTGCCTTCGCCGTATCGGGTCAGGACGTCCCCGAGCAGCGCTCCGGGGTCGTTCCTTTTTTCTTCCATCTGTTTGACCAACAGGTCTTTATAAGCTTGGATGCCGGCATTCTCCAGGGGGGTGCCGGACAGGATCCGCGTCACGCTGTGCACGGCGTCCAGCAGGGCCTGCGGCCCGGCGGGGGAGATGCCGGCGGGCAGGCTCTCCGCCGGGCAGGGCCGGCAGTGGATGTAAAGGGTGAGCCGCTCGTCCGGGAAGAGTTCCAGCCCGTCCGAGACCTCCGCCCAGGCCCCCCGGTCCGCCAGCGCGGCCGCCAGCCGCTCTTCCAGGACGCTGCAGGCAATCCGGAAGGCCATCCGGTTCTGCAGGCTGAAAGGAACCGCGGCGGACAGGGCCACGTGGGCGCCCGGCTCTCCGCCCTGCGCCGTCCGGGCGTTCAGCCCGGTGGCGGAACGCATATCCACAATCGGCCGCCGGGCGTGCAGCTTGCCGACCCGGAAGCCGCCGAGCGTGCGGCAGAGCTCCTTCTTGAGTTCCTCTTCCGGCAGGTCGCCCAGGAAAACGAAGACCCCGTCGCCGACCTTGTCGAAGAGCGAGGCGAAATAGGTCTCGGCACGCTGGGGAAGGTCGTCCTGCAGGCTTTCCGTACGCTTGCGCCCGGTGTAGAAGTAGTCCGGGTGGATGATGCTGTCCATCAACGCGTTGATGCCCTGCGTGGAGCGGGCTTCCAGCTGCTGGCGCAGCGCCTCGCCCCGCCGGTAGTAATCGAAAGCATCCGGGTCGGGTTCCCGGTTTCCGGACAGGGCCAGGAGCGCGTCCATCAGCAGGGGCAGCTTTCCGCCGGGGGCGCGTCCCGTGATGCGCAGGTCGGACAGGCTGGCCTGCGCGTCCATCGTAATACCTTCCGCGGCGAGCCGGTCCCGGAAATCCGCGCCGCTCTGGCCGGCCACGCGGCTCAAGGCAAGCAGATCGCCGACGAAGGCGCTTTCCCCGGCGCGGAGCCCGGGCACTTCGGCCACGCCTCCGCGCAGCAGCAGCGCATAGTGGAATTCCCCCTGCCCGGGCAAACGCCGGTAGATGACCTTGATGCCGTTGGAGAAGGTCCACAGGCGGCCGCCGGACACGGGTTCCTCCGCCTCGGCGCGCAGGCGGACCTTCCGGGCCAGAGGCAGGGGTGCGGCGAAATCCGCCCCAGGGGCTTCCGGAGCCTCGGTTTCCCGCCAGCCCAGCTGGAACGCAAGTCGCAGGTCATTGCCGGGAAGGTCCCGGCCGGGAAGGTCGAAATGCAGGGTCAGGTTGCGGGCAGAATCCAGCAGGGCGGTGGTGAAGCCGTTGAAAAGTTCAAGCTCCCGCCCGTCGTCCAGACGCCGGTTCGCGACAAAGTCGGCGACGGTCTCCCGGGAGGCGAGGTCCGCGCCATACAGGTACGAAGCGGCGCAGCGCTCGAGGTAGTCCGCGTTGCTCATCCGGGGGGTGCGCCGTGTCTGCGCGACCAGCCGGTCCCGGGCGCTCCGGAATTCGGCCGGTCCGGCGCCGTCCCGGTCCAGGGTGCCGAGCACCGCGGCGAGCCGGCGCGTGGCGGCATCCAGGTCTGCGTAAGAGGTGTAAATGGTGATGACGTGCCGTTCGTCGCCGGGCCCGGCGGCGCTGCCGTCATACCGGTACCGGAAGCCGGCGAGGGGGATGCCGGCGCGGCGGAAGGCGCGTTCCACCCGTTCCCGGAGGATGAAGCCGAGCTGGTCGGCATAGGCGCGGGTCACCAGCGGCTGCGGGGTGTTCATCAGCTCCGCGTCCAGGCGCTGCGAGCGGAATCCGGCGCTGATGGAGGCCAGGCCGCCGGTCATGCCGGAGGAAATGGAAACACGTGCAGTGTCGCTCGGAATCCACTGATAATCAGTGCTTTTATAGGAATCCTCCAGCGTGGGGACCATCAGGGAGAGCAGTTCCATCCGTTCCCGGACACGGGCGGCGTCGATGTCGCCGCAGACGATGACCGCCTGCGGTTCCCGGCAGGAGGAGGCAATCCCGAAGAGCATCAGCAGGGTGGAGTCCGCCACGCTTTCCAGATGCGTCGGCACGTCCCGGAAACGGAGCAGGACGGCGTCTTCCGCGGGCCGGGAGACAAACCCGTTGCGGGAATAGCCGATTCCGTGGTCCGCCAGGAAGCGCCAGGGCGCGCGGTCCCCGAAATGCGGCAGTCCGCGCAGGGCTTCGCGCGCGTCGGCGACGTCCCGCACGCCCCGCTGGACCAGGGCGAAGTCGGCGAAGCCCTTTCGGGTGGTGTTTTCCACGAGATAGAAGCGGATGCCGTCCGGGAGGCTCCCGACGGAGATTTCACGGGCGACGGGAAGGGACGGAAGGTCCTGCCCGTGCATCATTAGAGGAAACAGGCAGAGAATCAGGCACGATATGTGCTGGTAGAACTTCCGCATCGCTGATTGCAAAAGTAAAAAAGAAAATCATTACATTTGCAGTTGCGCTGTTTGAAACAAACAAAACCACTGATAAGTATGAAAAAATTGATTGCAACCATCGCAGCTTTCACAGTTGCTCTCGGCGCCGCCTTCGCACAGGACCTGGCCGCCGTGACCGAGGTTTACAATGCCGGAGCCGAAGCCGTTTCTACGGACAAGGCCGCTGCACTCAAATCATTTGAAGAGGCTCTGAAGCTTGCCGAAGCTCTTGGCGACGAGGGTCAGGAGATCGTGGCGAACTGCAAGAATATCATCCCCAACATCCGGATGTCCCTCGCCAAGGATCTCGTGAAGGAGTCCAAGTTCGACGAGGCCGTGGCCGCTCTCCAGGAAGTGGAGAAGGTGGCCGAGGCTTACGAGGTCTTTGACGTGGCCGACGAGGCGAAGACCCTGGTTCCCCAGGTGAAGATGTCCCACGCGGGCAACCTGCTGAACGCCAAGGACTATGACGGCGCCGCCGCCATCTACAAGGAGGTCCTGGACGCTGATCCCGCCAACGGGAACGCCGCCCTGCGTCTCGGCGTGGCGCTGAACGGCGCCGGCAAGCTCGAGGAGGCCAAGGCCGCTTTCGAGACCGCCGCCGCCAACGGCCAGGAGGCCACCGCCAACAAGCAGATCGGCAACATCTACCTGAAGGAGGCTGCCGCCGCCCTGAAGGAGAAGAAGTATGCCGACGCCGTGGCCGCAGCCGCGAAGGTGAACGATTACACCGAGAATGCCCAGGCCTGGCAGATCGCCGGTCAGGCTTCCCAGGCCGCCGGCAAGAACAACGATGCCATCAAGTACTTCGAGAAGTACCTGGAGGCCGCTCCGACCGCCAGCAACGCCGGTGCCATCGCCTTTACCGTGGGCGCCCTCTATCAAGGTGCGAAGAACAACGCCAAGGCGAAGGAGTTCTACACCAAGGCCGCCGGCGATCCCAAGTACGGCGCCGAAGCCAAGAAGATGCTCGACGCGCTCAAGTAATGCAATGTCTTGAGCTGCTGGCTCCCGCCAGGAACAAGGAAATCGGCATCGCAGCCATCGACTGCGGTGCCGATGCCGTATATATCGCAGGCCCGGATTTCGGGGCGCGCAAGGCAGCGGGCAACGGCTTCGACGACATCGCGGAACTTTGTACCTACGCGCACCGCTTCGGTGTGCGTATCTTCGTTACTTACAATACCTTGTGGCGGGACGGAGAGGAGGAGCAGGCCCACGCGCAGATGCTCCTCGCCCAGCAGGCAGGCGCGGACGCGTTCATCATCCGGGAACCCCGGATCGCCGCCTGGCCCGACATCACCGTCCCCCTGCACGCCTCCACCCAGTGCGCCATCCGCGACGTGGAGCGGGCCCGGCTGTTCGAGTCGCTGGGCTGCGAACGCATCATCCTGGAGCGGCAGCTTTCGCTGGAACAGATCAGGGAGATCTGCGCCGCCGTGCGCTGCGAGGTGGAGTTCTTCGTGCATGGGGCGCTCTGCACGGGCTACAGCGGAGAGTGCCGCCTGTCGGAGTACCTCGACGGCCGGAGCGCCGACCGCGGCGAGTGCATCCAGGCGTGCCGCTCGCTGTATGACCTCGTGGACGGAGACGGCCGCGTGCTGCTCCGCAACAAGGCGGTCCTGTCCCTGCGGGACTATAATCTGAAGGCCCGGCTGGAGGAACTCGCCGATGCCGGGATCTCTTCCTTCAAGATCGAAGGGCGGCTCAAGAACGCCTCCTACGTGAAGAACGTGGTGCGGGACTATTCCCTGGCCCTGGACACCCTGGTGGCGAAATACCCCGAGCGCTACCGCCGCGCGTCGTACGGGGAGGTCTCCGGGGGATTCGTGCCCGATACGGACAAGACCTTCAACCGGGGTTATACGGAACTTTTCCTGGACGGCCGGCGCGGCAAATGGTCCTCGATGGATGCGCCCAAGTCGATGGGCGAGGCCATCGGGACGGTGGAGCGCATCCGCCGTCAGCCGGGCCGTACGATGACTTTCAGCGTCAAGCCCCTCCGGCGGAACCTGGAGCTTCGCAACGGCGACGGTTTCGCCTTTGCCACGGCCGACGGGGTGACCGGTTTCCGGGGAGACGTCTGCGAAGGCCTGCAGGTCAGCTGCAAGGACGTGCCGGACCTGCGCGAGGGAACCGCCCTCTACCGCAATATCAACGCGGCTTTCGAGAAGGCGCTGGAGACGCAGGCCTGCCGCCGGGAAATCCCGGTGCGCCTGTCCGTGCGGATCCACGGCAAATACGTGCTCGAGGTGCGGGCGCTCAGCCAGGACGGCCGCGAGGTACTCAGCCCGTTCCATACCGACGTGGAAACGGCGGAGAACGGCGAACGAGCCGAGGCGATGCTGCGCGAGCAGCTTTCGAAGCGCAGCGGCGTCTACCGCTTCTCGCTGGAGGAGCTGAAGGTGGAGACGGCCGGCGGCCGCTTGCCGCTCCTGTCCGCCTCCACTATCAACGGCATCCGCCGCCTGGTCGCCGAGGACCTGGATAACCTCGGCGTCAGCGGGCTTGCCCCGGGAGGGCAGAAAAAGTGTCCTCGCTTCGCTGCGGAAATGCCCTCCCAAGGCAACCCGCTGCCCGCCTCCAATCCGGATTCCGGGCCATCCGTCCGTCCGGAGCCATCCGCCGGCGTTGCGGACCATGAGCTGATGCGGTCGAAGTACTGCGTCCGCTACGAACTCGGCCTCTGTCCGAAATACCAGGGCGCCCGGCCGCCACAGGAACTCTTCCTGCTCAACAACGGCCGTCGCCTGGCCCTGCACTTCGACTGCGCCGCCTGCGAAATGAGCGTCACGCCGGCATAAGCCGGATTACAAGTGAATGGACAGCAGCTCGTTACCGAGCTGGTGCAAGGCGTCCTCGATTTTCCGGACCTGGGCGCGGCGGGGGGTTACCTTTCCGTTGGCGTAGTGCCAGAGCTGTTTCTGGTTGATTCCTGTCAGGCGTTCGAGTCCGGCCTTCGTGAAGATGCCTGAATAGACGGAAAGAAAGCTTCGGACGTCCATTTTGAAATCAATCACATAGTTTCCCTGCAGGACTTCCGGAATCTCCTCCCCGTCTTCTTCGCAAGACTCGACCAGGAAATCAAGCGCATCCAACAGGCTTTCCTTGACTTCTGCGATCGTTTTCCCGGTCGCTCCTACGCCGTCCACTTCTTGTACATAAGCGCAATAATTGTTTTCCGTCATTTCAATGACAGCCGTCAGATGTCTGGTTCTCATACGTGCATTATTTGAATCTCAAACCTGTTTTGCGCAAAATGGCACCCAACGTTCTGGGAGCTAGATCATCGCTTCTTTTTCCGGGCACGATGACCGATTGTGCGGCACCTGCTTTCTTGAACTTATGGTGGTCGCCCCGGGATTTCAGGTACACCCAGCCATTGTCTTCCAGCAGTTCAATTACCTCAATGACTTTCTTTATCACAAAGATAACGATTTTTCTATTAATCTAATCAATCAATAACTAAAAATCTATTTTATAAAGATCGTTATCATTCCAGACCGAAGGTAATCTCCACGTCGCCGAAGCGGCGGGTCATCACGCCGTTGTCGAACAGGGGCTGCATCAGGTTGCGTGTCAACTGCCCACGCCAGACGATGTCATCCCTGTCCTTGTAAGGGATTTCCAGTTCGAAGCCGTAGGATTTCGAGTTGTACTTGACCACGGCGCTGCATTTCCAGGAGGTCGTGGTGCCGCCGTCGTCCTCGACGACCAGGAAGGCGATCTTCTCCATCTGGTCCGTGTAATTGCTGAGCAGGATGGCCGAGAAGGGCACTTTCTTGCCGAGTTGCCGGCGCCGCAGGACGAGCATGAAGTCGGTGATACTGGGGGAGTAGTTGCGCAGGTCGTCTTCCTTGGTGGCCTTGAAACCGTCCACCGCACCGCATTTGATGAAGAATTCCGAGGCGCCGCCGAACCAGGAGTCGTAGTTGCGCAGCATCTTGAAATCCAGGATGCTGAGAACCCTTGCCTCTTCGTCCTTTCCGCCGGCCTTGGTGCCGTTGTCAGCGTTGCTCTCGAAGAGCTCGAGCGGGGTGAAGGCTGCGTCGTCGTTCTTGTTGATCACCCAGACCGGGCGTTCCATCGCAACCTGTTCGGTCACCAGCACGGAGTCCACCACGTGGGCGCCGTTCCGGTCGATGCGGACTTCGTATCCGTAGTTGGATTCCGCGCCGTAGCCCGGGTCGAAGGTCACGATGGGGAAGCTTTTTCCGTCCCAGTCTTCGGAATAGGGCCAGTAAATCTGCATGTCGGATTCGCTCAGGGCGTTGATATAGCGTTCGACGTCGGCCGCGCCCGCCTTGGTGGCGTATTTCTGCGCCAGGTAGTCGGCGAAGAGTTCGCGCAGCGGTTGTCTGTAGCCGCCGGCCTTGGTGGGTTTTCCGTTGTCGCCGACACCCGCGCCCGGGGCTTCGAAGAGGTCGGTGAGCCGGTATTCTTCGTCGTAGCCGTGGCCGGTGGAGGAGCTGACGGCGTCGTAGACTTCGTCGAGGTGTTCGTTTTCGAGGGGGAGTTCCGAGAGGATCTTGGCCACGTCTGACATGCTGAACAGGCCGTCCGCCGGTTCATCGGGTTTCAGGTCTTGCCGATTGTCGCAGGCGGAGAGGAGCAGCAGGGCAGGCAGCAGGCCTGCCAGGAGGAGTTTCATCGTTTTCATAATCGAGTTTGTTGGTTTTTGCTGCAAAGTGACGGACAATTATCCGTTTTCTCCTCCATTTAAACGTTTAATTCCTTCACTCAAACGTTTCAGCCTTTTTTGGGGCCGGCGCCGGACAGCAGGCAGGTTGCCCCTGAATACCGCAGCCGCCCGTG
>JAEEGJ010030973.1_pt1 | contig 10405 bp, 10 predicted proteins | sample 8958761 | NCBI WGS metagenome assembly JAEEGJ01 (sample SAMN16246546, study PRJNA631951) | gut metagenome | biome: gut microbiome; feature: rumen; material: RS-attached | host: Bos | place: Iran: Karaj | collected 2018-10 | reverse complement strand
CGAAAAGCACTTTATGAAGACCTTCCGCGCAGAATGCGGTGTATCTCCCGGAGAGTATCGCAAAAACATGCAGAGGCAGTAGGCAAAATTGGGATAAAAAGCAACAAAAAAGCGATTTATTGTGGTAGTATTTTAATGAGATCAGGTGTACCCATAGAATAGAGGATAATTCATTCTATGGGTATTTTTTTTACGGAGGTTACAAATGGGACATTTTAAGAATTTTAAGACCGTAGTGTATATTCCTGCGCAGGTTGCGAAGGCTTTCACTGAGGACAAGCTTGCAAGCGATTACGAATTTTTGGAGAAATACATCGGCCTTGACAAGGTCTACCTTGAGACCCACAGAGGTGACACGGATGTGGACAAAGAACAGCTCCTTATGGTGAAGGGCTTTCTTGAGGGCAAGGGTGTAGAAGTATCCGGCGGCATTACCACCACCATCAACGATTTTGAGGGTGCGGAAGGGGGCAAACAGCGTCTTTTTGAGACCTTCTGCTACACCGATCCGGCTATGAGAAACAGGTTCAAAGAAATCTGCGAGTTTACCGCAAGTCTCTTTGATGAAGTTATATTGGACGATTTTTATTTTACCAACTGCACCTGCGAAAGATGTATCAGGGAAAAGGGCAGTGACGACTGGACTACCTTCAGAAAACGTCTTATGAAGGATGTATCGGAAAACTGTTGTGTTAAGCCTGCCAAGGCAGTCAATCCGAAGGTTAAGATGGTTATCAAGTACCCCAACTGGCGGGAATCCTACCACTTTACGGGATATGTGCCGGGAGTGCAGAAGGATATTTTCGATGCCACTTATACGGGCACCGAGACCAGAAGCCCTCAGTACACCGACCAGCATCTTCCCGAGTATTTAAGCTACAGTCTGGTGCGCCACATGGAGAATGCGTGGCCCGGTCGCAACGGCGGAGGATGGTTTGATACTTACCAGTGCTGGTCCATGGACAGATATATTGAGCAGGCGTATCTTACTGCTTTTTCCGGCGCCAAAGAACTCATGCATTTCCAGTGGAGCGACCTTATAGAGAATCCTTTTGTGGCAGCCATGGGACTTCAGCTTTTAAAGATTGATAAGATGATGGAGGGCATCGGCAAGCCAGTGGGCGTATCCACTTATATTCCTTTTGACTCCTGCGGCGAGAACCACCTTGAGATGCGATTCGGTATGTTGGGAGTGCCTGTTGAGACCACACCCGTGTTTGATACCAAGGCGCCCACTGTATTCCTTACCGAAAGTGCCTGCGCCGACAGCGATATTGTCAAGAAGCTTGAAGCGTATGTGCGCGAAGGCGGCAATGCGGTTATTACCACAGGATTTTTGGACAAAGCAGGGGACGAACTCAGAGCGGCAGGGCTCACGGAAGCTTATCTTGCCACATATCCCGCCAAGGTTACCCGCTATCAGGTGACCGGTGATTTCGCGGGATACGAGGAGCATAAGAGCCCCATTCTTTTCCCCGTAATATGTCACGGCAACAATAATGCCTGGTCCCTCTTAAACGGCGGCGACGGAGACGTGCATGCGCCTTTGGTACTCAGGAATTCCTACGGCAAGGGACGCCTTTACATTCTGGCTATACCAACCGCCCACGGAGAGCTTTACAACATTCCCGAAAGCGCCATGGACGTATACAAGAGAGTGCTCTGCGGACAGGAATATGCAAGCGGCAAGAACTTCTCCATGTTTACCTATGATTCGGGTGAGTTTATTTTGTATCGCTACGTTAAGAGCGACCTTCATACCGAAAGAGTCACCATTCACACCTCAAAGCCCATTGAAGCTTTGGTGGATGTGGAAACCGGCACCGAATTCAAAGCGGAAAAAGAATTCAGATTCGAAGACTTCAAGCGATACGAAGGGTACAAGGTTACGGTGATTTCTACCCCCGGAAGATTTGTTAAGTATCGCTTCAAATAAGTTATTGCAAAAATCGCTCATGGTGGTAATATGGGAGAAAAATCCAAGTGAGTTTAAGTTATGGGCGAGATTAAGTTAAAATCCAATCGTATAAAGGGAATCCTGTGTATCCTTGCGGCCGCACTGGGATTCTCTTTTATGACTTTTTTTGTCAGAATATCGGGTGACCTTCCCACCATGCAGAAGGCTTTCTTCAGAAATGCAGTGGCGGCAGTGGTGGCCACGGTTATTTTACTTCGCTCTCCAGAGAAGTTTAAGATAAAGAAAGGCAGCTTCGGTGACATCGCTCTTCGTTGTATCTTCGGCACCAGCGGTCTTATCTGCAATTTCTACGCCATCGACAGGCTGGGAATCGCGGATGCCAATATGCTTAACAAGCTGTCACCTTTCTTTGCCATTCTTTTGTCCATACCGATTCTTAAGGAAGTGCCAAAGGCAAGGGATATTGTGGCTACAATAATCGCCTTTACAGGTGCGTTGTTCATAATTCGCCCGGGCGGAGATATGTCGGTGGTACCGGCGCTCATAGGCCTTTACGGAGGCTTCGGAGCAGGCACGGCTTATGTGTTTGTGAGGCGCCTCGGAGGCAAGGGAGAGAGGACACCCATAATAGTTTTCTGCTTTTCCGCATTTTCGTGTCTTGTAACGGCTCCATTTTTAATTACGGGCTTTGTGCCCATGACAGGATGGCAGTGGTTCTGCCTTATTATGGCAGGTGTTTCCGCCTCACTTGGCCAGTTTGCCATCACCACCGCATACAAGTTTGCACCGGCCAAAGAAATATCCGTATTTGACTACACTCAGGTGATTTTTGCGGCGATTCTCGGCATGATATTCTTAAGCGAGACTCCCTCGGTTTTCAGCATCATCGGCTACGTAATCATCATAGGAACCGCTGTTGTCAGGTGGTATCTGGCTCTTAAACGGGACAAGGCGGAAGCAAACGGGTGATATTGTTACAGAGAAAGCATTTATTTGGATATATTTTGTTAAGCCTCATGTGGTAAAAGATTGTTATCAATTTATTTCACATGAGGTTTTTTATGGACAAAATCAAAGAACTGTTTGCCAAGGTTCCGGCAATTAAGAATTTTAAGAAAAGACTTTTCATGACTCTTTTCGGAGTTATTATCTGCGCAATAAGTGTGGGCATTTTTAAGATAGCGGCTTTGGGCGTGGATCCATTTCAGTCATTCATGGCGGGACTTGATGCGGCGGTTCCCCTTGATTTCGGGCTCTTGTATATTATTGCAAATGCCGTTCTTTTGCTGTTTTCGCTTATCTTTGACAGGCACTTCATAGGTATCGCAACCTTCATAAACCTGTTCCTGCTTGGGTATATTACCCAGTTTACTTACGACTTTTTGCAGACGATTTTCGTAAATCCTTCAATGGTGACCAGGGTTATCTGTCTTGTGGTGGGAGTGATTATTATATGCTTTGGTTCTGCTTTTTACATGACCGCGGACCTGGGTGTATCCACTTACGATGCGGTGGCACTGATTATTTCGGGTACGTGGAAGAAGGGTAAGTTTCAGTATGTCCGCATTATTACCGATCTTGTGTGCGTGGCACTTGGAGTGGGACTCTTTCTTTTGGCAGGAGGCTCCGTGTCCATGATTCCTACCATTGCGGGTGTGGGCACCATCATAACAGCTTTCTTTATGGGACCCCTCATCGAGTTCTTTAACGTTCACGTGGCAAGGCCCATTTTAAAGGACAAAGAAGAGATTTAATAATCCGTTTCGGTAATGGGAATATGATTAACCTACGAAGGAATAATTCCTTAGTAGGGGATAGAATATATAAATTGATACGTGCAGGCCTTCGTGCCTGCACTATTGCATCTTAGGCATAATGATATGCGGAAGGGAGTCCGAATATGTCATTTGAAATTTCATCAGTAACTCAGAATCCGGGCGTGGCTCAGACCACAGCAACATCGGCAGCTTCCAAAACAAGCGAAGTTAAGGCTGACAAGACCGTAGAGACCGTCAAGGAAGATGTGGGAGCGGTATACGAAAAAGGACAGGAACAGGGCAAAGGTGCATACAGCATCAATAAGATGAGCAAAGAAGACAGAGACGCTTTGGTAACTCAGCTTAAGGCGGATGCGGAGAAGCGTCAGTCCCAGCTACTCGACCTTGTGCAAAAGACAATAACCGGTCAGGTGGGAGCATATTCCAAGGCTACCGGCGACGATATCTGGGGAATCTTATCAAGCGGTAAGTTCACCGTTGATTCGGCCACCAAGGCTCAGGCTCAGGAGGATATTTCCGAAGACGGCTACTGGGGCGTTAAGCAGACCTCCCAGAGACTTTTCGATTTTGCGTCTGCTCTTGCAGGTGATGACGTTGACAAGATGAAGTCCATGCAGGAAGCCATGGAGAAAGGCTATAAACAGGCTACCAAGACCTGGGGCAAAGAACTTCCCGAGATAAGCCAGAGAACCATGGAAGCAGCCAATAAGCTTTTCGAGGATTACTTTGCGGCTAAGGCTGAGGGTTAATTAAATATGAGTTGTGTGGCGGCGGTCATTTGACCGCCGTCTTTCTTTTTTCCTCTTGATTTTTTACGGATTTGGGTTAAAATACTTACAAATGCAGAGAACGGAAGCAGTAGTTATTCCGATGCCTACAGAGAGGAGCCGGTTGGTGCAAGGCTTTGGCTTAAGGATTTCGAACCCGTCCGGGAGCAGCAGGAGGGAAAACCGATTATCGGAAACTCCTGACGGAGGTCACCGTCATCATAGACATGCAGGTGTCAGCTTGCAGTGAGGGCAGGGTATTCACCCTGAATTTAGGTGGTAACGCGGATTTTTATTCGTCCTAAGTATACAAAGGTATGCTTGGGACTTTTTTATTTTCCGGGCATGCTTAACCTCATTATTTTTTGAAAGGAGTTAAGTATGAAGCTTAGCAAACTTGTAGGAGTAAGATTTAAAGAAAAGCCCGCCGACTGTGTGATTGACAGCCACACTTTCAGTTTGAGGGGCGGATACGTAAAGAGAGTGAGTAACGGTATTTTTTCTCTTTACAATCCCATGAAGAGAGTTACACAGAACATTGAAAAGATTTTAAGAGAGGAAATGGATGCGGTTGACTGCCAGGAAGTAATGTTTCCCGTAGTCCTTCCCGGTTCTTTGTGGGAAGAGTCCGGCCGTTACAGCAGTGTCGGTGAGGAACTTTTACGTTTCAAGGACCGTAACGACACCCCCATGGTGCTGGGCATGACTCACGAAGAGGCGGCTGTGCATCTTGCTAGAGAATACGGCAGCACCTATGCCAATTATCCTTTTTCCATTTACCAGATTCAGACCAAATACCGTGATGAGGCCCGTCCCCGCGCAGGTCTTATAAGAGTGCGTGAATTCACCATGAAGGATGCATATTCTTTCCACACTACCCAGGAGGACCTTGAGCAGTATTATGCGAGAATGGCCAACGCATACGACAGAATCTTTGAGCGTGCGGGTATTCCCGATGTTATTGCGGTTAAGTCCGATTCCGGTATGATAGGCGGAAGCGTTTCCCATGAGTACATGCTTCTTGCGGATGCGGGTGAGGATTCAATCGTTTTGTGCGACGAGTGCGGCTACAGCGCCAATATGGAGGCTGCCGACACCACCGTTGACAATTCCGGCTGCACACCCATGGGCGAGCTAAAGAAAGTTTATACGCCGAACTGCAAGACCATCGAAGAAGTCAGCTCCTTCTTAAACTGCAAGGTGGAAGAGGCCTGCAAGGCGGTTGTATACCAGGTTAACGCTACAGACGAGTACGTAATTGTATTCATCCGCGGCGACTACGAAGTTAATGAAACAAAACTTACCAATTACCTTCACGAAGCGGTTCATCCCGCCGAGATTACGGAAGATTCAGGTCTTGTGGCAGGATATTGCGGACCTTACCGTCAGGAAGCCAAGTGCAAGATTGTTTATGATAAATCCCTGGAGGGCATCGAGAATCTCTTCTGTGGCGGCAACGAAGTCGATTATCACTACACCGGTCTCAACATCAAGAGAGATGTGGGAGACGTGGAATACGTTGACGTCAGCAAGATTCGCGACGGCGGTATCTGCCCCTGCTGCGGCAAAAAAAGCATTCGCATCAGCCGCGGTATTGAAGCGGGTAATATTTTCCAGCTTGGTACCAAATACTCTAAGAGCATGAACATGACTTACACCGCCGAGGACGGAAGCCAGCAGATACCCATTATGGGCTGCTACGGAATCGGTGTGGGCCGTCTTGCCGCATGTATCATGGAAGCCCATCACGATGACAAGGGCCCTGTATGGCCTATCACCGTGGCTCCCTGGAAGGTACATATCTGCTGCATGCGTCAGGACGATGAGGCTTGCAGAACCACTGCGGAGAAGCTTTATAAGGATCTTACCGACATGGGTATCGAAGTTCTCTTCGACGACCGCGATGTTCGTGCAGGAGTAATGTTCGCGGACGCCGATCTTCTCGGTGTTCCGGTTCGTGTTACCATCGGACCCAAGGCACTTGCCAATGGAGAGATAGAGTTCTCTACCAGAGACAAGAGCGTTCAGTTAAGCGTTAAGAAGGAAGACATCATCCCTGAGATTAAGAAACTGATGGATTCTTTGTACGAGGAGATTAATTCCAAGGTTAAAGAAAGAATTTAAGATATTTGCGGGCGTCGCTTTGTGCGGCGCCCTTTTTTGTATAGCGACGAGCCAAGCGGCAGTTTATTGTTAATATTGCATAAATATATGAGCATACGTTCATATATTATCTGTTAAGTTAGCAATTGCTAACCGCAGGCTTCATGTTACAATTAAGCTGAAAATAAGAAAGAAAGGACGATGACTATGGAGGCATTACTTAGAAAAGATATATTGATCGGTTTGTTGATACCTTTTGTTGGAACTGCCGCAGGTTCTGCGTGCGTGTTCTTTATGCGAAAAGAACTGGGAAGACTTGTTCAGAAAGCATTGACCGGGTTTGCTGCGGGTGTAATGGTGGCGGCTTCCATATGGAGTCTTTTAATCCCCGCCATGGAGCAGTCGGAGCATCTTGGCAAATGGGCCTTTGCCCCTGCGGCAGGAGGCTTCTGGGCAGGTGTGCTGTTCCTTCTTTTGCTTGATACGGTTATTCCACATTTACATATGAACGCCGAAAAGGCGGAGGGTCCCAAGAGCAGGCTGGCCCGCACCACAATGATGGTGCTTGCGGTTACGCTTCACAATATTCCGGAAGGAATGGTGGTGGGCGTAGTGTTCGCAGGTCTGGTTTCGGGTTCCGCAGAGATTACGGGCGGAGCGGCTCTGGCGCTCGCTATCGGTATTGCTATACAGAATTTCCCCGAGGGCGCCATTATTTCAATGCCCCTTCATGCGGAAGGAAAGAGCAAGTTCGGTTCCTTTATGGACGGTGTTTTGTCAGGTGCGGTTGAGCCGATTTTCGGAGCACTGACGGTATTGGCTGTAGGCTTTATAGTGCCTGCAATGCCCTTCCTGTTAAGCTTTGCGGCAGGTGCCATGATGTATGTGGTAGTGGAGGAACTTATCCCCGAAATGTCAGAGGGCGAACACTCAAATATCGGTGTTATTCTTTTTGCAGTGGGATTCACTGTTATGATGGCGCTTGATGTGGCTTTGGGATAATTGACACTCTGTTTAAAAGAGTGTAAATTAGACAGTGTAAATAAAAATGTTATGGGAGGATTCACCATGTTAAGACTTATCGTAACTATTTTGTCCGGCGCTTTGTCAGGCTGGCTTGCAGGCGAGATTATGGGCAGCAAGGGTTCATTCCTTCGCAACATTATCATCGGCCTTGTAGGCGGTGTGGTAGGCGGACTTTTGGGCGGAATCATCGGAGTAGGCGCTACCAACTGGATTGGCGGTATTTTAATTTCCGTTGTGGGTGCATGTGTACTCATCTGGCTCAGCAGAAAACTTTTTAAGTAGAATAAAAAGACAAAGAGAGGCCTTGCGCCCCTCTTTGTTTTTGAATGGATACAGGAGGAAATATTATGGCAGACTTTACCAGCATTGATGCCGAAGACGATCAGTTTGCGTATCGTTACGACACTCAGCTTCTTATTGACAGACGCGACGAGGACCTTGACGAGGATGAAATAGCAGACTACATCACCGAGCATTTTGAGGGCAACAGCCTTATTGCTGCAGGAGATGAAGACCTTATAAAGATTCATTTCCACACCAACGAGCCTTGGAAAGTACTTGAGTACTGCAACACCATCGGCGAGATTTACGATATTGTCGTAGAAGACATGATTCGCCAGTCAAACGGATTGAAAGGCTAAACTAAGGGCCGGCGCTTGCGCCGGCTCTGCGTATATTTGGGAGGTACATATGGAAGGTAAATTCAAGAAGTGGCAGAAAATATTGTTATGGGTAACATTTATCGCTATTTTGTTTACGGCGGTCTTTAAGGGATTTAATCACACGGCAGAAATCGGTTCGGTTATAATTCTTTCTTTTGTCACATTGCTGTTTTTCGGCGTATTGTGTGTTAGCGCTCTTTTTCCCGCTACCTGGCGCATGACCGAGAAATATAGGAGCAAAATAAAGGACCCGGCAAAATTCCAGGACAACTATACCTGTTCTTTTGTTATTCTGAACGTGGTATTATGCGCCTTTTTCATTTTTTTGATGTGGAGAACACTGTAAGGCTTTAAGCGCCCACACGTTCTTTGATATAGTCGATAAACGTTTCCTCGATGGTGGGAAGAGGATGGCCTTTTCGCCAGACAAAGAGATATTCGACGTTTTTGTTTTTGCCGGTAAGCTCTTTGGTGACCAGGGAAGCACCGGGCACATAAGAAGTTTTTGGAAATATACTGATACCTATGCCGCGTCCCGAGAGGGCGGCGGCGTCGAGATAAGAATCCATTTCGCATACGATATTGGGTTCTTTTTTTGTGGAGCGAAACCACTTGTAGATGGTGTCGATATCAGCCTTGCGGCTGGGCACTATCAGAGGTTCGTCGGCTATGTCGGTGATGTCCAAGGTATCTCCGGGAAGAGAAGCGAGAGGGTGGTCCGAAGGCATCAGCACAGACATTTTTTCGGTGCCGACGGCAAAAGAATTAAGGAGTGACTGGTTGCAGGGCGCGGTAATAACGGCAAGGCTCACGATACCGCTTAGAAGCTTCTCGGTCAGATCGTCGCTGTTGCCGTCTAAGATACGGAAGCGCACCTTCGAATGCTCTTTCATGAACCCCGAAATCCACTCCGCCACAATATCGGGAGACATTCCTTCCGTGAGACCGATGGTGATGGTACCGCTTAAGCCCTTGGTAAGAGCCAGAATTTCTTCTTCGGCTTTGTCCGCAAGATTTATAATTTCTTTGGCACGACGATAAAGAAGCTGACCGGACTCGGTTAACATAAGTTGACGCTTGCCCCGGACAAACAATGTGGTATTTAAGTCATACTCAAGATTTTTAATCTGGGTACTAAGGGGCGGCTGGCTCATATTAAGCTTCTCGGCGGCGCGGGAAATGTTAAGTTCTTCGGCTACGGCCACAAAATAGGAAAGAGAGCGAAGATTCATTTAGGACTCCTTGTTATACAAAAATCATATAGTAACACGTATATTATATGTATTTTATTTCTATGACGCAAGCACATATAATATGGATGTCGATAAGAGTGCCACGGCACTTATGTTTAAAGAATTGTATCGGAGGAGTTTTTTATGTCTAATTGTGCAGTAGTAGGAATTAACTGGGGCGACGAAGGCAAAGGCCGTATGGTTGACCTTCTCACCGAGCAGTATGATATTGTTATTCGTTTTCAGGGCGGCGGCAATGCAGGCCATACCGTTATCAACGACAAGGGTAAATTCGCCCTTCACCTTCTTCCTTCCGGAATTTTAAGAGACGGTGTTGTAAACATTCTTGGTAACGGCGTAGCCATGGACCCCGAGAATTTGTTAAAAGAAATCGGACAGGTTACCGAAAAGGGCGTATCCATTACCCCCGACAACCTTAAGATAAGTGACAGAGCATCCCTTCTTTTGCCCTGGCACAGAGATATGGACGAGCTTGAAGAGCAGCGCCTTGCAGACAAGAAGTTTGGTTCCACCAAACAGGGCATCGCACCTTTCTATTCCGACAAATATCAGAAAAAGACCGTTCTTGCGGGCGAGCTTTTTTATCCCGAAGAGTTAAAAGAACACTTAAAGGACTTAATGGAGTGGAAGAACTTAACTCTTACCAAGATTTACGGCGCTAAGCCCTATACAGAGGAAATGATTGACGAGTGGCTTGAAACTTATGCCAATAAGCTTAAGCCCTTCATTACAGATACAGGCTTATACTTAAAAGAAGCTCAGAAGGCAGGCAAGCGCATCATGTTCGAAGCGCAGCTCGGCTCCCTTCGCGACCTTGATTACGGTATTCACCCTTACACCACTTCTTCAAACACCACCGCAGCTTATGCACCCATCGGTTCAGGCTTCCCCGGTGCGC
>JAEEGJ010030971.1_pt1 | contig 10406 bp, 10 predicted proteins | sample 8958761 | NCBI WGS metagenome assembly JAEEGJ01 (sample SAMN16246546, study PRJNA631951) | gut metagenome | biome: gut microbiome; feature: rumen; material: RS-attached | host: Bos | place: Iran: Karaj | collected 2018-10 | reverse complement strand
TTAAGAACGACCTGTTTGCAACAAATGCGGGAATGCAGATAGATTCCTTTTCAGCCGATGAGGTGGTCTGCAGCGTGGAGATAACCGAGCGTCTGCAGAATGCAAACGGAGGTGTTATGGGTGGTGCGATATTTACGCTTGCGGATCTTGCACTTGCTGTCATGGCTAACAATATCCATTTTCCTTCAGTAGCATCACAGGTCAGTATCAATTATCTTTCGGCACCGAAGGGTAAGAAGCTTTTTGCAAAGTCATCCTGCATCAAGGACGGCAGGACTACCACGGTGATAAAGGTGGATGTATACGATGACACGGATCGTGATGTTGCATGCTTTATCGGAACAGCTTTCAAGAAATGAATATGAGTGAAAATGATAAGAGATTAAAATACTATGGCATCTTCCGTGACTACATGGAGTATTTCCTGGTCTACTGCATTCTGGGCTGGGTGTATGAATCCGTGTGGTGCTGTATGATCTACCACAGGAGGGGCTTCATCAACAGGGGAGTGCTGTTCGGACCGTGGCTTCCTATATACGGTGTTGGATTCTTCATTATACTCGGGATCTTTACACTGCTTAAGGTTAAGAAGCCCTTGATGATATTCATAGTGGGCGGCCTCGTTGCAGTCACGGCAGAACTTGTGGCGAGTTATATAATAGATGCTGTTGGAAGTGAGCCCATGTGGGATTACCACGGATACTTCCTGAATTTTGACGGAAGGATCGCACTTGTTCCGGGACTTATGTTCGGACTCCTCATCTGGGCTGCAATGTGTCTGATACAGCCTCTGATCAAAAAGTTCCAGAACAGGTTCCGCACATCGAAGGTTCACAATATATGTTTTATCCTGATAACGGTACTCTTTGCCATAGACCTTGTGAGCAGGATATGGCTGGGAAGTAATATATGATTACGCATTCTGCGTTTTAAGGAGAATTGAAAAGATGGAGATTTACGAACAGGCTGAACAGGTTTTTCAGGAGATAAAGAAAAAGGCTGAGCACAGGATCGGCGACCTGCTGGTTGTCGGATGCTCTACCAGTACCATACTCGGAGAGATGCCGGGAACGGATTCCAGTGAGGATATCGCAGAGGAACTGTACAGGGCATTTACCGAAGTGTTTGCAGGTGAGTTCGAGATCGCGGTTCAGTGCTGCGAGCATCTTAACCGTGCACTTGTTGTGGAGAAGGCCGTTGCGGAGAAGTACGGTTTTAACATAGTTAACGTAGTGCCTCACAAAAAGGGCGGCGGAGCATTTGCCACAAAGCATTACTATTCACTTAAGGAGCCGGTTGTGGTGGAGGATATCGCAGCAAAGGCTGCTGTCGGAATAGACATCGGCGGTGTCATGATCGGAATGCATATGAGGCCTGTGGTGGTTCCTGCCAAGCTCGAAAACAGGAAGATAGGCGAAGCCATAATACTTGCAGGAGTCAGCAGATATAAGTACATCGGCGGCGAAAGAGCCAGATATAACACAGCTGTAAGATGAACGAAAACGAAAAACGGGTACAGGATAATAAGGATACGAAGCTTGGGGCGTTTGTAATGTGTATCATCTGGATACTGTACGCCCTTAAATGGGTTGCCCTCGGAACGGTCATCGCACTTCCGGTTCTGTGGCTGATCCACAAGCCCTTATGGATAGCTCCCATCATAGGACTTATACTCTATGTCATTGTAAGGATCATCTGGAGACTTTTCTGGAAATTCGTCAGGTGGTCACAGGACAGATAATAGTGTACAATGGAATAGGGAATTGATCCTGAGGGGTTATTTGCAGAACAGGGGAGAGAATGAAGAAGGCCGGCCTATTTGATAAAACCATACACTTCCTGGTCCATAACAGTAACTTTGTGACTGTAATGGTCATGGGTATGGTGCATGCGGTACTGCTTGCTATCATGCTTGCGGTCGAAGTCTTTCCTCTTGTATATTTCAATATACTCAGTGTTGTTGTGTATCTTTTCTGTATGGTCCTGTGCAGAACGGGACATGTTCTTCCGGTATATGTAAGCATTGTCACCGAGGTGACGGCATATACCATTATCTCCACTTATTTCATAGGCTTAAGATGCGGGACGTATTGTTTCCTTTTTTCCATAGTGCCGATAATAATCTATCTGGGATGCTTTCTGTTTAAGGGAAAGAGCAGATGGCATGTTGTAGTCCTTCTTATAATGAATTTCGGACTGTTTGTCTATCTGTATATAACCTTTGCGCAGGTTAGACCTGTCTATGATATTCCGGATGTGATGAAGACGACCATAGTGATCTTCTCATCCTTTGTTATGGTGTTTTCGACAATCTTCTATAACGCCATCTATATCTATTCCAGTGAGGGCGAGGTCACGAACCTTGAGAAGGAAAATAAGCAGCTGACGGCCGATGCTTCGGAGGATGCTCTGACAGGCATGCTTAACAGGAGAGGATTTCTGCCGATCGTTGAAAAGCTCATGAAGGAGAAGGGCTCTGCGGGATTCAGTATCGCCTTCTGTGATATTGATAATTTCAAGCGTATAAATGATTCATACGGACACGACTGCGGAGATGAGGTCATAAGACACATCACCAGGATCATGAATAAGGAGATGAACGGCTGCGAAACCTGCAGATGGGGCGGAGAGGAGTTCATCATCCTCATGAAGGATACCGGGCTTGAGGCTGCAAGAGAGAAGATGGAGAGTCTCAGAAGGGCTGTTGAGTTAAGCCCCACGGTGTTCTTTAACAAGCGGATCCCCGCTACCATCACCATCGGACTCGGAGAATTCGGAGACGGGATCCATACTCCGGAGGACATCATCAAGGTTGCTGATGAGAGGATGTATTATGGAAAGCAGAACGGAAAAAATATCGTAATATACGAAGATCGCTGATATGAATAAACCCTCTTTACCGCCTGCCTGCAGGTAAAGAGGGTATTTTTATGTCTTATACTTCGAAGTCAAAGCAGCTTCTCTGCTTTACATAGGGTCTTACCTTGCCGTCTGCAACCGCTACGTGTGTGGGATGCACGGCATATCCCTTGAGGGCTTCCTCGCTTTCAAATGAAGAATCCAGGATAAGGTCTGCATTGGAGCTTGGAAGCTTATCCGTATATACCTTTATCTCCACGATGCCGGGAACCTTATCGATAAGTGCCTCAAGACCTTCCTTGATACCGGCTTTGATGGTTTCCTTCTCGCTTTCACTGTATTCATCCTTTAATGTCCAAACGATCACGTGTCTGACCATGACGATCCTCCTTTAACTTGTATGTTCACAGCATTGTGACAAGGATGATTTTAACATGTGAGTATTGTATAATCAAAAAAAGCGTGTTTTCGGCGCGGGCAGGGTAACGGAGAACTGTTATGGCAAAGACTTTTCACCAAGAAGAGTGGGAGAGGATGAGAGGTATAAAATAGTAGTTGGTATGTAGGCATGAATTCTGTTATAATAACTGAGTGTGTTGTATTTGCGTACACAGATGTTGATCCTGCGTTCTGATACACCATCAGGGTGCGTCGCCACGCTCAATATGAACTCTTATTAGGGAGGAATGATTTTGATGGATTTTAAAGAACTGGTCGAATACGCAAAAAAGAACGAGTGCTCTGATATCCACATCACGGTAGGTACCAATCTCGCTATCAGAAGATTCGGTACACTTCAGATCCTCGAACCCGCACCTTCAGCTGAAGAGTCAAGGAACATGATCTTCTCTTTCCTTGATCAGGAGCAGGTAGAAACCGTTACCGGAGGCAAGGATCTCGACGTCGGTGTCATGCTTTGGGACGGCACCAGAATAAGAGCCAATATCTATCATCAGAGAAATAATCTTGCAGCAAGTATCCGTATCCTGAATCAGAACATCCCTTCATTCGAGGAACTCGGTCTTCCTCCTGTTGTTAAGGATCTGGCAGAGATGCCCAGAGGACTTGTACTTGTAACCGGACCTACCGGTTCCGGTAAGTCCACCACCCTTGCATCAATGGTTGACTATATCAACCACAACACCTCAAGACACATCATCACTATCGAGGATCCTATCGAGTATGTATATCCTCATGATAAGGCAATGATCCACCAGAGAGAAGTCGGAAGAGACGTTGAGACCTTCGCAGGTGCTCTCCGTTCAGCTCTCCGTGAAGACCCCGATATCATCCTTGTAGGAGAAATGAGAGACTTCGAGACCATCTCCGCAGCTATTACCGCAGCTGAGACAGGACACCTGGTTCTTTCAACACTTCATACCACAAGTGCTGCACAGACAGTCGAGAGAATCATCGATGCAACTCCCATGGAAGGACAGGATCAGATCAGAACCCAGTTCTCCAACGTTATCAGAGGAGTTATCACCCAGACCCTTCTTCCCACATCTGATGGAAGAGGACGTGTTGTGGCAACTGAGATCATGACCAACACACCTGCAGTAGGCAACCTCATCCGTGATAAGAAGACCATTCAGATCCCTTCTATCATCCAGAGTAGCCGTAACCTGGGCATGCACCTTCTCAACGACGATCTTGCATCCCTCATCATCCACGGCAGAGTTACAAGAGAAGAGGCTATGGCGGTCAGTAACGATCCTGTATCTCTTGACAAGATGTGCTGATGAATGCCTTATGATATTGATCTTAAAACGGGACTTGCTTAACGGTAAGTCCCGTTTTTTACGTTCACTAATATGTGCTGAAATTTTTGGATGGCTGTCATGCAGGTAATGCCTGTGCGTGATGCTGAAAAAAAGTGCGCCCGGATCAGTGCCTGAATGAGTGCCCGGGACGTACAAAAAATGGGAGATATCTTCACAATAATCTGCTTTATTATTCCGGAACTCCTATGGTAAAGTTTTATATGACTGATTGTGCCGTCTGAGGGTTATATTAAGGGGAAAAGGTATGGAAAAGAGAAGATTTGATAAGCTTGGGATCGATGTATCGCTTTTGGGATTCGGATGCATGAGATTTCCCACAAATTCCGAAGGCAAGATCGACAGGCCTCTTGCACAGGAGATGCTTGATAAGGCCATAGCAGCAGGCGTCAACTATATCGACACCGCATATCCTTATCATGACGGAGAGAGCGAGCTTTTTGTTGGTGAAGCTCTTAAGAAGTATCCCAGGGATTCCTATTATCTTGCGACCAAGCTTCCCATATGGTTCATCAATACCATAGAGGATGTTGATAAGTATTTTAATGAACAGCTTGAAAAGCTTCAGACAGACCATTTTGATTTCTATCTGATGCATGCCATGAACCGCGGAAGCTGGAGAAAGATGGTGGAGCTCGGTACCGTTAAGAGACTTGAGGAGCTGAAGGCTGAGGGTAAGATAAGATTCCTCGGATTCTCCTTCCATGACGAGTACAGTGCCTTTGAAGAGATCATTAATTACAGAGACTGGGATTTCTGCCAGATCCAGCTCAACTATATGGATACCGAAGATCAGGCGGGAATGAAGGGCTATAAGCTTGCCGAGGAAAAGGGCGTGCCTCTTACCATCATGGAGCCTGTAAAGGGCGGTTCTCTTGCAAAGCTTTCCGACGATATCATGGACATCTTCGGAGAACTGAGACCCGGAAAGAGTGCGGCGTCATTTGCTCTCAGATATGTTGCGACACTTCCCAATATCCTTACTGTTCTCAGCGGAATGTCCACCATGGATCAGGTTGATGACAATCTTGCAACCTTTACTGATTTTGAACCCATGACCGATAAGGAATATGAGGCTATAGACAGGATCAAGGAGATCATGAACAGCCGTATCCGGAATGGATGTACCGGCTGCAGATACTGTATGCCATGTCCCTTCGGAGTCGATATTCCGGGCAATTTCAGTGTATGGAACCGTTATCATATGTACCAGAACTACGGAGTCGTAAAATGGAACTGGGATAATATGGTAAAGGACGGCAAGACAGCAGAAGCCTGCAAGAAGTGCGGAAAGTGCGAACAGGCATGTCCTCAGCACCTTAGTATCCGCGAGGATCTTCAGAAGGTACTGGCTGATATCAAAGCAGCCCAGGAGCAGAATGCGTAATGCGGCTTTCCGAATGATGAGCCGGTTCGCGTGACCGGTATAGGCGCCTGAGTTAATAAAGCTCTCTCCCGGAAGATGGGAGAGAGCTTTTAAAAATTGATCCGGATCTTCAGTCAGACGCTTTTTCGAAGAGTCCGTATGCATCGAAGTCCAGCATTTTGTCATCGGCAGGCATCAGGTAATCGGGTGAATCTATGCTGACGTAGGTCATATGTATGTAGCCGCCGTGTCCCGGGTTGGGGTTTTCATAGACCCATGAGAAGGTGACTATATTACTGTCAGGGTAATTGATCTGACCGCGTCCGTTCGATCCCAGGATTATGACGGGAAATGACATCTTATCCAGTCGCGTGGTCCAGTATGTTCCGGCCCACTTTAGGGAAGCCTTATCCAGTTCGAAGCTTGGCGTATCATCCTCAAGAATATCAGATTCAGATATACGGGTGTAAGGCGTTCCGGAAACAATAAAGGCAGTGTCCTCGAATATAAAAGTCCCCCTGACCTTCTGGTTGTTGGAGTAATACATTGTGATACTGGCGTGATCTATTGTGCCATTGTATTCCCAGGTTATGGGCATCTTGGTGTACATACCCTTAACATAGATATAACCGCCTCCGCCTTTGTAAAGATGGTATTCGGGATAAACGGTGCCCTCATCGTCTGTTAATGTCCAGACTCCCGCTATTGAGGAGCGGAGCAGATCACCCGGATCGGATTCACCGGCAGTCGCCTCTTCCGAATCTGTACCAGCAGTGGTTATGCTCTGCAAAAGTTCGTATGATTCCTCCACGCTGAAACCGTCGTCTTCAGTCCAAAAGAACCATAAATAGACGGTTGCGATAACAAGCACAACAAATGCTGCTGTGGCGATGATCTGCTTAAAATCTATGAACGGCAGTTTTATGTCCGGAGATATGGATTTCTTCACATCCGAATATCCGTCCTCATAATCGACATCCTGCCATTCCTGTTTGATCTTCGCCGCTCCGTCATCCCGGCTTCTTTTGACCAGCCTTATGCCGCAGTTGGTGCACAGGATCTCGCCGTCGTCATTGTATTCACCGCAAAATGGACAATTCATATCTTTTTACCCCCTGTCCAGAGTATTTTACCATATATCCGGAGATAGGTGAACAGTGCAGGTTCTTTCGTTCCCCCTGTTCGCTCTTGTTGTAAATCCGTGTGTAATGTAAACTGTATCAGGGTATTAAAAACAATGTATAAGGAGTAATTATCATGACAGATCGAAAGATTGAAATATCAGCCACAGGAAGGGTCGCTTTTAACAATAATGTAGATTACTGTGTGGGAACAGGCCGTCTGGGACTTGCGCTGACAGAGGAGTATCTTAAGGAACTTGAATTTGTTCAGGATATGATCGGCTTTTCCTATATCAGGGGACACGGTCTGTTTTCCGATGATGTCTCCATATACCATGAGTATGAAGAGGATGGCGTTACCAGGGTGGAGTACAACTACACCTATATAGACCGCATCATTGATGCATATGTAAGGCTTGGCATCCGTCCTTATCTGGAGCTTGGGTTCATGCCCGGAAAGCTTGCAAGCGGAGAGCAGACTATTTTCTACTGGAAGGGCAATACCACTCCTCCCAGGGATTATAAGCTTTGGACCGACATGGTTGTCGCACTTCTGCAGCATCTTACCGCACGCTATGGTGAAGAGGTTGTCACATGGCCTATCGAAGTGTGGAATGAGCCCAACCTTCCCGGCTTCTGGTACAAGGCCGACATGGAGGAGTATTTTAAGCTCTTCAAAGAGACCTTCCTTGCCATCAAGGAGCTTGATGACAGATTCATGGTGGGCGGACCTGCCATATGCGGTGTAAGGGACGCGGAGTGGATAAAGGCTTTTCTCGATTTCTGTAAAAAAGAAGATCTTCATCCTGACCGCATCACAAGACATCATTACTGCGTGGAGTTCCCTGAAAGAGTAGGGCATTACGATTATTCAAAGCTGGAAGATTCGGAAATGCGTTTTGAGAACCTTCAGTCCACAAGGGATATCGTTGATTCCTATGAAGAGTTTGCAGGTACTCCGATCCATCTTACTGAGTTCAGCACCTCCTATACTCCAAAGGGTGTGATCCATGACACCAACATAAATGCGGCATACCTTGCAAGACAGCTTTCAAGACTTGGGGATGTGAACGAGGCATATTCATACTGGACCTTCGGAGATGTGTTCGAAGAGCAGGGAGTTCCGGATTCTCTTTTCCACGGAGGCTTCGGAATGGTGGCTGCAGGCAATATCCCCAAGCCTTCCTTCTGGACATTTTATTTCTATAAGCAGCTTAAGCTCTTTGGCGAAAACTGTGTGTACAGGGATGATGATGCGGTTGTCGTTAAGAATGATAAGGGATATGCGGGTATCCTTTGGAACATAGACGGTGATGATACTGATGTGCAGCTATCCTTTGAGCTTCCTGAAGGAGAATATACGCTGATCACCAAAACGGTGGATGAAGAGTGCTGTAATCCTCTCAAGGTGTGGCATGATATGGGCGAACCTGCTTATCCTTCAAAGGATGAGACAGAACTTATCAGAAGCAGTGCATATCCCCTTGTGCAGAGCAGCGTGGTAAGTTCAGCGGGTGGTGCAAAAACTGACATTTGTGTCAGAAAAAACGGAGTTGTATATTTTACTCTGACAAAGAGAGAACTCACCCCCGACAGAGGCTATGATTATGACAGGGTTGTAAATTTCCATTAAAAAAGCTGATGTCGGAATCCGCTTTATAACAGCTTATATGGGGTCATTTGCTCATAAAAGCATGGAAAATACCGTAAATATTAGTTGCCTTAGGCATAAAAACCGCTAAATAAGCCATTTTTTGCAAGAAGAATGTTGAAATAAGCGCTATTTTGTGGTACTATAACCATGCTGCAATTAATTCCACAATATATTGGGAGGAGCAAATTAATGAATAGAGCAGAATTAGTAAATGCAATGGCTAAGGAGACCGGACTTTCAAAGGCTGACGCTGAGAAGGCACTTAAGGCTTTCACCACCGTAGTTTCCAAGGAGCTTAAGAAGAAGGGAAAGGTTCAGCTTGTAGGCTTCGGTACCTTCGAGACCTCCAAGAGAGCAGCTCGTAAGGGCAAGAATCCTCAGACCGGCGAAGCTATCAAGATTCCCGCAGCTGTTGTTCCTAAGTTCAAGGCTGGAAAGGCTCTTAAGGATCTTGTAAACGGCGCTAAGAAGTAATTGAATATTTCAATAAGCAGCTAATTAAGGGCGGGGTCATCTGATCCCGCTCTTTTGATGTCCCAAAGTATCTCATAAAGAGGCTGAAAAATAGCGACATTTTTTTCCCTTGGTAATATAATAGACAGTAGCTGGTTTTTATGAGGGAATCTATGGGAAGATCATTTACCAAAAGTGATGCAATAGGCATAGAAGCTGAACACAACAATCTGATGGAAGGGCTCCAGCAGGCTGCAAACCGTTTCGGTACCTACAGGGATGCGGTTAGTCAGTCTGCCGATGCAATGGTCAGGGAAGAGGTTCAGAACATCCTTAAGGGGATACCTGTTGAGGAACTGAATCGCAGCGGAGCAGGTCTCCGCATCAAGAATCTTAAGGATTCCGGTTATAACAATATTGCCGATATAGCTTCCAGAGGGATGTACGAGATCGCGGCCGTCGACGGCATAAGCGAAAACGGCGCCCGCATGATAAAGCAGATGACTCAGGAATTCACCGAGCGTGCAAGGAAGGATACCAGGATAAAGCTTAATGCGGATTCCAGAAATCCTCTGAGCAATGCGCTCATCGGTTCCCTGTACAGATACAGACAGGGCAGGAGCATCTCGGATGAGGCATCTGCCATACTCAGTGAGAATTCATACAGGATCAGGACCTGTATATATGATCTTGCCCCTTCAAAGGGAACCTTCAAATGGCTGTTTTCTTCATCTCAGATAAAGCAGAAGGCTGATAATTCCTATAAGGAACTGTATGATATGCTCCGGGGCGAGTACGGTCAGCGCTCCCGCGATATCCTGGAGAGGATGCGCAGACTGGATGCATCGGATGACGGGACGGCATGGGAAGATTTTAAAAAGGATCCCATAGCTTACACCACTGACCTGGAGAATATCTGTCCGGGGCTTCTGGGAAGTGACGGGGAGGTATACGGACTTCCTGAGGAGCTTGCCCGGGAGATTGATAAGGAAAGCTGTAACAAGGACGGTCTTCTGTGCACCCTGAGAAGATATCAGGAATGGGGTGTCAAGTATGCGCTCCACCAGGGAAGAGTTCTTCTCGGTGACGAAATGGGACTGGGAAAGACCGTGCAGGCGATCGCCACAATGGTATCCCTTAAAAATGCCGGTGCAACCCATTTCATGGTGATC
>JAEEGJ010030969.1_pt1 | contig 10406 bp, 7 predicted proteins | sample 8958761 | NCBI WGS metagenome assembly JAEEGJ01 (sample SAMN16246546, study PRJNA631951) | gut metagenome | biome: gut microbiome; feature: rumen; material: RS-attached | host: Bos | place: Iran: Karaj | collected 2018-10 | reverse complement strand
GAAGTTTCCTAAAAACACGACCAGAGCATTACAGCCGTTTGCCTTGACATCGGCAACAGCCTTCTGCATATCGAGTTCATTCTCGACAGTTACTGGGCATTCATACAGGTCACCCTGATACTGAGCCACAATGTTCTTCCTTCTCTGGGTGGACAATCCAATCGGGAAACAGTCGCGGGAGACCGCGATGATACCGAGCTTTACATTGGGAATGTTGGAAAACATGCTGGTTAATTCCTCCTGAATTTGTTAAAAGTAAGAATGATACTGCTTATATTTTAATTTGAAACGGTAAAAATGTAAAGGATAAATCTGACAGAACAGAAAAAGATGGTATGATTAAGAATGAGCCGTCCGGGCAACCCGGACGGCTCGTACTCAGTCATAGACTTCAATCTCTTTTATGATGCATTCGTTTCCACGGATCAACCAGGTTTCACCGCTGTGACAGTAGGGACACTCCCGACCGAACCGGACAGTCGGATATGTTTTCCCGCAATGGTCGCAATAGGTAAACGCAGGAATCGTTTCAATCACCAACTCGGCAGTTTCCAGCCGGGGGTGACGGGTACGGAAGTAATTCCAGCAGTCTTCAAAATAATCCGTCATAATGCCGGATACTTCACCGACCTGAAGCACGACCTTGCCGATTCCTTTCAGATTCTGCTCCTCACAGGTTTCATCCAGTGTTTTCGCGAGGTGCAGGATGATACCCATCTCATGCATACGGATCAATCATCCTTCATAAGGGATTCAACACTGATGGAATTTCCGGTATGGGGGTGTGTCTTGTGGAATTCTTTGGTCGCCTTGTTGTATTCTTTCCGTTTCTCGCGCATCATCTTCGCTTCTTCGGAACCGCTGTGCATCAGGATCTTGAACGCACGCGGGATTGCGTAACCGGCAAGTCCGCCGACCTTGTCTTCCGCACGGCGCATATTTGTGTTCTGAGGATGATCACGCTTCAGATGAATCGCATCGAACTCGCAGCGGGTTGTGCAAAGACCGCAGCCGATACACTTGTTAGGATCAATGATTGAAGCGCCGCAACCAAGACAACGTGCTGTTTCTGCCTTAACCTGCTCTTCTGTGAATGTGAGCTTTGTATCACGGAATGAAAGCTTTCCACCTTCAACATCCTTGTACTTAGCTGTCTGTCTTCCTGTGTTGTCATAGTTCTCAACAAGGATATCATCCTTATCAAGCTCAAGGAAGAAGTTAGGGTCACGACCGATTGTGAGTGAAGAATGAGGCTGTACAAATCTGTGGATAGACTCAGCTCCTTCTTTTCCGCATGCAATGGCATCAATGGCAAATCTTGGTCCGTAGAACATATCTCCGCCAACGAAGATGTCTTTTACTGTAGTCTGGAATGTTACGCTGTCAGCAACAGGAGCAGGTCCTTTAAATTCTACGTTCTCATCCTTAAGAAGATCGCCCCATACGGTTGCCTGACCTACTGCAAGGATAACGTTAGAGCATGCGATCTCCATGGTCTGGCTCTCGTCATACTTAGGATCAAATCTTCCCTCAGCATTCTTAACCTGAGTACATTTCTTGAATACAATACCCTTAACCTTACCATTCTCTGTAAGTATCTCCTTAGGTCCCCAGCCGCCCTGAAGGATGATGCCTTCAGACTCTGCAACCTCGATCTCCTCAGGAAGAGCAGGCATGATATCTCTCGTCTCAAGAGAAACCTGAGTAACCTTTGATGATCCGCAGCGGATAGCTGTACGGCTTACATCGATAGCAACGTTACCGCCACCGATAACAACTGTATCGCCGTTAAGCTTGTAGTTCTCATCATCTATAACATCGTGAAGGATATCTACACCCTTGATAACGCCCTCGGCATCTTCTCCGGGAACATTTACGCCACGTCCGCCCTGGCAGCCGATAGCGATATAGAATGCCTTGTAGCCTTCTTCTCTTAGCTGCTTAAGAGTGATGTCCTTACCAACCTCAACTCCGAGACGGATATCTACACCAAGATCTCTTAAAACGTCAACCTCAGCCTCGATAACGTCCTTCTCCATTACGAAGGAAGGAATACCGTAGGTAACCATTCCGCCGGGCTTCTTGTTCTTATCGAAAAGAGTTGGCTTATAGCCCTTAAGTGCAAGGTAGTATGCACAGGAAATACCTGCAGGACCTGCACCTACTATAGCAACCTTCTCATCAAAGCCGCCGCCGATTCTGGGTATTACCTTCTCCGGAACGAAGCGGGTCTCTGATTTAAGATCACGCATTGCAACGAATTTCTTGATCTCATCGATTGCAAGAGCCTCGTCGATGGTTCCTCTTGTGCAGGCATCCTCACAACGTCTGTTACATACATGTCCGCAGACAGCAGGAAGCGGATTGTACTTCTTGATAAGAGCAAGAGCCTCATCATATCTGCCCTGTGAAGCCATCTTGATATATCCCTGAACAGGAAGATGTGCAGGACATGCTGTCTTACAAGGTGCTGTACCTGTCTTGTGAGTATTGATACGGTTAATGTCACGATAGTCCTCTGTCCACATATCTGTAGACCACTTCTTCTCTGTAGGAAGAGGCATCTTAGGATAGATAACTTCGCTTCCGTCCTTCTTGCAGAGCTTCTGTCCAAGAGTAGCTGCACCGGCAGGACATACCTCTACGCAGCGTCCGCAGGCTACGCAGTTGTTCTTGTCAACGTGAGCCACATAAGCAGAACGTGACATATTAGGTGTATTAAAGAGCTGTGATGTACGAAGCGCATAGCATACGTTTACATTACAGTTACAAATAGCAAAGATCTTCTCAGCACCGTCAATGTTTGTAATCTGATGAACAAATCCATTGTCCTCGGCCTGTTTAAAGATCTTAAGAGCCTCTTCCTTGGTGATATAACGGCCGTCCTTCTGAGTCTCTACAACATAATCGGCCATATCACCTACTGCGATACACCATCCTTCAGGATCGTCAGCACAGCCCTGATCAAAGGTCTTTCTTGATCTTCTGCAGGAACATGGTGATGCAGCATATTTTCCCTCATAGTAGTCGAGCCAGTATGAGATCTTCTCAAGTCCGATTGCCTCACCCTGCATCTCGATAGCCTTCTCAACAGGGATTACGTGCATTCCGACACCTGCTCCGCCCTGAGGTACCATATGTGTAAGTCCCTCAAGAGGAATACGGGTCATTCTCTCAAAGAAAGGACCTCCCTCAGGATGAGCTGCCAAAACCTTACCGTTCATGTTGGAGAACTCTGCAGATCCGGGAACGAACATAGGAAGCACGTACTGCTTCTCATGCTTGGGATTCTCATAGTTCCACTCGATGATTCCGTTGTAGGACATCTCATCAAGGTGCTTCTGGAGTTCTTCTTTTGAATACTCAGGACAAAGAGCTGCAATCTGCTCAAAAGTCTTGGGCTTACGCTTCTCCATCTTAAGTGCGATCTCGCACTGTTCATCTGTAATAAGGTGATAAACGCCCCAGTACTCCGGGCTTTCTTTTGTTATTTTCTTAATGCCAAGCTTGATTTCTTTTCTGTCGGTGATGTGCGTAACGAGCTTTGCCAGTGGCTCTCTGAAAGGCGCATCCATATCGACAGTCTCAGGAATGATTCCTGCTCTTGGGTCTATCTTATTTCTATTGGGATCCAGTGAATAAGGAAGCATCAGATCCTGCATATCAAATTGATTTTTGTCCATCTCTTACCCTCATCTTTCTTAATTGAAAAATAGTTTATGTTGCAGCTATCTCTTTTATCATGAATTCGTTACCCTTAAGGAGATAGGTGTGTTCGCTACCACATTTGGGACATATCTTGCCATATGTAACCGTCTCGTATTCACTCTTACAATCCTCGCAGAAAGTGACTGCAGGCAGAGTCTCTATGATAAGCTCTGAGTCCTTCATGAGTTCTGTCCTGTTTGATGCCCACTTCCAGGCGTCTGTAAGAAGTGATGGAACAACACCGGAAACCTCTCCCAGCTGCAGAGTTACCGAATGAATTTTCTCAAGTTTGTTTTCTTTTCCCACTTCTGTAAGATCGTCTATTATGCGAAAAACAACTCCTAATTCATGCATGTTCAGTTGACCAACCTTTACTAAGTTTTCAGAAAAATGCCGAGCGATAACGCATAAACTTCCCCTTGTTTATCGCCCGGCATCTCCATAATCTCTTTTGCCAATAATTATTTACTTAATGCTCTCATCAATGTTCTCTGAAAGCCACTTAGCCCACTCATCGATACCTTCGCCTGTCTTGGCGCAGATAGGGATAACCTTTGCCTTGGGATTGCGCATGTGGATGTACTCCTTGCACTTCTCAAGATCAAAGTCAAAGTATGGCATTACGTCTATCTTGTTGATAAGAACAACATCGCAGATAGAGAACATAAGCGGATACTTCAGGGGCTTGTCATGTCCCTCAGGTACTGAGAGTATCATGGCATTCTTGGTGCTGCCGGTATCAAACTCAGCAGGACAAACAAGATTTCCGACATTCTCAAGGATTGCGAAATCCACATCCTCAAGGCCAAGTTCACGAAGTCCCTGTCTTGTCATATCAGCATCAAGATGGCACATTCCGCCTGTATGAAGCTGTATGGACTTAACTCCGGTCTGTGCGATAGTCTTGGCATCAACATCTGAATCAATGTCCGCTTCCATTACACCAATTCTGTATTTATCCTTGAGGGCCTCAATTGTTCTGGTAAGAGTTGTTGTCTTACCTGACCCCGGGGATGACATAAGGTTTAAAAGAAATGTCTTAGACTCCTTAAGTTCTCCCCTTAGCTTCTCTGCGTCCTTGTCATTGCTTTCAAAGACGCTTCTCTTAACTTCTATGACTCTTATATTATCCATTAGCCTTCAGCACGCTCCATTGCAAGATCGAAGTCCTTAGTTCCAACGAATACGTTGTTTGAATAAGGATTCTTGCCCATCTTGATAGATCTTCTGATGATCTCTGTCATGCAGATTACGTTGATTGCGATTGCAAGGATTGCTACAACTCCCTGAGCTGTAGGATTAGCTGTGATTCCAAGTGAAGCAATTGCCTCATTAGCAGCTACTGTCTTGCCCTGTCCTGCATTAAAGAGTGCGATAGCCTTGTCGTAAAGCATTGCAGTATTTACGCCTGCCTCAGTTGCTCCGCCGTAAACTGAAGGAAGAGCTGCCTGGAATCTTCCAACAAGCTGGAATGTAGGAACAACCTGTGCCCACATACACCAGATTGCAAGTGTGTTAGCACGGTTCTGGATCCATGCTCCCTTGTTCCAGAATGCGTTAGCAAATGTAGGAGCAAGAAGAAGTGCAACACCACAGTACCATGAGTGTGTAGGAAGGTTGAGGTATGTGTACTCAAAATTCCATACATCGTATGCAAGAATGAACCAAACTGTCATATCAGGCCAAAGCATATCAGCATGATTCTTGTCCTTGGATGAATAAAGGTGAATACATCCTGTCATACAGAAGATGTTGATAAGACCTGCAATGGCGTTAACAACGTTCCACCATCCGCCGTAGATGAATACACCTTCGTTGGATGCCCACCAAGCACCTGAAAGGTTGCCGGCGATCTTATAAGATGCGATAGCTGACTCCATATCAGATACATTAGCGATCATGATGTTGGCAGCAACGATGAACCATGGGAACCACTTGAACCATTTTTCCTTGCCGATGCCCCATTTGTACTTGATCATCATGAAGCCTACACAACCGATATCAGCAGCGTAAAGCTTGAAGTAATGGAACCATCCGTCCATGTATGCAACTGTTGGGTTTGCCTTGCCACCAAACATACCAACATGTGCAAGAATAAAGTAAATAGTTAAAATTGTAGGAATGATAACAAAAACTAACATTCCGCCGGCCTTAGTTCTACGACCGATCTCGTTCATGAGAATAAGGCCCACAAACACCAGTACCCAGCCTATGAGCTGCATAGAAGCAGCATCGCTATAGAGTTGGAATAACATAACAAAATCCTCCTTTGACATTGCATATTTATATTTTTGCGCAATATCACTACATTACATCCATTGTAGCATATTGCACAATAATATACAAGCATTTAGCACTTTATTTGTCTAAAGTGGGGCACTATATTTTAAGGCATCAGTTTCCATAAACTGTTTCGTAATTTGTTAGTTTCCAAATGGAATATCGAAATCATCACCTGTTTTCATCGGAATATCAAAGTCTTTAGCGGTGCCCTTTTCAGATTTAGTCTCTGCTAACTTCCAAGGCTCTTTTTCCGAAATTATTTCGGATTCATTTTCAGGCTCTTCTTCATGAATAATCTGCTCAGTTTCCTTTTCAATTATTTTTTCTGTCAGTTTTTCTTCAGCCTCTTCTTCTGTCTTTTCTTCTACTTCTTTATCTTCTTCCTTCTCTTCCTGTTCAAGTTCCTTAAGTTCCGGATAGAAATACTCTTTTTCCTCTGTCTCCTTTTGCTCTTCCTTCTTCGCTTTTACCTTGATAAGTCCTCTGTCCACAAGGTCGGATCTTCTTACATACCAGAGAAGTATTATCAGCAGCAAAAGTCCCAGCGCCGTCACAATAATACTCTCAACCAGATACGGGTAAACGATTCTGATCTTTGTCATTCCGCTTCTTGTTATGAGAAGTCCGTTATCAACAAATATGCTCTGCTCGGAATTAAAGCAATCATGATATGCAAGTCCCGTATTTATATAGTCCACATTGGAATCAACAGTGATCTCATTGGTTCCATAATTAATTGATATTGGATATATCTCTCTTTCCGGAAGTATCCCCGGCTCCATTCCCATTACCCACTGCATCAGCTTCTCTGCATTTGTATCCTGCGTAAGATAGTAATAAAACGGAATATTGAGTCCAATGTAGCAGATATTATCGTTTAGTCCTGTACCGAAAAATGCCAGTTCAACATTATTATCCGAAATGGTTCCTCCAACATTCTGCAGTCCGTTCAGATAGTAAGTTACCCACTTTGAGTATCCCCTGGGAAACAGATCACAGTCCATTTCTCCAAAATCCCTGGTATACAGAATAGGATATCCGTTCTCAAACTGAACAACGTTGCAGGTAACGCCGAGGAACGTCTTGGATCTGGTTTCACGGTCTTCCGGCATTCCATCTGCGAGGATCACTATCCTTACTCCGTTCTCCGAAAGCGTTTTAACCATATCCTCAGCCCTGGCTCTGTCCTCATAAAAGAATCCGCTGAGGTAAACCGTCTTAAACTGTGACAGATACTCATATGAATAGTGGTCTATATAGTAGTCACCGGTCTCTTTGATATTGGGAAATGCCAGTGAAAGACTGTATGCACTGTATCCGATTCCTATAGCATCATATTTTGCTTTCGTGCCGTAGGTTCCGTCAACATTTAAGTGATACAGCATATAGCCTTCATTTTCATCAATAATGTCATAGCCGAGACTCTCTGCCGCTTTATCGAGTTTCACAAGAGTCCTCTCGCCATATGTTGCCTGTGCTTTCTGAATAATTATGGTATCTGCCCCAAGTTCGATGCATCTGTCAAACAAATAAGCAAAATACTCATCACTCATGGCACTGTTCAGGCGCTTTGTATTACCGGAAGTAGCTGAATATTGCCATCCGCTTCCGAATACACTCATATTCTCTCCACCAAAATCGCTTATCAGAAAAGCGCCTTCAGCTCCAAGGCTTGAAAGGTCAAAAAGAGCTATTCGCTGTACGCAGAGCTCTTTTGCCTCCTTGATCAGTGTATCCTCGCTCTCCTTGATATACCTTGTCTGAGGAGCCCTGTTGTTCTGCTGTCCGATTATCCAATAGAATGAAGGAACGCAGTCAGCACATATAAGAACGATAAACAGTATCAGTACCCACTTCCTGAGCTTGTCCCAGTACAGTACTCCAATCAGAACAAGAGCCAGCGCTATAGACAAAAATCTCAGCATTAAAAGCAGTTCCGATCCCGGAACGATACTGATAACCACATATGCCGATGCTGCAGTAAGCAGAACTATTATGATAGCTGTAATAAATCCCGGAGCAGATGATTTATTGCTGGCAAGAGCTCCAAGAATCGCTATTATAAACAACGACAGTCCGAAATATGCCAGTTCCGGTGACCTGGTCATTCTAAGTACAGGGTTCAAGGTCACAAGAATACTCTGAAAAAATCCGGCTGCATACTCTTCACCCTCAGCAGCAATATTTCCTTTTATGTACGGAACAAGAAACATTCCGCTCAGCAAAAACGAGGCAACAATGCCCGCAATGATCTTTGCGATACGTCTTCTCTTTTTCTGAAAGATTCTGAAGATAACAAGAAAGACAACTGTCCCGACCGTTGTCATCTTTGCAAATTCATAGTTGCTTTGGATCATCAGGTAAAGAGCCAATACCACCCCTAGAATATGTACCCAATATCCATTTTCCAGAAACTGATATACCGAATAAAACAGCAATGGCAAAAAGACATATGCCAATGATTTCGCGATATTTCCTTCAACAAACAGCGTGTATATATTGTTCGGCAGAAAGAACCATATTATTCCGAATAACAGGCCTGCAACGGGTCTTTTCCGAAGTATTCCGATAGTTGTCCAGGAAGCAAGTCCCATACAGAAGATGCATGACACATAATAAAGATATGCACTAAAAACGTTGCCCCCGGCTGCAAATTCGCATACCGCAAACAGTATAGGGGAAAGCGGAGTCTGGTATCTGAACAACTCAATACCGTTGTACATGAGCCTTGAATAAAGAGGAATGCTCATCTGCCTGTTAAGGGATTTGTAGATAACATCTCCCCTGAAAATGTGGTACATAGTATCAGAACCAGAAGGGTAGAGACCACCGGCTGCCAGAAAATCCATTAAAACCACGGAGATTACTGCCCCGAATATGAACATAAATACTATAGCTATGAAATTTGTAACCTTATTCTTCATTTATGCTCTCTTCGACTATTGAATGTATGATATTTCCAAGAGCATTCCTTGTATGCTCCTGAAGGTCATTTAAGTATTCATCTCTTCCCCTGAAGGAATATATATATGTTCTGGAGGGAGTCTCACTAGCTTCAACCTTGATAAGAAGTCCGCCTATCCTTTTTACTTCCTCATAAAAATGAGGCGCAAAGTAGTCCATCATATTCTCAAGCGTCGGTATCACGTGGTCAAAAGGAGGGATATCATTTATGAGCTTGTCCTGATAGGGTTCAAGATATTCATCAACTGCCTTTTCAAAGTCAAGAAACTTGATGAATTTGTCCTTATCAACAAGCACCTCAATTACAAATTCCCAGGTGTGTGGGTGACTCTCGCCTTTTTTCCCGTTGAATATAACGAAGTGATTGGCGTTTAAATATAATTTGAACTTATACTCTCGCAGCGCATCATTACGCATTCTTCTTGTCCTCTGTGTTTTCGCTCTTAGTTCTGTATCTTGACTCTGTCCTGCTGTCAGGTCTCATGACCTTTCCAGTCTCAACACCGGTCAGGGGAGGATTTCCCATACGTTCCATTATCTTGCTAAACTTCTCTTCCATGGCAGTTGCAGTGGCCGCTGTCTCACTTCCCAAAAACTCACAGTCTCCCTTTACTGCCTTGGAAAGCTCTTTTGCCTTGGTTGCATTGCACTTAACGCTTAAAATCAGTGCCAGATGAAGTCTGCCATCATAGAATTTGATATCATGCTTGCCAAGAGTTACACAGTTTCTTCCAAAGAATCTTGATACAGTCTCCTTGTCACCGTACCTAAAAGCGATAAATGAAATCGGGAAGGCAGCTCTTTTATCCTTGTACTCATCCATAAACATCCTGACTGTGGGAAGTGAAAAGAGATTTTTCCTGTTGTCATATATTTCATCCGTCGTCAGTTTCTCATTTAATTTTTCTACCGCACTGTTAACTTCCTTCAGTTCCTGCCCTGTCTCAAATATCTTTTTCTGCATGATATTGTGCATGATCGTAAGAATGATAGGCATGATAAATATCAGTGAATAGACAACAATAAAGATGATGATCATCTCCATCTTGGAGCCCAGGAATTTATTGTTATCAAGAAGGACTGTGGTATTTGTTAAAAGACATATCCTGTATTCCTCACCACCGTACTCAAAAAGAGCGCCACTTGCTATATAATCTTTTCCGTCAAGTTCTATTCTCTCGTGATTAACTTTATTAACTATCAGGTTATCGATAAAGTTCGTAGCCGAGTCGGACCTGTAATATGAATTTGCCGTCAGCGACTGATATCTGTTGGTCTCAAGAGCATCCTTAACATAGAGCATTGTCTGTTCTTTTGAAAATGTCCAATAGCGGTTTGATGAAGAATCCAGAGTACTAAGGATATTCTCTATAATCTCCTGATCGGTCCTGTTTTCTTTCAGTTTAATCTGGTCAATCACCAGCTGAACATACGAATCCTGCTGGGTTGCG
>JAEEGJ010030966.1_pt1 | contig 10407 bp, 8 predicted proteins | sample 8958761 | NCBI WGS metagenome assembly JAEEGJ01 (sample SAMN16246546, study PRJNA631951) | gut metagenome | biome: gut microbiome; feature: rumen; material: RS-attached | host: Bos | place: Iran: Karaj | collected 2018-10 | reverse complement strand
CAGTATCATTCATAAGCCCCATTATGCTCACAGCGCCGGGCTCGATATCTAAGTACTTAAGCATATCCTCAGGATCAGCGAAAGACAGTCTTGCTGAATTAATCTGGGATGATAATTCCTTGGTTTTAAACTTCTTATCTCCCGGCATCATCAGTAAATAAAAGTTGGTTTTCTGTCTGTTACAAAGAAACAGATTCTTACAAATCAGCACGCCCAAAACCGCATCAATTTCATTGCATGCTTCCATATTATCTGCCCTGCCATGATCGGTTCTAAGATAATCAATTCCCAGATTATCAAGATAATCATATGTATGAATTTCTCTTGGAAGTCTCCCTTCTGTATTCTCAGGTCTTCCTACATATAACTGCCTTTCTTCCACAGCCTTTATCCTCCGGTAAATTATTATTCTTCCACATATCCTGTTCCATGACAGGTCTCGCATTCATAATGCTTATCAATTGTCGGGCAGGTCATCATTCCTGTACCGTTACATCTTGGGCAAGTATATACGCCCTGACCGTGACAGTATTCACAGGCCTCGGTTCCTGATCCACCGCAATGATTGCAGGTTGCACCGTCTACGGAATTTACTCCGGTGCCGTTACATCCAAAACATGTTGCTCTTCCTGTTGCGCCGCAGTGATCACAATGTATTGTTCCGTTTTCACAAAGAGGAATCTTGCTTAAACATTCTACAACTCCGTCACCGCCGCATCCCTGGTAACCTCCCGGAGTTATTTTATCACCTGAATTCGGATCGCCGGGACATATTACTCCAACACCGCCACAATCCGGGCAGGTAACCTTAACTTTTGGAGTCTCAATTTCTGCAGGAATACTTTCAGCAACTTCTACATTAACAGCACATTTTAATTCCTGCTCATCTATAACACCGGTTGCCGCATCTTTCATAAGTGTCAGAACAGCTGCATCTTTGATAGTCTCATCTTTAAGTTCAGAAAGAGAAATATCAACGTTACCATCATCCTTAAGGTATTCCTTTTCAGCAGCTATTGTAACCAGAGTTCCTGTCACATCTTCTGCAGACTTACCTAGAAATTCAGAACTGTTCTCACCATAAGCATCAATGGCATCATCATTGCCAAACTTATATCCAATAACCTTATATTCTTTATCAAGATATAAAGAAATTTCAGGGTTGATTGAAACAGTAACAACCATGGCATATTCTTCAGGAATTACATCATATCCTTTTTCTTCAGATACATCACTTGTTTCCACTTCCTCAGTGTCAGTTAATTCTGAACTCGTCTCTGTCGGCACATTTACAACAGTGTCATCCATTATGTTATATCCTTCAGGCACCTCATCAGCGATACAGCCTGCAAACACAAAAGCAGTCAACAGTGCTGCCATTATCATAGTTATTTTTCTTTTCATATACACCCTCCCGTCGGTGATTATACACACAACATAATTATATCACACCAAAGTGTCTTAATAAATTTGATTTTTTTCTTAAATCCGCGCACACTTATACATGAAATTCCGTTTTATATGTTGAAGGAGATTAAAATGGATTTAAATGCACATTATACAAAGCTCCTCAGATTTTGCTATATGAAAACCGGAAACATGGAAACCGCGGAAGACATTACCCAGGAAACCTTTCTTAAATTCTGGGAATCCAATACCTACAAAGATGTAGGTAAGGAGCTGACTTACCTGTATGCAATTGCCAGAAATCTCTGCGCAGATTATTATAGAAGGCCCCATCCGGAAATGTCTTATGTTCCATTGGAAGATATAGCTGATGAAGAGCAGGATGAAATTAATATAGATTCCCTGGCTTTGAAGGAAGTCATGAAGATGCTGCCGGATGATTTGAAAGAGGCAGTTATTCTAAGATATGCCAACGACTACCTGCCATCGGAGATTGGGAAAATCATGAATATATCCAGATTTGCAGTTAACAGGAAACTTAAAAAAGCGCTGCACCTGCTTAAAAGTGGTCTGGAGGAAGGAGGAAGAAATGACGGATAAAGACATAATCAGATTAGTCAAAGATACATATGATGTTAATCCCGGCGTTAAAGGAAGATCATTCATAAGAGAACATACCAAAAGAAAAATTCATTTATCATCAATTATTATGATGCAGCTTAAAGAACTAAATCCTCTGACAATCATTATAACCATATGCATATCTGTCATGGGAGTACTGCTTACATTTATCAAAAACTACTCTTCTTCCATCTGGGTTTGTTCTTCCATTATGCCACTTGCGGCATTAATCATTACAGCTGACCTGGGACGTTCCAAAAGGCACCAAATGACCGAACTTGAAATGGTAACAAGATTTTCACTTCGAATGCAAAAAAGTGTCCGTATTTTTATTGGAGGCATGCTGGGACTAATAATACATGCCCTGATTATTCCATTTTTAAGTATTAAATCCGGCATTGCGCCATGCATCTCAGTGCTCGCCTTAGGCTGCCCATATCTCTTCACTTCCTGGGGATGTATGCTCATCACAAGAAAATATCATAACACCGAAAGCATCTACGGCTGCACTGCCATCGCAATGTCAGCCGCAATCATTCCTATTATGGTTAAAACCCTGCTTTCACAGTTCAATAAGGGATTACTTGCTACCATTGGCGCGGTTATTTTGGCCAGTTTATTCGTTGCCATAACCACGGAAATACGTAAATATCTTCAGGAGGACAGAAATACAACATGGAACTTGAATTAAAGAATATTACGAAAAAATACAAAGATAAAGAAGCAGTTAAAAACGCGAATGTTACAATTCACACCGGTGTAACCGGGCTTCTTGGTGCTAACGGAGCTGGCAAAACCACCGTTATGCGAATGATATGTGGCGTCTTAAAACCTACAGAAGGCACTATCTCTTTTGATGGCTTAAATGTTGAAGATGAGATGTACCGCGATGTACTGGGATACCTTCCTCAGGATTTTGGATATTATCCTAATTTCAAAGCCAGAGACTTCCTTCTGTACATAGCAGCCTTAAAAGGACTTGATAAAGAAAGTGCAAAAGTAAAATGCGAAGAACTTTTAAAGAAGGTTAATCTTTCAGATGTTGCCAATAAAAAAATCAGCACATTTTCCGGCGGAATGAAACAAAGGCTTGGCATTGCACAGGCATTAATAAATGACCCTAAAATCATAATCCTTGATGAGCCAACTGCAGGACTTGATCCAAAGGAACGCGTGCATTTTAGAAATATGATTGGAGAGCTTGGAAAAAATAATATTGTTATACTCTCAACCCACATTGTCTCAGATGTAGAACATATTGCAGACAGAATCCTTATGATGAAAGACGGCGAATTCATTTATGATGGCGAAATCAAAGACATCAATATGGATTTGGAAGAATTCTATTTAAAGGAATTTGAGGAGGCTTAAGGATGAATTTCAAAACATTATTTAAATATGAATTTAAGAAAACATTCTCACAAAAAGCTTACTGGCTGGCTCTTATAATAATGCTGGCAATTCTCCTTGCCAATGAATTATTCCCAATTTTTCTTGGTAACTACAGGCCACGAATTGAGCGTGAACGCGCCTTATCCGGAACCGTGGTTAACGAAGAAACCATCCAGAAAATTGTGACCGCAGAGAACCCTCATGACTATGATCCTATCTACGAATTCCTTAAATATACCACCGGCCGCACAGACATATCAGACTTAAATGAAGAAAGTCTTTATTCAATCAGAATGCAGGTTAATGAAGGCTTAATGGATGATGACAAAGCCACGGATAAAGAAAAGGAGTACTGGCGAAAGCTCGATACCGGTAACCAGACTCCATTTACATATACTTACGATGGGGCATATACAGCCTTTTTTGAAATTGTTTATATGATGAATTTTATGATTTTGATTCTCTGTGGAATTGCTTTATCCGGACTCTTCGCAGACGAAAGAGCAAAGGGATGTGATCAGATAATTTTTGCCACAAGACTTGGCAAGACAACCCTCCTTTGGTCTAAAATCACCATGGGAGCCATATGTGGTCTCATCACATCATTAATACTTCTTATATTCCAGTGGACTTTAGCTTTCATTTTATATGGATTTGACGGATGGAATGCCATGTTCCAGCTTCATGTGCCATCCTGTATGATGGTTTTAACTTCCGGACAGGCTGCATTATACGCATCCATTATGCTGATTATATGCGGTATTTTCCTTGGCGTTATAGCCATGTTCCTGTCACAGATAACCATGAATCATCCTGCTGCCATGGCTACCATGGTATTCATGTTATTCTTATCAATGTTTAACCCGGGTGCAAATATAAGAATCATTCGCATCCTCTTTGATTTAATGCCTGGCGCATATGTCGGTTCGTGGTTATTCTATAACTACAGAACCATCACAATCTTTGACCTTCACTTAAATGTTATGCAATATACCGTAATATTCTGGGCACTAATCTCAGCTTTACTTGTATTCATAATCAAAAACAGATATAAGAATTATCAGGTTAAATAAAGATAAAAAAAACAGCGTCTTTACAAAAGACGCTGTTTTAAATAATGGGATAGATTTTGGGGTTATTGTTTATTCGATACCATCCATCTTATAGATGAATAATACGCTTCCGTCATAATCATCGCTCTTTCCTGCAAATGATGTATATCCCTTACCAAGATCGACGATTTCCTTGAACTCTGCAACCAGTGTATCTGAGTTCTCATCAAGTACACCGGATATCTTAGAAATACCTTCTGCATTAAATTCAAGCATACCGTTGTTAAGCTTTACAGCGCCGGCATTAAGTTCGCCAACACCTTCACCTAATGTATCTGTTGCCGCCTTAAGTTTTGCTGTACCATCAGCAAGCTTAACTGTTCCGTCTGCCAGGGTAGCCACACCACCGTTAAGGTCATTGTTACTTCCTTTAAGTGTATTAAGACCATTTGATAAATCTGTGGTTCCTTTATCCAGTGTATCAACACCACTATTAATCTGATAAAGTGCTGTACAAACTGTATTGTTGCCACTGCTTATTACTGCATTCATCTCATCCTGATTGAAAGTACCCACGCCGGCCTTCAGGGCATTGGCACCATCTGCCAGTGCAACTGCACCGTCTGTAAGTTTCTTCACATCTTCATTACCTGTAAGTGATGTCTTAACTTCTTCAAGAGCACTCTGTGCACCGTTAACGCCAGCCTTTGCTTCCTTAAGGGATTCAATAGCTGTATCAAGTGAAGGAAGACTCTTGGCCTGCTCACTTACTGCGCTTCTGTATGCCATAATTGTGGCACTTCTTAACTGTGCATTTTCTTCCATGCTCATGTACTGAATCTGCTGTCCAACCTGTGCTTCGAAAGCTGCGTTGTAATCATCAGAACCTTCTTCCAAACCTGCCTGTAATAATGCTGCCTTAACACCTGCTGCAACTGCATGCTGAAGCGCTTCGTCATCACTTAGAATCAGTTCTGCCTGAAGCATATTTCTCTTTGCTTCCAGTGCTGCAATTGTTTCATCAATATTGTCCATTGTTACTGTATAACCAAGAGCCGCTGTCAGTTCTTCAGATGCTGCAAGCTGCGCATTGGCTGTATTAACCGCACCAGTCTCACCTGCATTAAGTCCTTCAACAGTTGCTGTCATAAACTGGTTAACACCTTCATTTAATGCATTTGCTCCATCTGCAAGCTGTGTTACACCAGGAACGATCTGCTGTTCAACTGACTCTGAAAGTTTATCAATTGCTGTATTAACCTGTGTTGTACCACCACTAATCTGTGCTGCACCATCTGCTGCCTTGGCAACACCATCTGTATATGCTGCAACGCCATCCTTTATTTTAAAAGCGCCGTCTCTTAAACTGTTCGCACCATTCTGAAGATCTCCGGCACCTGTAACAAGTGCAGGAAGATTATCTGCAAGTTTTCCTGTACCATCGGCGAGTTTGTCAGTGCCTTCTGAAAGTTTGTCTGTTGCATCCTGTAATTCACCAAGCTTGTCTTCAAGAGCTGTTGTATCAATTTCGCCCATATCGATATCTGCTGAAACATTGGCTGTAACTGCTGTAATCACAGTATCAAGTGCAAAATCATTCACGTCAGCACTTACCTCAAAATAATCCGGAATATCCATTGTTATTTCAAGTTCATCAAGTTTGTCAGCAAGGCTGTCCTCCATACCAGGAAGAACAATACCTGCTGCCAGATAGTTGTCACCAACCTCTGTTACTTTTCCATTTGTAACTTCGATATTGCTGAATCTGTCGCCTGAAAGAAGCATACCTGTTACTGCTGTAAAAGGTACATACATGGTCTTTGTTTCGCCGTTAATCTCAACTTCTCTCTGCTCATTATTTGTATAATCAAATCTGATTCTTACGTTACCACTCTTGCCTGCAAGATCTGCCGGAGAGATTTCTTTGCCATCAAGATAATAAGTAACCTTAATATCTACAGGTGGCTTCTTATTGGTATCACCCTGGTAAGTAATGTCATTACCAAGTGCATTCCACTCAATGTTGTTGCCATTCTCACTGTAATCTTCCTCACCTGAAAGGTTAACAAGATTTGTAAGCGTTGTTTCATCTTCTATAACATCTGCGCACTGTGGATTATTAAGTTTCTCATAAACCGTAACGCTCTTCTGTGATCCATATGCATCAGTGAAAACATATACTGTTTCTTCCTTGAAGCTTTCCTTATCTGAAGGAGTTTTCTGTGTTTGAACCGCCTGAGTAATGGCCTCTGTAACAGTCTCTTCTGCCTCATCCTTAGCATCTTCAGCAGCGCCCACACTGGCACATCCTGCTACACCGGCCATAACCATTGCAGATACTAATATTAAAGATAAGCCTTTATAATATTTCTTTTTCATGTCCGTCCTCCTTAACCTGTAATTATTTTGTTGCTGTTTTTCTTTTCTTTATTCTTAAAACCAATGCTTGTATTTATGATTATTCCATCGAATACCATAAAGAAGGATGGAAGAACCAGTATAACCACAAACATACTGATGATTGCACCTCTTGCCATTAACATGCAAAGGGATGAAATCATATCGATACTTGCCAGCATTCCAACACCAAATGTTGCTGCAAAGAATCCCAGTGCAGAAACGATGATTGAAGGAATTGATGTTGCAAGTGCTGTTGTAACACTTGTCTTTTTATCATTTCCAAGATATCTTTCTCTTTTGTATCTGGTGGTCATGAGAATCGCATAATCAACTGTTGCACCCAGCTGAATGGTTCCGATTACAACCGAAGCGATAAACGGTATCTCGGTATGTGTATAAAATGGAATACCCATGTTAATGAAGATTGCAAACTCAATTGCTGCTACCAGTATTACCGGAAGTGATACTGATTTGAGTACAACAAATATTATGGCAAAAATCGCCGCTATCGAAACCAGACTTACAACCTTAAAATCATGGTCGGTAATTGTTATCAAATCCTTTGTACAAGGAGCTTCACCAACTACCATTGCCATTGCATCATGGCCTTTTACAATTGCATTAACATTATTTATCTGATTATTGATTTCATCAGATGCAATAATGTAATCCGAACCGATAAGCATTATCTGGTAATCTTCACCTTTAAGGTTATTAACCAGTTTCTCAGGAAGCATTTCCTCAGGTACTGAAGTTCCCATTAATGAATCAATACTAAGTGCGAAGGTAACACCATCAAGTGCCTTGATTTCTTCTGCCATTTCGTTGATTTCCTTGGCACTCATTTGAGAATCAGCAAGTACCATATATAGGGAATTCATATCGAAATTATCCTTAAGCATTTTGTTTGCTACTGAGCAGTTCAGATCATCAGGAAGTGTATCTGATAAATCATAATAAACATCTGCATTTCTGTATCCGTAAACTGCAGGGCCTAAAAGAAGTGCAAAGATTATAAGGAAGATCCAGAACTTTCCAACTACAAACTTTGCAATCTTATCGAACTTCGGCATAATTTCCTTATGCATTGTTTTCTCAATTGCTTTTTCAAATGTCATTATGAATGCAGGAAGAATTGTTACGCATCCAAATACACCCATGATTACGCCCTTTGCCATAACGATTCCAAGGTCTCTGCCTAAAGTAAAACTCATAAAGCAAAGAGCTATGAAACCTGCGATTGTTGTAATTGAAGAACCAAGCACTGATGTAAATGTATTGGCAATTGCATGTGCCATGGCTTCCTTGTGATCATCCGGATAATCATTTTTCATCTCTTTATAGCTGTGCCACAAGAAGATTGAATAATCCAGAGTTACACCCAGCTGAAGTACTGCTGTCAGAGCCTTGGATACATAGGAGATTTCTCCAAGAAATACATTTGATCCCAGGTTATATATGATTGTCATTCCGATACTTACAATAAAGAATAACGGAATAAGATATGAATCCATGAATACTGCAAGAACGACACACACAAGTCCAACTGCCAGGGCTACGTAGAGCGGCGTTTCCTTTTCGGACATAATTTTTGTATCAGTAACAACTGCACTCATGCCGGCTATGAAGCACTGATTGTCTGTAATTTTTCTGATATTAACTATGGCATCCATTGTATCCGTACTTGATGTTGTATCATCAAAGAAGATTGCCATCAGTGTTGTGTCCGTTTCTTCGTTATAGAACTTGGATAAATACTTGTCCGGAAGTATCTCCACCGGAACCGTATCTCCCATAATATTATTAAATGAAATAAGTTCAGCTACGTGATCAACGCTCTTAATCTTCTCGGATAATTTCTCGATCTCAGCAGGAGACATGTTCTGCACCATAACTACTGCATAAGCCCCTTTTCCAAAATCATCCAGCAGGATATCCTGACCTTTAATGGTCTCTATGTCGCTCGGTAAGTAATACAGAACGTCATAATTAACCCTGGTTTTCAGATATCCGATAACCGAAGGAATTAAAAGCAAAAATGCAATAATTAAAATCGGAATTCTAAATTTTACTATTGCTCTTCCAAGCTTTTCCATCTTTTTTTCTCCTTTCCTTCTGATATAAACATTTTATTTTCTGACCGTTAGTCATTTTTCAAATATGATTATAGCAGTAATTTTTAGCCTGTCAATACTTTTTCTGACTTTTGGTCATTTTTTTAGTTTTTTTATTGTTTTTTAATTTCAGCTCTGTTATTATAAGAAACGAAAGTGATGGAAAACGCGTTATGGGAAAAGCGGAAGCAAAGAAAATTCACAAACTGAATACCATACTCGATTCAGCTTTTGAACTATTTACAAAACAGGGTGTTGAGAAAACATCCATATCCGAGATTTCCGAAAAAGCCGGTGTGGCCAAGGGAACCTTTTATCTGTATTTCAGGGATAAGCATGAATTAAGAGACAGGCTGATTTACCATCAGTCTTCCAAGTTATTTAAGGAAGCTGCTGCTGCCCTTGATAACGTGGTTGCCTGTTCAGGTGTGCAGATGAAGTTTGATGATAAGATGATTTTCATAATAGATTATCTTATTAATCAGCTTTCACAGAACCCTCTTCTTCTTTCTTTTATATCCAAGAATCTCAGCTGGGGTGTATTTAAGAAAGCCTTAACTTCCAAAACCACAGATGATGAAATTGACTTTAAGCAAATCTATTACAAGATGCTGACTGAAGAAGACACAAAGTTCAATGAACCTGAGATAATGCTTTTTATGATAATAGAACTAGTAAGTTCCACCTGCTATTCGGCAATACTCTACAGCGAACCCTGCACTCTAAAAGAGCTCAAGCCATACCTTTACAATTCCATAAAGCTGATAATATCTCAGCATGAAGGCAACGGAAAATAATATGGATCTTCACAGAATTAATATATTAAAAACATAAAAATAAAGGCGGTTCATCAATTGAACTGCCTTTATTTTTATGGTCAAATATTATAAGTCCGGTATATATGATGATAAGTTTACAAACGATCGATATCGTCCATACAAGCTAATAGTTATCTTGTAATGTTCTTCAGCCATTTATACTTCACGTAATGGCGATATACCGCAGGTATTTTTACAAACTCATCCAGAGTGAGTATAAAAGCCACTGCAAGTACTGGAAGCTTAAGCCAGAACGCAGCTATCATTCCCATTGGCACCACAACGCACCAAAGAGTCACAATATCGCATATCATACCAAATCTCGTATCTCCACCTGCAGGAAAGAGGCCGCCGATAACCGTAGAATTTAGTGAGTTTCCTATAATATAATAAGCTGCCATCAGCATCATAAACTTCAGATAATACTGTGCCTTGTCATTGAGAGATATTACATTTAGGATAAGTGGAGTTACCATCAGTATAACAATTCCTGAGCCAACGCCTATCCAAATTGACAACCGTACGAACTTTCCTCCAGCCTTTTTGGCCTCAGCTATCTCATTCCTGCCTAGCATACCGCCAATAATTATACCTACACCTGAA
>JAEEGJ010030964.1_pt1 | contig 10407 bp, 3 predicted proteins | sample 8958761 | NCBI WGS metagenome assembly JAEEGJ01 (sample SAMN16246546, study PRJNA631951) | gut metagenome | biome: gut microbiome; feature: rumen; material: RS-attached | host: Bos | place: Iran: Karaj | collected 2018-10 | reverse complement strand
CCGTCCAACAGTGGCAGGACGAAGAGACAGGCTGAATTGTCACCGTATTCTGATCCGACAAATTCCTTTCGACCCAGCATTTTCATGTCCGTGTCGTATAGGCATGCGCTTGCGTGACACTCCCCGCCTAAATCTTTGTAGAAGCATGCTCCTCCGTATATGGTGGAATCGTTTACATAGGCCATGCACTGCTTGGAAGCCTCTATGGCTGTATCTTGCTTATAGTAAACCCTGTCCCAGCGGTCGAAAGTCCCATCAAGGCCGACCTCTGCCATGCCAATACTCCACTTAGTGTATTCCCCATTCGGCTTCATGTCTCCCATTAACAATAGTCTATTGTCGGAAAGCCAATGGTCGGAATAGGAATACACAAAACTTTCACGAAAAGCAGGAGACAAAATGAAGCCGTCCTCATAGTTGAAGTCGTGGTCGTACATCAGAAGCGAATTCTTGTTGTTTAGACCTGCGCAAATCACAACGATGCCATCATTATTAGGGTTTTGCAGTAATTTGTAACAATCATAACCATACATGGTTGCTTCCGGATGGGGCTGTTCCGCTGTGACGAAACGGCACGACAAAGTGTCGGCGTTCATATCGAAACGGTAGAAACATGGTTTTGTCCGTTGTCCGTATGTGTCTTGATACCTATAGCCACATGAAAACACCACCGTTCCGTCGTCATCAAGCATCAACTGTCCACCCTTCGAGAAGCCAAGGACCATTTCAGGCTCTTCGTAGTTTTTTATATTGAGGATATTGAGATCCGAATCAAGAAGCAGAAACACAACATCTTCTCCCACTCCAAGTTCATCTGGTTGGACTACTGCCGATGCAAAATAGGTTCCATTGGCCAATTGCACGATGTGGGTCGGTCTCACATTGCCTTCGATAGTGTCGAATACCCGATAATCATATTCGCCATCTTCTGTGACACGCATTACCATAGGAAAGAAGTGGTTATTGTCAGATCCACATTCGCCCACAATCACGGCTTCTCCTTGGTCGTTGATAATACCCGTCCATAAAAACGAGTAATTTCCAAGTTCGTCACAGTCAATTTCCCATTGTTGGGCATAACCCGTCGCCACCATCACCATCAGGCAGCAAATCATCATAAATCGTTTTGTCGTTTTCATAACTATTAGGTTTAGAAATTTTCGGCAAAACTACAGCCATCCACACACACCTGTCAAGAAAAACAATGTATGGATTTGTATGGATTTTCAACTATCGTACCGATAATCAGATAGATGCAGAACCACTGGCAAAGCTCATGAGAGCAACTGAAAGAGGTTCTTCCGTGCCAAAAATAGTTTTGATCTTTCGGCTGCGCTCGCTCACGGTGGCGTAGGCGCGCTGCATCAAAGCGGCAACATCAGCGTCAGAAAGCCCTAAAAGATACAGGCAGCAATAATCCAAGTCGCCACGGGTGAGCTCGGGATAGGCCTTGGCCAGTCGGCTCGTAAATTGGTTGAAGTGGCGGTCGGCAGCCTCGCGCAAAGCCATCACCTGCTCCTTGCCCAAGGCATAGTCCTGATAAAGTTTGCAATCCATCTGCGCCTTGAATTGTCCTTCATTCACCCGCTCCATAATGAGGCGACAAATAGGCTCATCGTTGAACGATACCGCTTGTGCCTCCTGCTTCGGCGCACCGTTGCCCGCCTGTTGCCGCATCTGTTCCTTCAGCTCGCGCAGCTCCTGGTTGCTCCGTTTCAGCCTCCCTGACATTGAGGCTTTCTCCAATCGGTGCGCTTCTCGTTCGGCCTCCATTCTCTGGCTCTCCAACCGGTGCGCCTCTTGCACGGCTTCCATCTGTTGGCTCGCCGCGTCGCGCTGCTGCTTCATCTTGCGCCTGATCAACAGCCAAGCCAACAGCGCCGCCACCGCAACCAGAACGCTCACCACAACGATCATCCTGTTCCTCCGCAGCCGCGCCGCCTGCTGCCTTTCGGCCTCGGCTCGCTCTTGCTCCCACTGCAAATGCTGCTGGAACATGTCGTTGAGTTGAGAGACCCGCTTTTGGCTTTCGGCTGCTGCAGCTACATCTTCTATGATGAATTGGGCATATTGGTTGGCTTTCAAGGTGTCGCCCTCACCAATAGCGATGTCATGCAAAGCTTTTGCTGCAAGTTTTTTTCCAATGTCGTCATTTGAAAAATCAAATACTGCTTTCAAATATACCTTGGCAGAATCGAATTGTCTGGCATTATGATAAATGTCGCCAATGGTTGAATATCGGTTTATTCTTTCAATATCGCTTTCGGATTGGACTGCCATGCTTTTCAGACTGTCCAAGGCTTTTATCGTGTCGTGGACTTCATAATAATCAAACACTGCTTGTGAAACCACCAAATCCCTGTAAACAATAGTGTTTCTGTCATGTAAGGCATTAAACGCCGCATCATAATAGAAAACAACGCTGTCTGGTTTATGCAAGATATGATATTCTAATCCAATTTGATACAAAATATTGGCTTTAGCGTTGAGTGAAGTCGGCGCAATCTGGTTGTATAACAAGTACTGCTTGGCACAATAAATGGCGGATTCTGGCATAAGTTGGCCTTTGAACATATCAATAAGACGGCCGTATGTCAAGGCCATAAACCGCGCCTTCTTATCCACCAACTCCTTTTCCGAGAAATGGCTTTCCATAATTCGCAAGGTGTTGAGGTATTCTGTGCAGGCATTCACCAAATCCCTTTGTTCATAATATCCCACACCATTCATATAATGCGCCCGTGCCGCCAAAAACGCCTCCCGTTCTTGTACGGACACACCGCGTGTGTCCGCTTTATCATGCGCGTCCGTTCCATACCCATCCATCCCCACAATCGAATCAAAATATCGAACCGCCTTCACCAGATCCTTTCTATTGCTCTGTCCATAGTCATTCTTATAAAGCAATTCCGCAATCAGCACCTGGCAGTAATGCCCCTCAAACACATCCAAGCTATCCGCCGCCTCACTCCCCGCAAACTCCATCATCACCGCCAAAGCACTATCCGCCCGCCACCACATCAAACTATCAATGGCGGATAATTTCAGGAGAGACGGTGTGGCCACCACCTCTTCAACCCTATCATCAACGGTTCGGGCACAGCCAACCACCATCAACGATAATAACACGACGATATGCAGATAGGTTTTCATCGGCTGCAAAGGTAGTCAAAATCCATTATTCGTTTCTTGTCGGAGGTTTCATTATTTATTCTAATTTTGCCCTTTAAAACTACCAAGCAAATGAAAATACATCACTATCTATTGGTTTTCATAGGATTAACGATGATCGGTTGCAGCGAAAAACCTGCTGCGACCACCCATCCAAACCCTGCCGCCGATTACCTCCAATACGTCAATCCCATCATCGGGACGAACGGCATGGGACATACCTTCCCTGGTGCTTGTGCGCCTTTCGGTATCGTGCAGCTCAGTCCCGACACCGACACCGTGCCGCACAACATCGACGGCGTTTATCAACCTCGGGTGTATGAGTATTGTGCTGGCTATCAACACAAAGACAGCACTATAGTAGGCTTTAGCCACACCCATTTCAGCGGCACAGGGCACTCTGATTTGGGAGACATTTTGGTGATGCCCGTCACTGGTGAAATCAAGTTCAATCCAGGCACACAAACCAATCCCGATGCAGGTTACCGCTCACGTTTCAGCCACGACACAGAGATTGCCGTACCAGGTTACTATGAGGTGTTTTTACAGGATTATGCCATCAAAGCACAACTGACAGCCACGGAACACGCTGGCATCCATCGCTATACCTATCCGGAAGGCCAGGACGGCAGCATCATCCTCGACTTGCAGCACGGCATCTATAACTACGACGGCAAGACCCTTTGGGCCAACCTCCGCGTGGAGAACGACACCCTGCTGACGGGCTATCGCATCACCAACGGATGGGCGAGAACGAACTACACCTACTTCGCTATCAGCTTCAACCAACCTATCAAGGACTACGGTTACCGTGAGTTGGAGAAGCCCAAATACAACGGCGGCTGGGGTAAGTTCGATGTCAAACACAACTATCCAGAGATGACAGGGCGCAAGATTGTGGCTTATTTCACCTTCGACAATCCCAATACTTTGGAGATGAAAGTCGCCCTCTCTGCCACCAGCACCGAAGGCGCCTTGCGCAACCTCTACGCCGAGACCGACGGTCGAAACTTTGAGCAATTGTTGGCTGAAACACAATCCAAATGGAACAAGGAACTTTCCATCCTGCAAGCCGAAGGCACCGAAGATCAGAAGGCTATGCTCTACACCTCGTTGTATCACACCATGATCAACCCCTCCATCTATATGGATGTGGACGGACAATATCGTGGCCTCGACCACAACATCCACCAAGCCGAAGGCTTCACCAACTATACCGTGTTCTCGCTTTGGGACACCTACCGGGCCTTGCATCCGCTCTTCAATGTGCTGCAGCCGCAACGCAATGCCGACATGGTGCAATCGATGCTGAAACACAGTGAGCAGAGCGTCCACGGACTACTTCCCGTTTGGTCACACATGGGCAACGACAACTGGTGCATGATTGGCTACCACGCCGTTCCCGTGTTGGCCGATGCCTATACGAAAGGCGTGGCCAACCAAAGTGACGCCATGCTGAAAGCCATGCAACGAAGTTCCACCTGCCCCTATTACGTCAACCTTGACGACTACCAAAACCTGGGATATGTCCCCTTCAACAAGAACAGCGGCTGCGTCTCCGTGACCTTGGAATATGCTTATGATGATTGGGCCATTTACCAAGCTGCACTAAAGGCTGGCAACCAAGAGATGGCCAACATCTACAAACAACGCGCCGCCAATTGGCGCAACACCTTCGACACGGAGTTGGGCTTTGCCCGTCCCAAGATGAGCGATGGCACTTGGAAAGCACCTTTCAGCCTCTTCGACACTGAAGGTGAGGGCTTTGTGGAAGGCAACTCCTGGGTGTATTCGTTCTATGTGCCGCAGGATGTGAAAGGCCTCATCGAGGCTATGGGCGGCGATGCGCAGTTCATCCAAAACCTCGACACCTTGTTCGTCATGCAACTGCCGCCCGAGTTCTTTGAGAACACCGAAGACGTCACCGAGGAAGGCTTGATGGGATGCTACAATCATGGAAATGAACCCGCACACCATATCGCCTACCTATACAACTGGACCTCACAGCCCTACAAGACCCAATACTGGCTGCGCGAGATCATGAACCGCTTCTACAAAAACAACATTGACGGCCTCTGCGGCAACGACGACTGCGGCCAGATGTCAGCCTGGTACATCTTCTCCGCGATGGGCTTCTACCCTGTTTGCCCTGGCAGCGACCAATATGTACTAGGTGCACCTTACCTACCCTATCTGAAAGTGCGTTTGGGCAATGGCAAGACCTTGGAAATCAAGGCACCAGGTGTCAGTGATGAAAACCGTTATGTGCAGAAAGTGACGCTCAATGGTCAGGAAATCAGCAAATTGTACCTTACCCATGAACAATTGATGCAAGGCGGGGAACTCGTTTTCGAGATGGACAGCAAACCGAATGTGGAACGTGGTTTAAAGCTGGAGGACAAACCCTATTCTTTGTCCGATTGATAGTGGTGATTTCCATGTGGGTCAATAAAAAACTGGTGCCGTAGCAATCTCTACGGCACCAGTCATTTTATACCTCGTACTAAACGAAGCGAATCTTATCAGTCGATGACAATCTTCTGAGTCTTCACAGCGTTGCCATTGCTCAGACGGAGCACATACACGCCAGCGCTCAGGTTGAGGCTATTGCTGTAGCTGCCTTGGATTTGCTCGCTGCTGATCATGCGGCCCATCATGTCGATGACCTGCAGGGTGGCTTCACCTTCGTTGTTGATGACCAAGTTGTTGCCATTGAAGAAGGCGAAGGTCTCGCTGTTCTGCTCGTTGACGCCACTGTTGGCGCTGAACACGAGGCGAAAGCGGCTGGCGTAGTCGGTAACCTTGGCCTCGAAGCTATAGCTCGGGGTGGCAAGCAGGTCGACGTCGGCACCAGTCATATTGTCGATGAGGTGGAGGTAGTTCACGTCCACGTTTTCAGCATCGATGCTGATGGTATAAGTACCGTTTTCACCGGCCTTGAAGTTGACAGGCATCTCGCCTTCGTTGGCGCTGCGCACCACAGCGAAGTCTTGGTTGCCTTCGGTGAAATAAAGCTTGGTGCTGTTCGCGTTAAGTTGGAACTTGCTGAGCGTTGCGCCTTCGTCGAAGCGGATGATGGCATTGTCGAGGATGACGCTACGGTTGCGTGTCACCTTAACATTGAGTTGGCCGATCTTCTTGGCACTTTCGCCAACCTTAGTGAAGTTAGCTTTTGGGTTTGCAGCAGTAGCTTGGACAAACACACCTTCCATGACATTGATTTCAGAACTTTCCGTTGTGGTGTTCAGTGCGCTGCCGTCCGAGTTCAATCTATAGTAAGGCAGATCCAAGTTAGCGTTGGTACCGAACGGGTTGCCGATGAGGTTGAAACCAGCAAATTCAGCATTTTCTGTGTAAGTCAAGTCAATCGTTCCATTGCCGCTATAAGGTGTGCCGGTAAGCTCAAAGCTGAAGGTTTCACCTTCGGTAGTGGCCTTCTTGGCATAGAGGTAGCCCTTGCCAGGAACGAGGTTGAAAGAAGTGGCTTCATAGTTACGCCATTCCAGCTCTTGGCCCTCGTCGAAATAGTAGAGGTCGAAGTCGCCGGTGGTCATGCCAACAGTGGCAGGATCCACGTTGACGGGCGAAGCGATGAGGTAGTAGCCGCCGTCGTTTTCGTCATTCTGGTAGCCGTTGATGGTGAGGGTGTGGGTCTCGGTGGCAGGCTGAGCAACTTTCTTGTAGAAAGCAAAGGTCTGGTTAGCAATGTTTCCAGTAGTGTTTGTATAGCATCTCCAATCTTGTGAGTTATAGATACCAACATAACGGCTGGTAGCTACATTTTTGAGATAACCATCTTCAATAGTAAAAACTTTATTGTCATTGGTTCCCACGCGAACGCCATTGTTGGTGTTGGTGCAATACAGCCAAGTCTCAGTTTCACCATTCGGATAGAAGGTATAACCATCATCAGTAATGCTGATATTCCACTGGAGATTGGCAGCTGGTTCGGCAGACAGAGTGCCTTCGGCAACGATGACTTCAACAGCCGCTGGAGGATTTGAAGCACCATTGTCATTCGACATGGCATATGTTTCACCATTGTCACCCACGATGACGAAGATATCGTCCTCAGTGAGATCTTCAATGCTGGTCAGCACCCAGTTGCTAGGAGTGGGAGGAACAACTTCCGCAGCAGTAGCAGTAACGGTGACATTATGGGCAGGCATTGTGAAGGTGTAATAGCCCGTGTCATCAAGATCTGAAGTTACATCTTCACCATCCACCATCAATGTAAGAACATAACCCGTTGTTGTACTCACGCTTATGCCCACTTCGGTGCCGCTAATCACTTGCTGAGTTGTTGAGCCTTCCACAGCTGGATCGGTTGAAGTTCCAATGAAAGTGAAAATCTCAACATTTTCCGATGCGGTAACGGTCAAAGTGTATTCTTGGGATGGAGGGGTGGGACGTTCTAATGAAACCAATTGATTACCTTCAGCAAGTTCATAAGTGATGTTGTATTTTGTCAAATTTCCATAAATCACAACAATATCACCTACTTGGATGTCATCAGCAGAGGTGAAATCAGCACCATTGATGCCTTTGCCATGGAAAGCTTCCAGCTGGTCGCTTTCAGTTGAACCATCAGCAGAAATGAAGTATGTAATGTAGTGATTGCTTTGGCTATAATAGTTGTTTTCGGATACAGTGCCCGTAACATAAACGCCTTGTGTGCCAGTGCCAGCATCAATGGCGGCGCGGGCTTGTGCAACAGTGTATGGATTATTTATAGTACCAGGGATAGTTGGATCGCTATTGGCAACCGAAACCGTAAAGGTAGTTGTGCCAGCATAATAATCATCATCGGCTTCCTGGCTGATGGTGACGGTTTGTGCGCTCGGGGTCACAGCCGTAGGAGCGACAGTGATGGTCTTTGCTGTTGCGTCATGGACATAGGTGAAATAGTTACTTTCGGCAGGGGTGATAGTGATGGCGCCCGTGCTGGAAGTGGTATAGCTAATGACCTGAGCAGTCGCATTGTTGTAAAGGTCAAAAGTGAGATCAGTTGTGGTGTTGATGATAGTAAGGTCGCTAGCAGTTTGTGTGCCGCCATCAGAGACATAAACAACGTCAATGTTCGTGAATCTCACTTGGCCATTAGTGGCTGAACCACTATTGCCAACAGTAAAGGTAACGGATGTTCCTGAAACAGAAACGGTTGTTCCACTTGCGATAGTTACATTTCCATTTTTTAGAACACCTCCATTATTTACATTATATGTGGGTGTAACGCTAACAAGCGTATATCCTTCAGCAATAGAAATAGTAATGCTAGCATTTTCGCCTTGATAGTATCTCCATTCATAACCGCTTGTATAGTACTTACCAGTATTATTACCTCCATTAGCAGTGAAAGTAACAGGAGTAACTATGGCAGTAGTATATTTTGTACTATTAGTCCAATTGTTGGCCTCAGCATAGGCTTGAATATTCAAAGTAGCAGTTTCTCCGCTAGGAGTAGGCGTGGTGTTTTCAGTATAGGAAGCAGTGAAATCGACATCGCCAGAAACAGTATAGCTTGCTCCGCCTTCATAGGTGTTCTCGCCAAGATTCCAACCATTAAAGATGTATCCTTCTACGGGCGTTGCCGAAGGCAAGGTATAGGTGCCTGCGATTTTTGTGTTACTAGCATTCGGGAAATCGGTGTTGCCCACGAATGTGCCGTCACCAGCGTTGAAAGTGTCAGTGTAGGTGGTAGGTTGAGGAGTATCGCCGCCTGAGTAAGAAACATTACATTCTGTGATACGAGCTTGGCTTGACAGCGTTTGTGTCCATGAATTAGTGGACAAATTTGTGTAAGATGTTTCCATTCCTCCAGTGTAACTGCCAGAGAAAGTGAAAGAGATTGCAGTAATTGTGTTTGAAGAAGAAATGGTAATGGTACCACCACTATAGCAACGAATCTGGGTCGTTCCAAAGCCCTTATCACAGGCAAAGGTAACACCATCAACGGTTGCTGAAATTGCACTACCTGTTCCGGATGTTCCTTGACCACTAAAGTCAGCAGGAGCGAACGAGGCAGTTTGTCCCTTCATCCCCATAGGGATAGCGAGGAATGCGAGCAGCGCGAAAGCTGCAGTCAGGATTGTAAATCTCCTTTTCATTTTTGTTGTTTTGTTGTTTTTTGATGATTTGAATTATGTTATTTGATTGTATTTCAGCTTTTTAGTTATACCTTTAGGGGTCGTTCAAAGCGGGTGCAAAATTAGAGAAAAAAATTATAGGTTTTACACAAACGAAAAAATAATTTTCAAAGACCTCATTTTAATTGTTTTTTCGGGAAAAAACGTACTTTTGCAGCCATGAATATTGCCGCATTGGTTTCGGGGGGCGTAGATAGCTCCGTGGTGGTGCCGCTGCTGAAAGAGCAGGGCTACGATCCGCATATTTTCTATATTAAAATAGGTATGGAAGGCAAGGAAGACCTGTCGAGCTGCCCATCGGAGGAAGACATTGAGATTACGACTTATATCGCCAAGAAATATGGTTGCAAGTTCGACATCGTGGATTTGCAGCATGAGTATTTCGAGACCGTCGGGCGCTATACTATGGAGATGGTGCGCAAAGGCCTCACCCCCAACCCCGACGTGATGTGCAACCGCTGGATCAAACTCGGTGCCTTCGAGGAAAAGGAAGGGCACAACTTCGACAAGATTGCCACTGGACATTATGCCCGCTCGTGGGAAGATGAAAATGGCATCTTCTGGCTTGGCACAGCTGCCGACACTTTCAAGGACCAGACTTATTTCTTGGGTCGTATCACCTATGCCCAGCTGAGCAAGGTCATCTTTCCCATTGGTGACATTCCCAAGCCTGAAGTGCGCCGCTTAGCCGCACAATACAAGCTACCGAGTGCGGAACGTCACGACAGTCAAGGGATTTGTTTTTTGGGTAAGATTAATTACAACGACTATATCCGCGAATACCTTGGCGAGATGCCTGGCGACATCGTGGAACTGGAAACGGGCAAGAAATTAGGCCGACATAAGGGCTTTTGGTTCCATACCATCGGGCAGCGCAAAGGCTTAGGTCTTGGCGGCGGACCGTGGTTTGTGGTGAAGAAAGACATCCCGAACAACATTGTCTATGTGTCGCAGGGCTATGACCCCGTGGCGCAATACACCAATATTGTCCCCTTGGGTGACTTGCAGCCGATGAACCCTGCCTTGCAGTTTGTTGACGGACAGCGTGTCAGATTCAAGATTCGGCATCAACCGGAATTCACTTACGGTA
>JAEEGJ010030963.1_pt1 | contig 10407 bp, 9 predicted proteins | sample 8958761 | NCBI WGS metagenome assembly JAEEGJ01 (sample SAMN16246546, study PRJNA631951) | gut metagenome | biome: gut microbiome; feature: rumen; material: RS-attached | host: Bos | place: Iran: Karaj | collected 2018-10 | reverse complement strand
TGTTGGCCACGCAGCAACCCTTCTCAATTTCCGGGAAATTGTTCTTCAGGTGCTTGTCCAGCCAGTAACCCATCGTCACGTTATCTTCATTGGCAATCACATAGATTCTGTCCGCATTCTTCTGGAACGAATCTGTTGACAGCTGCCGCTGGACATAAGCTGCCAGCAGGAGCACAAATGCCATTGACACCGTGAGGCCAACAAGGTTGATAGCCCCGTATAACTTATTCTTCTTTAAGAAGTTCCAAAAACTCTTCATTGCTTAAAAAACCAATACATCACTATCTCCATACGTATCATACCCGGAGGTAATCACCCGCTCGCCGGGCTCCAGGCCTTCCAGCACTTCGTAGTACTGGGGATTCTGGCGGCCGATGCGGATCTCTCTTTTGACGGCTTTGGTGCCGTCTTTGTTAACAACGTAGATCCATTTTCCGCCGGTCTTCTGGTAGAAGGTGCCGCGCGGGATAATCACAGCCTCTTCGGGCTGGCCGAGCTGGAGGTTCAGGTAGTAGGTCTGGCCGCTGCGGATGTTGTCCGGCTGCTCGCCATCGAACTTGAAATCGGCCTTGAATTTGCCGTCACGCACCTCCGGATAGACTTTGCGGATGACGGTGGAGTAGGTTTCGCCCTGGCGCTCAAAGGTGGCTTCCAGGCCTGCGACCACGCGGTCGATGTAGTGCTCATCAATCTGGGCTTCCACCTTATAGAGGCCAACACTGTTGATCTGGCCAATCTTGGTGCCGGCGGCGATGCTTTGGCCCAGGACTACGTCCAGCAGGCCCAGTTCCCCGTCGATGGGCGCCTTTACGATGAGGTTGCTTTTGCGCCTGCGGATCATCGACATATTCAGCTGCATATTCTCCAGGCTCTCCTCCATGCGGTCAATCTGGGTGCCGCGGTAAAGGCTGTCCTGCTTGGAGCGTTCGGCCATCAGATCGTATTTCTGCTTAGCAAGTTTGTAGTCTTCTTCGGCCTTCAGATATTCCTCCTTAGCGATGAGTTTGTCCTCATAGAGCGCCTTCTGCTGCTCATAGGCGCGCCTCAGGCGGTCCACCTGCATGCCGTACTCCAGCACGTTCTGACGCACGTCCAGCTTCTGCTGTTCCATCTGGATCTGGGTATTTCGGAGGATATTCTCCTTCTCCGCCAGTTCGGCCTCGGAATTAAGAATTTGCAGGTCCAGATTGTCGTTATTCAGGATGAGAATCGCGTCGCCAGCCTTCACCGGGGAACCCTCCTCGATGAGAATCTTCTCCACGATGCCGCCTTCCTGCGGGCTCAGTTGGATGGTGGTCATCGGCTGCACACGGCCGCTGATGCGGATATAGTCGTTGAATTCGCCCTTGACTGCACTGGAGATAGTCACAGTGTCCTTATCGACCCGCAGGGTCTTGTTATTCGGCCTAGCTATCAGGTAAATCACAAACACCAGCAGCAGCGCTCCCAGCCACCAAGGCAGGGCCTTTTTGGTGAACGCTACGCGCCATCCCGTTTTCTTCTCGATAATCTTATCCATACTCTTTCGTCATGCCCGACCTGATCGGGCATCTCTTATTTATTGGTTAACGTATTCTACTCCATTGTAATAGCGGACCACCGCCTGCTTGATGAGATACTTGAACAGGCTGTTCATCTCATCGGCCTGGGCCTTGAGGAAGTTATTGTTGGCGGTCTGAAATTCCAGCGGGGAGATGAGGCCCTGCTCCAACTTCTTGAGGTTCAGGGTGTAGGCCTCGGCCTGGACTTCGGCCTTGCGCTGGGCCTGCTGGTAAGCCGTGGCGGCTCCGTCGCGGTCCTGGATGGCCCTTCTGACCTCAGACTCCACATCGCGGCGCTTCTGGTCCAGTTCGGCAGTGGCCTTGTCCAAGGCGTGCCGCTTCCGGGAAATCGCAGAATGCTTGCTGAGGCGGTTCCAGATAGGAATCGACAACGAGAGCTCCACATACTCACCGCCATTGTTCTTGAACTGGTCACGGAACGTGGCCGTCTGGGAACCCTGGTAGGTATAGTAGCTGGTGCTCCAGCCGGCATACAGGCCAACCGTAGGAAGCAGCGACCATTTGGCGGTATTGAGCTCGCGCTTGGCATTGAGCTCCTGCCAGCTGGCAATCTGAATACCCGGGTTATGCTCCAGGGCAAAATCCACCACAGACTCAGTGGCCACCGGCTCCACCTGCCACACCGGCATCGAGGTGTCAATGTTCAGTTCCTCATCCATCGGCCAGAACATCAGGTCCGCAAGCGTCATTTTCTGGTCGCAGTACATATTGTAGGTATTCGTCAGGTCATACTGACGGTCTGCCAAATCAGCCTCCATCTGGATCACATCGGCGTGCCCCTTCTGTCCCAGCTCTTCCTGCCTCTTTGCCTTGGCAAGTGCTTGCTCGGCAACGGCCACCTGTTCCTCATACACATCGCAGAGGCGCTTGTAGTAGACCACATTGTAGTAGGCTTCCATTACCGCCAGGCAGATATCGGCCTCCACCTGCTTCTCCTGAGAGTCGGCAATGAGCATCCCGGTCTTGGAGATTTTGTAATTGTTCACTGCCTTGAAGCCGTCGAAAAGGTCGTAACCGGCCGATACACCGTAGTTATTGTGGAACGACGTTGTGTTGAAATAGGTGTTGGTCTGCGGGTCGATGCTGCGGCCGAAATTGTAGTAAGCGTATGTCTGGGCATTGATCTGCGGGGTGAAAAGCGTAAGCGCCGCATCCCTCCTGGCAATCTGCGCATCCCCGATGGCCGCCTGCTGGATCCGGATCTTGGTGGAGTTGGAAATGGCATACTCCATACAGTCATGGAGCGTCATCACCCTCGGTCCGTCGGTCACACCATCCTGCGGCTCCTGGGCTCCGGCCAATCCGGCCGAAAGCCCCATCGCCGCCACAAAAACGAATATGTAAAGTCGTGTCTTCATCATACAATGATTTATCACCGTGCCAGAAACAAGCATCCGGTATGCCAAATGTGACAAAACATTGATAATGAATCAGAAACGATTTTGACAGAAAATGAAAAAAGTGTAAAGTTTACAGTACACTTTACACTTTCGGGCTTTACACTTTACAGTTTTCTCCTACGGAGACTACCTGAACCGCAACTCAAATACGGTTTGCTGGGCATCGCTCCGGACCAGCTCAATGGTGCCGTTATGGTTGCGCATGATTTGACGGGAAATGGATAGGCCAATTCCGGAGCCCTCCTTCTTCGTGGTATAGAACGGGATGAAGATTTGCTCCTGTGCGGAAACTGGAATCGGTTCGCCATCATTGGCCACCTGGATAATCACGTCATCATCCTTGCCCATCTTGGCCGATATGTCGATGTGCTTTGCCCCCGCCTGCAGGGCATTTTTGATGAGGTTGATGAGGATCTGCGAGATTTGTCCCTCATCGGCATAAATCATCAAATCATCCTCCTCCGGCCGATACTTGCAGGTGGCGCCACAGCTGGCAGCAAACTCGTGGTTCAGGCCGATAACGCTATCCATCAGTTCCCGCAGATCGAGAGCCTTGCGGATGGGCTTCGCCACACCCGAGAGTTGCCGGTAGGTCTGAACGAAGCCAATCAGGTTCTTGGATGAATCGGAGATAGTCTCCAGTCCGGCCTTGATGTCCAGTTCGCTATGGCCGTTCTCATCGACCGACTTGGCCATCGCATCAGAAAGAGACGCGATCGGCGACACCGTATTCATAATCTCGTGCGTAAGCACGCGGATGAGCTTGGTCCAGGAGTCTTGCTCGTGCGCCTGACGCTGCTTCTCAAAGATGGTCCGGATACGGTTCAGCGTGCGGTTGAACTTGTTTTTCTCCTGAAAGCGGAAGTTCAGTTCGCCGTCTTCCAGCGCATCCATCATATAGGCCACCTTCTTGATGTCCTTATGCCTGGTACGGAGCGTAGCAATCACCGCCGCAATGATTGCGACGATGGCTGAGGCCCCTACAATATGCCACACAGTGAAGGTCATAGACCGTACTTCTTGAGTTTGGCATACAGCGTCGGCCGGCTCACACCCAGCATCTTCGCTGCAGCTGAAATATTGCCATCCGTGCGGTCCATCGCCTCGCGGACCAGCCTTTCCTCCTCGGCCTCATTGACAGCCTTGATGGTGGTCCCGATCGGTTTGGCCGCCTGCTCCAATTGGATGTCTTTCGCCGTCAGTTCATTGCCATCAGAAAGGATCACCGCTTTCTCGATGCAGTTCTGCAGCTCGCGGATATTCCCACTCCATCGGCCCTCCGTCAGCATCTGAGCCGCAACAGGAGCAATCCCCGTCAAAGGCCGATGATACTTCTCGGCAAACCGCTCCAGGAACATCTGCGCCAGCGGTACGATATCTTCCTTCCGCTCCCTGAGCGGAGGCAGATTGATATGAACAGTGTTGATCCGGTAGTACAAATCCTCCCGGAATCGGCCTTCGCGGACCAGCTGCTCCAGGTCCATATTCGTGGCGCAAATCAAGCGTATGTTGATGGGCTTAGCCTCGTTGCCACCCACCCGGACGATGCTCCGGCTCTGGATAGCACGCAGCAGCTTTGCCTGTAGGTGCAGCGGGATATTGCCGATTTCATCCAGGAACAGTGTCCCGCCATCGGCCTGCTCGAACTTGCCGATGTGATCCGTGTGTGCATCCGTGAAAGCGCCCTTCACGTGGCCGAAGAGTTCACTCTCAAAAAGGGTTTCCGTAATGGCACCCGCATCAACGGCCACCATCGGTTTCCCACTCCGGAGACTATGTGAATGAATCTCCCGCGCCAGCACGTCCTTGCCGGTACCATTCTCGCCGGTAATGAGCACGGTGGCATCCGTGGGTGCAATCTTATCCAGCGTTTTGCGGATAGCCTTCATGGCAGCGGAGGAGCCCCAGAACATCGGGCTCTCAGCCGTTGTGCCCGACTCCGACCGGGCATCTCGTTTCATCGCCTTCCTGGCCTTATCCCGGGCTGCAGTGAGAACCTCAATCAGCTTCTCATTATCCCACGGCTTCACGATGAAGTCGAAGGCCCCTCGCTTCATTCCTTCCACCGCCAGGGCAATATCGGCATAAGCCGTAAACAGCACCACTTCCACCTCCGGCACCATCTTCTTGATCTCCCCGGCCCAGTACAGCCCCTCATTGCCGGTATTGATAGAAGTGTTGAAGTTCATATCCAGCAGCACCACATCCGGCCGGAACTGCTCCAGTGAGGACACCAATGTCGACGGAGACGGAATCGTCTTCACCTCTGCAAAATGCATCGGCAACAGAATCTCCAGCGCCCGGCGAATCCCCAGGTTGTCATCAACCACCAGTATTTTTCCAACTTTCGAAGCCATTGTCAAATCAATCGTTTACGCCCACGCACGAGTCAAATTCCGTTCCATGCAACCCAACCCACACAACCCCAATCACTTACGGAATTCCCCATCCCTGCAAAACCGTAAAGACTCCTTACACCACTGTAAAGAATCTTTACAAATGTACGACTTTTTCCGGAATGGTGGATTAGTAAGAAGCCTTGGCGTATACCTGCACATCCATCGCCTTCCCGCCCTTCACCACGGCCCCGGCCTTCGTTTCCTCCAGCCGGAAGCCATTCTTCTCCAGCACCCGGGCCGATGCCAGGTTCTCCGGGAACACCTCTCCGATGATGCGTTCCAGCGCCAATTCCCGAAGAGCAATCATGCAAATTTGTCGCACGGCCTCCGTGCCGATGCCCTGCGACCAAAACGGGGTCAGGATCATATAGCCAATCGACCCAACGGAGCGATTCTCATTGGCCATCCTTTCCACGGAGATACTGCCGACAACCTGCCCGTCCACGACGATAGTCCGCCAGACGCCCTCCTTGCCATCATTCCCGGCCACCATCCCAAGCCACCAGTCGGCATCCGCTTCGGTGTAAGGATACGGCAGCCGGTCCGACAGGTATGTCCTGTCAACGGCATTGCAGAGCGCCATCAGCGCTTCCCGGTCAGCGAAGGTCCACTTATGAAGGTAAACGGTCAAATTCAGTTCAGGCTAAACCCATTGATCGCAAATTTAGCCATTATTGTGAAGACGGGCAAATAGACAGTGGCCGATATCAATAAGAAAGCGGTCAAAGCCAGTTCGCTCCGCTAAAGCTGCGCTCACTCGCTTTGGTTCCGTCCTCCGGGGCACTGCCGCGCCCCTCCGAACTCCACTCCTGGCAGCTCCACTGCGAGACTCTTCCCGCCGCGCCAGGCCTCCTCCGTCCCGGTCTCACCTTCGACCCGCAACCAGCCTGGGAAAAGGTCCGCGACGAGATAGTTGCCAAACTGCTGCCGGTCAGATAGACGCACGAATAAAGGCCACCCACGCGGATGGCCTTTATCTTTACATCAAAATGAATCAGAATAATGGACTAATACCATCTTCCTTCATCATCATGAAATGTCACTGAGCCCGTAACGATAAGAATAAAGAACTTGCCACCGTTATTGTCTATGGCATCAACTCTGATTCCGTATCTATTTGTATGTTCAACCTTCATTGTGCCACTAACCAAATTTAATTCAGCTTGTTCGCTCCCTTTCTGAGTATAGGTTAACTTTATGCAATCATTGTTATTGCTGATATCAAGGGTCTTGTTGAGTGAAGAATTTGAGATGACCAATGTCCCCTTAAATAGGTTGTCATAAGGCTCGTAGAGATCAATCGTTACCGATTCGGAGTTTTCTCCGATAACAGAGGAGACGATGGGGCGATATTCCTGCCCATTAATTATCAATGAATTGTCATAGACATCGGGATTCGTCTTAACGCATGAGAGGGCGATGGATAAGACAAAAGTACACAGTAGAAATAGTAGTAAATGAGTGCGTTTCATAATTGTCTGATTTTGAGTTTAACTGTATAGGATATCCTTTTATTTCATTCCAAGATTGATTCGAAGCCCTGTTGCAACAAAGAACATCACCGGTCGGCTGCTGCGGTAGGTTTCAAGTGTCTGCGTTTTTGATGGTATTGTCCAACTCAGTCCCGGCTCTACATAAAGACCGATATGTTTGGAGGCATTAAATTGGATGCCGCCAGCGCCAAGCAGGGAGAATGCGAGTCCGTCACCTTTGATCTTGTCTCCGTCAAGCCTTACACCCAGACAATAGTCACCTTCAACACCGCCTCCAATATATATGTTCAGCCACTTGTTGGATGCCATGATCCAGTCCAGACGTACAGGAACTCCAAGATAATGTGCAAATTGCTGTTTGTCCCCTGACAACGAGTAATTAATATTCGAGCAATAAAGGCTATACTCAAGTCCGGTTGTGATTCTCAATCTGTCGGCGATAGGAATGCCTGCCGACAACCCCACCTTGATTGGGAAGTAATGAGTATCCGAACCGGTGGGTATATCCTCTGTGCTTGTGGGGTCGATTACTACAGGATCGCCATACGTTCCTCCAAAAATAATTGGCGGAACGACGGCTGCCAGCAAGCTACCGCCCCCAACGATGCCTGCAGCAGGGCCGACCTTCAGGCGTACGTTTTTCGTGCCGGAAATGCTGGGGATGAAAGGTGATGCCGTTGCTATGACCGGATTGTCAATGGTCTTGCCTTCTTGCGTTTTTGGAGTGGACGTATCCAGCCCTTCAGTGCCAGCGGAATCTTCTACCGGCTTATCCGGCACGGTTTCTTCCGTTTTTACGGGGTTCTCCTCAATTATAGGCTCTTTAGAAATTGCAATGTGATGAACTATCGGCTTCGGCATAGAAGCCTGGGCTATCAGACTTTGGGCAGGCGCGGTTTCAGAGACATCTGTGGAGTCGGGGACCACTGCGACCGGGTTCTCGGGCTGCCGGATGACCTGAATGCCTTTCTCCGGAACAGTCGGCTGGCGAAGGAAGAGTACGGCGGCAAGGCCTGCAGCGACTGCAGCAGCCATCACCCACCCAAATGGGAATCGCTTCACCGGGGAAGCACTCTCGGCTTCATCGAGACGGGTGCGGAACTCGGCAAGGCTTCCTTCCGGAAGGGTGATTTCCATCCCTCCCAGTTTGTCCTTGAATATGTCTTCCCACTTTTTCATTTGCCTTGTTCCTTCAAATAGTTGTGTACTTCTTCTTTAAGCTGTTTCCTCGCTTTTGCCAATATGCTGGTCGAACCTCTTTCGCTGATTTCCAGCATCTTGCCGATTTCCTTATGTGAATACCCGTCTATGCAGTACAGGTTGAAAACGCTTCTCTGAAAATCCGGCAGGTTGTCAATCCACTCCAGCATTTTCTCCTGCGGTATCCCTTCTGTTTCATCTTCCGTCGGCTCCGGTATGTCATCGTGTGTCCAAAAGTCCCACGAAACAAGCTGCCATTTCCGCTTCCGGATCTGATCAACGGCCTTGTTGATGGCAATCCGGCTTAACCAGTTGTACAAAGAGCCTTTGCCCGTGTACCGAAACGTCTGTATCTTTCCAAGAGCCTGAATGAGCGCTTCCTGCACCAAATCCTTCGCCTCATCTTCATCCTTTATGTATCGTCTGCAAAGTGCATACACCCTTGCTGCATATCTTGTATACAGCTCATTCTCCGCCATCCTGTCTTTCTCGCAGCAGTATCTGGCCAGTTCCTGCTCGCCAAGTTCTTTATACACTCACAGTCTCATTTGTGCTCACAAAGTTACAAACAATCATTCAATAGCGCCGATGTCGTTGTCTCTCACCACAATCAAAGCCGCGTTTCTACTATAATAACGTAAGCATCCTCAAAATGCGTCTAAATTAAAGAGAAGAAAAAGAGGCGACATGCTGTATCGATTTGTATCGGCTGTATCGGGTGCGATACAAGCGATACAGCCGATACACGGCCGATTATCGCTGGAAAATATTGCCGATACATCTGTATTACCTTGTCCCACTCATTCCGTGGAACGGAACGGAACAAGGCCGATGGTCCGGGCCGATAGATACGGCCGATCCGCGCCCGTTCAAGAGGAAAGCGGTCAAAGCCAGTTCGCTCCGCTAAAGCTGCGCTCACTCGCTTTGGTTCCGTCCTCCGGGTCACTGACGCGCCCCTCCGAACTACACTCCTGGCAGCTCCACTGCAAGACTCTTCCCGCCGCGCCACGGCGCTCTGGTCAGAGACTTGCGACCGTTCCGCGCCCCGGCTTCGCCGGTCCCGGTGCGAGGGGTATCAGATGGAAGGAACGTCCTGCCGCTGCCCTTGCCATCGCACACCCGAAGCCGGCAAGAGGATACCCTAAGGATGCAATATCCCCTGGAACTACAAGAAGAGCACTAAATAGTAGTGTGCGTCATTATATGATAATAAAGGTACTATTTTTAGCTGTTTTATTAAAACATTAATAAATGTAGGACGCCAAACACTCGATATTTATCATTCTGCTCTCATTTTGAAATATCATTATTTTTACATATATTTGCTCGGAGAAGTTAATCGATTTTATTATGCCTTTTATAATCAAGTTTTAATTCCGCGTATTATGAACAATAGTATTCATTAAGAGTACATTAAGTAGTTTTGTGAGATTATATTATACACAATCGGAGTATAATAGTTTTATCGCACCTTATAATTATTGGTATGAGCACATCTAAGACAATCGGGATTTGGTTTCTTGTTCTCTCATGTTTATTATGTTTTACATCTGCTTGTGAGAAAAATGATGAACATGAAGATGACCCTGGCGCATGGGAGGATACTTTAGCCGGAAGTATCTCATTTTTGGGTGTGTCATATGAAATTTTAGGGCAAATAGATGATACGGATATTTCTTTTGGACCTCAAGGTACTCTCGCCAATTCGGAGTGGAAATCGCCAAACTGTATAAATGCATTCTTTGAATTTGACTACAATGACAGTGAAGGATACAAAAAAACAATTTTATTAGAATCAGTAGAAGTGTCTGGAACAATTGGGTATGGTAGTATTGATTGCACCGCTCCGATGACCATAGAAAACGATAGGATTCAAAGAACATTTAACGTCCATATCACTGGTGAAATCATAAATAACGTATATGTTAGTGCAAATGCACTTGAAAAAGATGGCCCATTTTCTGGTGAATTAATCATCTCATGGGAAGAGGATTTGTCTCAAGGGGAGTTACATATCAAAAATTTTAGTCAATTGTGGAGATAGAAATATACAAATAAAGAATAGTTCGGCTTTATAGTTTTTTATTAAAGAAATAATAAATAAGCATTATCACACGACCGCTAGTTACAAAGCATTAAGGAGTTTTATCACGAACAACAGAATCAGTTGACACAACATCAAAGATGAGCAGAATTGGGGAATATAATGTCAAAGCCAGTTCGCTACGCTAAAGCTCCGCTCACTCGCTTTGGTTCCGTCCTCCGGGGCACGATGCGCCCCTACGAACTCCACTTATGGCAGCTCCACTGCAAGACTCTTCCCTCCGCGCCGAGCGCTCCGGTCAGAGACTTG
>JAEEGJ010030962.1_pt1 | contig 10408 bp, 7 predicted proteins | sample 8958761 | NCBI WGS metagenome assembly JAEEGJ01 (sample SAMN16246546, study PRJNA631951) | gut metagenome | biome: gut microbiome; feature: rumen; material: RS-attached | host: Bos | place: Iran: Karaj | collected 2018-10 | reverse complement strand
CTCATAGTCCAGCGTGGAGGACTCCATATGGCCGGGATAGACCTCATAGTCGCCCTCGAGCGAGGCGAGGCGGGCGAGGGAGCGCAGCTCCTGCTCCATGCTGCCGCCGGGGAAGTCCGTCCGGCCGCAGGAGCCCTGAAACAGCGTGTCGCCCGTAAAGAGCGCGTCGCCGCAGCGGAAGGTGACGCCGCCGGGCGTATGGCCGGGCGTCTCGAGCGTGTCGAATGTGAGCGGGCCGACCTGAATCTGGCTGCCCTCATGGAGCATGATGCTCCCGTCCGGCGGCTCATAGGCGAACATGTCCGAGCCCACGGCGCTGCCGGCGTCCGCCGGGTGCATATATACCGTCGCGCCGGTCTCCTCCTGCACGGTCTCCACCGCGCCGACATGGTCATAGTGCCCGTGCGTCAGGAAGATCGCCTCGCAGTGCAGGCGGTTATCCTCCAGACAGTTCAGAATAACGTTGCTCTCGTCGCCCGGGTCAATGACCACGCACGACAGTGTGTCCTCGTTGATCACCACATAGCAGTTGGTCTCCAGCTGCCCCACCGGCAGCGTCTTGATAAGCATGGGGTTTCTCCTTTCTGAGAACCTTTAGACAGTATTTGCTCCCCGGAAGCTTTCCCTGTTTCGCGGCAAGGGTGAATATTACCCCTTAATAAGTCTCTGCGGCCGCGAAATGGGAAGGAGGGCAGTGTCCCGAAATCCATTCTGCGCGGCGGAGATATCTCCGTGCGAGGGATCACCTGCTTTTCCGCGCAATGCAGAAAGCTTCGAACGGGCAGTCAGCTCAGCTTCCGTTTCGCATGACGCTTGAGACGCCCGGAACACCGGCGATCCGGTTCATGATGTAGCGAAGCTCGGAGATGTCCTTCACTTCCAGCGTCACAACCGTCACCGCCTGGCCGTAGCCGACAGCGCGGGAGGACAGGTTGCGGACCTTGGCATTGACCGAGTTGAGAACGGTGGCGATATCCATGACAAGGCCGTTGCGGTCCCGGGACGAGATGGTGATGGTCGTTACATAGACATCCGTGATGGTGTCGGCCCAGCCCACCTTGATCCAGCGGCCTTCGTTCTCCGGCGAGGTGTCGCGCTTGCGGTAGTTCTGGCAGTCCTTCCTGTGGATCGAAACGCCCTGCCCGCGGGTGATGAAGCCGATGATGTCGTCGCCGGGAACCGGGGTGCAGCAGCGGGAGAACTTGATCAGACAGTTGTCCAGACCTTCGACCAGAATGCCGTGAATGGCCTTGGCGTCCCGTTTTGCCTGCTGCTCGCGCCGTTCGGCGGCGTCGGTCATCTTTTCTACCGCGCTGCGGTGATCGGATTTGCTGCTTTTTGCTGCCTCGTCGCGCAGACGGTTGGCGACCCGGACCGAGGTGATGCCGCCGTAGCCGATGGCCGCATAGAGGTCGTCCTCTTCGTTGAATGACAGCTTCTTCATCACCGGATGCAGGATGTCCGGATTCAGCGCATCTTCAAGCGGGACGCCCATATGACGCAGCTCGTCCTCCAGCATCGAGCGGCCGCGCAGGATGTTCTCTTCCCGCCGTTCCTTCTTGTACCACTGCTTGATCTTGGTGCGTGCCGAGCCGCTCTTTACAAAGCTCAGCCAGTCGCGGCTGGGCCCGGGCGCGGATTTGGAAGTGCGGATTTCGACAATGTCGCCGTTCTGCAGCACCGAGTCATAGGGGACGATCCGGCCGTTGACCTTTGCGCCGACCATGTGGTTGCCGATGTCCGAGTGAATGCTGTAGGCAAAGTCGACCGGCGTGGCGCCCGCCGGCAGATTGATGACGTCCCCCTTCGGCGAGAATACGAACACCTCGTCGGCGAACATGTCGATTTTCAGGTCGTGGACAAAGTCCGAGGCGTCCGATTCCGACTGGGTCTCGAGCAGACGCCTGACCCAGGCAAATTTGTCCTCGTCTCCGCTGCGCACGGCGCTGCTGCCGTCACCCATTTTGTATTTCCAGTGGGCGGCGATGCCGTATTCGGCGGTATAGTGCATCTCCCAGGTCCGGATCTGCACCTCGAAGGGGATGCCCTCGGAACCGATGACCGTCGTATGGACGCTCTGATACATGTTCGGCTTCGGTGTCGAGATATAGTCTTTAAAACGGCCGGGAACCGGCTTGTACATATCGTGTATGATGCCCAGCACGTTGTAGCAGTCCGGGATCGAGTCGACAATCACGCGGAAGGCGCAGAGATCGAAAATGCCGTTGATGTCCAGCTTCTGGGTGTACATTTTCCGATAGATGCTGTAGACATGCTTGATGCGGCAGAAGATGGAGGCGTTGACGCCCTCCTTTTCGAGGCGGGCGCGGATCTGCTCTTTCATGCGCTCCATGAAGGCTTCCAGCTCGGGCATCCGGCGGTCCAGCGTATCCATGATCTCGCTGTAGCCCTGCGGGTCCAGGTACCGCAGAGAGAGATCCTCAAGCTCCCACTTGGCCCGCTGCATGCCCAGTCGGTGGGCGATGGGCGCATAGATTTCCATGGTCTCCAGGGACTTGGACCGCTGCTTTTCGGGCGACTGATAGTCCATGGTGCGCATGTTGTGCAGGCGGTCGGCGATTTTGATGAGAATGACGCGGATGTCCTTGGCCATGGCCATCAGCATCTTGCGCAGATTCTCCATCTGCTCGTCTTCCTTGCTGGTATACTGTACGCGGGTCATCTTGGTGACCCCTGCCACAATATCCGCAACCTGAGTGCCGAACTGGCGGGCAATATCCTCGTGCTTCAGATTCGTGTCTTCGATCACATCATGCAGAAGCGCGGCAACGATGCTGTCTTCATCCAGCCCGATATCCGCCGCGATGTCCGCGGCAGCGACACAGTGCGTGACGTAAGGGCTGCCGTCCTTGCGTTTCTGCCCCGAGTGCGCGGTCTTGGCAACGTCATAGGCGGCACGGATGCGCCCGATGTCCATGGGATGGCTCTGCTGGCTGAGCTTTTCTTCCAGAGCGGCAAACATGGCATCCGGATCCAGGGGAGTATTCGGTTGTGGCTGTACGGGTCTTTCCCGGACCGGGGACGGTTGATCGGTCATGGCTTTTTCCTCAGATTGAAAGCTTCCTCAAAATCTTTATACGTTACAGGCTGTTTTCTGTTTTCTGAGCGGCCGCAGTTGATTTGGTCAGGGGTGTTCAGCTTCCCTTGCCGCGCACGGGACCGGCTTCCGGGGAGCGCCCGTACCCAGCTTGTTGCCGTTGCGCGGAATGGGAGTCGGTCCCTCGCACGGAGTCTGTACCGCCGCGCATATTTTGTTTGGATTAAGCGGATTCCGGCTTTCCGACTGAATCAAATGAAACCGGGTAGAGAGGATGAAAAGGAAATGAAAAACATACTTCTCGAGGTCTGCTGCGGGAGCGCCGATGACGTCATAGAGGCATATCAGGCCGGTGCGGACCGGGTGGAACTGAACAGCGACCTGTTTCACGGCGGGCTGACGCCGACCGTCGGTACCCTGCGAGTCGTCAAGCGGGAGACCGACATTCCCGTCATGACGATGGTGCGTCCGCGGGAGGGCGGATTCTGCTACACGGAAGCGGAGTACCGCGTGTGTCTGGAAGATGCCGAACTGCTGATCGAGAACGGCGCTGACGGACTGGTGTTCGGCTTTCTGACAGCCGAGGGAGAAATCGAATCGGAACGGACGCGCCGGCTGGCCGGGATTGCGCAGCGTGCCGGAAAGGAGACCGTCTTCCACCGGGCAATTGACGTGGTTCCGGACTGGAAAAAGGCGGTGGACCTGCTCGCGGACCTGGGAATCACGCGGATCCTGACCAGCGGACAGGCTCCGGATGTCAGCGATGCAGCGGACACCGTGCGCGAGATGATCGCCTATGCCGGAGACAGAATCCAGATTCTTCCCGGCGCGGGCATTACCCTGCGGAATCTCCGGCGCGTGGCGGAGGAAACCGGCGCACATCAGCTGCACGTTGCGGTTCACCGAAGCGCAGCGGACCTTTCCACAGTGAACAACCGCTCCATCTATTATGGCGGGTGCCTGTATCCGCCGGAGGACCGGTTCCGGATCATCGACGGCACGGCGATCGCAAAAATGAAAGCGTGCCTGTGACGGCTGAACGCTGGCAGAACGCCTCCTCCGGCGCGAATCCCGGGATGGCAGGACAAGATATCCTTTTCGTATAATTACCAGACTATTATATGTATTTCCTTTTTCGAAATCTCTGTGTTATCATACAATCGTCCTGAGGGAACAGGACAGAGATGAGGATAAAAACACAGAGAAAGAAGGTGCAGGAAATGCTGAAGGAGTTTTACGAAAGCTTCTCTCACCGCGAGGGCAAGTAACCGGGACGGCTGCCGGACAACGATAACAGAACAGAAAGAAGGCGTTGAAAATGCTGAAAGAGTTCTATGAAAGCTTCTCTCACCGCGAAGGGAAATGACCGATCATAATACGTAGCAAGGACTGCATTTGTATTGGATGCAGTCCTTGCTTTTTTCGTCTGCACCCTGCGTGCAGCCGCTTTTCAGGCTTTCCCGACGGAGCCGAACAGCTCGAGCTTCTCCCTGACAACCGCCTTCATGGCATCGATTTCATAGGCGATCAGGCCCATCATGCTTTTGGCCCCGGCGGCAAGACCGGTCTCGATCCCTGCTTTCCCCGCCTTATCCAGATCGGTGAAGATATTCACCTTGCAGATCCCGCGCCGGACAGCTTCGCGGAAATCGGAATCAGCCAGTCCGCTCCCTCCGTGGAGCACCAGCGGAAGACCGGTTTTTCGGGCGATGGTTTCGATCCGTTCAAAATCCAGTCTGGGCGGGAATTTGTAATCCCCGTGGGCGTTTCCGACGGCTACAGCCAGCGAGTCAATCCCTGTGCGGCGCACAAAATCCTCCGCCGCGCCGGGATCTGTATAATAGTCCGACGGACTTGCCAGCTTCCCGCTGCCTTCATTGTCCCCTACATGACCGAGCTCGCCCTCCACGGTCACACCCATCGCGTGACAGATGCGCACCATTTCGGCAACAGCGGCGGCATTCTCCTCGTAGGAGGCGGTGGAGCAATCGTACATGACGGAGGTAAAGCCCAGACGGAGCGCTTCCATGCACGTTGAAAAACGCAGGCCGTGGTCGTAGTGAACACACACGGGAACCGAAGCTCTCTCGGCCATGGGGATCAGATAGTCCGCCACCAGATTCATGCTCATGGCGGGAAGCAGCACCTCTGCCGTACCCACCATCACAGGCGCATGAAGCTCTTCCGCAGTTTCAATCACGGCGCGTGCCATCTCCACATTCACTGCGTTGAAAAAACCTACGCCATAGCCCCCTTCCCGCGCGGGAAGAAGCACGTCGTTCATATTCACAAGCATGATGAATCCTCCGAGTTACCGTGTTTCCCATCCGGACCGGATGCGATCCTCCAGCTCCGGGATGGATTTCAGACCGCTGAGCGCGTCGTAGGCGGTCACGCAGCAGGCGCCCTCCGCGGCGGCCAGCGCCACGCAGTCCTCCGGCGTCCTGCCGGCCAGCACTGCCGTCAGGAAAGCCGCGATACTGGTATCTCCTGCACCGGTTCCGGAGCGGACTGTCTCCGCCCGAAAGCAGCGCTGTACCCCTGTACGGCCGGCCCAGGATTCGGTATCGACACAGATCCGCCGGCCGATCTTCCGCAGGGCTTCCCTTCCTGCCGCACGATAGAACATCCCGGCGGTGCCGCATTTGATCAGAACAAAGCGGCAGCCCATCGCGAGAAGCTTTTCTGCGAGGGGTGCGCATTCAGCCTCAACATCGAGATTTGCCGTCATGTCTCCGCCGCGTGCGGCGAGCGCCTCATAGCGGCGGCGATCCAGCATGAAGCAAAGCTCCTCAAAACTGGGCACAAAGAAGTCCACATAGGGCAGCACGTTTTGCAGAATGGCCTCCCAGTCTGCCTTTCCGGCCTCCGAGGAGGGGTCGATCGCCGCAAAATCCAGGCTGGCGGCAAGGCCGTGTTCCTTCGCCCGGCGGAAGATCGAGACCAGCTCGTGCCCGCCGTCCGCGTACATCCGCTTCATCAGCGGCGGATACCCGAAATGCAGCAGCGCAGCGTCCTCCAGTGCCGAGTCCGGGATATCCGCGCTGACAAAGCTGTCATTGGCGCCGGGGTCATGCAGGAACACGCGGTCGATGCCGGGCACGGCAAGCACGACGGAATACGAGGTTGAACTTGCCGGGTCCGCATGCAGGCCGCCGGCGCCGTACTTTGCCAGGATGTTCTGCACCATGGTGCCGAAGGCGTCCGCACCCACCTTACCCATCAGGACAACATCATTGCCCAGGAGCTTCAGTGCGAGACCGGTATTGGCCACGCTTCCTCCCGTGTGTACGTCGGCACCTTCCATGTGCACCAGCTTTCCGGGGATCAGCACCTCATTGAGTTCCCGACAGCTCCGCTGCGCAGGGAACACCGGGGTGATATCCAGACAGATATGCCCTGCCGCAATGATCTTCTTCATCCTGTTCTCCTTAAACAGTCAGGGCTGTCGCTTCCGGCAGCCCCGATTCAGCTTTGGTATTATTCGATGCCCATGATCAGCCTGTTGACGTAGAGTTCAAGCTGCTCATATTTGCGCTGGGCGATCAGCTCGTTGGCATAAGCGTAGTCATACTTCTCGACCTTCTTCTCCATGGCCTTGAAGAGCTCGAGCGAGGTGACCAGATGGGCGTAGCTGTCCTCGTCGGAGGTGGTACGCATGGCCTTGACATCGAGGCCGACATAGTTGCCGGTCTCGTAGTATTTGTTCTCCATGAGGATCTTGACCTGATTGAAGGCCTGGCGCAGGTTCTCCACGCCGAAGGACTTGTCCTGGTCGAAGCGGATGCCGTTCTGGTCGTTCAGGTGCACGGTAAAGAGCTTGTTGAAGGCCAGTGCGAAGCCCATCTCATTGGCGGGATCCAGCCCGGCCAGGGTGGCGTGGGCGGATTCCATGTTGGCGCCGACACGCTTCGGGTCGATGGTCGCGGCGGAAACACCCATCACATGGCCGACGGTGCCGCAGAAGGAACGGTCAACCGGCTCATTGGGCTTGGGCTCGATGCAGACGCGGATTTTGCCGTCATAGCGAAGCATGCAGTTGATGGCCTCGACAAGCTGCTTTGTGGCGGTGACGGCGCTCTTGCTCTCCGCGCACGAGGTTCCCTCGCGGGCAAGCCACAGCACGATCAGGTCGCAGCCAAGCTCATTGGCGATGTCGATGGAGCGGTAGGCGCGCCACATGGCATACTCCCGGTCCTCGGCGCTGGTGCTGGTAAAGCCGCCGTCTCTTGTGTGAGGATCCATCCAAAGACGCGGCGCGACGAATTCGGCCTTCAGGTCATACTTGTCGAGCAGCGCCTTCACCTCCCGGGCTTTGGCCCTGATCTCTTCCTCGGTGTAGTCGTTGATGTTGGGAACCGCGTCGTCATCATGAAACTGCACGGCATCGAAACCGAGCTTTTTGAACATGGCGAATTTGCTCTCGAGATCAATGGCCTGACGGGTGTCGGGGCCGTAGGAGTCCGCACCGGTATGAACATTCCAGGGGCCGACAGAAAACTTGAAGCGAGACATGAATCATCCTCCTCAGATAAAAAGTATAGAAAATATCGATAGATGCAGTGTTCTGCTTTATGCGTTCATGATAACATGCCGATCTCCCGCTGTCTCGTATGAATTTGCGGCAAATTACAGCACAAGTTTGCGATCCTTCTTGACGGTCACGTTTCTGTGGTATAAGATGGCCGGGAAGGAGGCGTTTCTGTATGCCGCATGAATATGAGATGATTCCGACCGGCAGCTATCCCTGCCTCAACCTTTTTCTTGTTCGGATTCAGACCCGCTGTCCCCACCTTCACCTCGAGCTGGAGCTTGGCCTGATTCTGGAAGGACGCCTGACTCTCCGCCATGCCGGCCAGGGATACCGGCTTGAAAAAGACGAGTTTTATCTGGTGAATTCCATGAAACCGCATGAGTTCACTTCCGTCGGGGAAGGAACGCTCGTACTTGCCGTTCAGGTTTCACCCAGATTTCTGGAGCCGTTTATTCCGGACGCATCCATGCATTGCTTCCAGGTCAAACCGCCGCTGGAGCCGTTTTTCCCAAAGGGCAGCGAGAAGGCCCGGGAGCTGCGGGAAGCGGTTCTGGATCTGGCAGTCCATTACCTTTCGGCCGGGGGAGAGGACGCAATGACCTGCTTCTACCTCCTGTCCCGACTCCTTCTCCTGCTTGACCGGAATCTTCCCAGGCAAGTGCTGACGCAGAATGATTATGAAATGATGCGAAGGCAGACTGACCGCATGGTATCCATTCTCGACGAGATTGACCGACATTTCCAGCAGAAGCTGCTGCTGGAGGACATCGCGCGGCAGTACGGGCTGACGATGCCTTATGTTTCACATCTGTTCAAGAATATCCTGGGAATCAGTTTCCAGGAGTACCTGAAGGAAAAGCGCTTTGAACATGCCCTGGAGCTTCTGAATACGACGAGTAAAACCATTCTGGACATTGCGATTGAAAGCGGCTTTTCGGATCTGCGGTACATGACGAAGGCTTTTCGCGAAAAATACGGCTGCACGCCCAAAGAATATCGCAGGCAGCATCCCTCTTTGCTGCAAAGCACACGCTCATCCGCCGAAAATCGGCAGGAATTATTGCATCCGGAGGAATCGCTTTCTATCGTTCGAGAGCTGCTTGGGACGGTTCCTGATTTGGAAGAATGATGGGCTGGACTATGTACGCCTGCAATGCGTTCGCGTGCAGGCTTACTTGCGGTCGTCCACCAGGAGTAAGTCGGCGCGGCCTTCAGCAAGCTGCTTCAGTTCGTCAGTATAACCACCCATACTGAACAGTACAAACCAGGTCTGTCGATGATCCTGGTTCCAGGAGACGTGTTCGGCTTTCTGCTCCAGCTCGCGCAGGATGTTCGCACCCACCGGCTCCTGCCAATACTTGCACTCGCCGAGAATGAGGTTGTGTCCCTCCGGGTCGAGGGCGGCGATGTCGATCTCGGTAGCGGCGTCCCAATAGCGTCCGATCCTGGAGAAGTGGAAAGGCCAGGCGTCGTCTGCATTCAGATCCCACATTTTTTCCCGGCACACATCCTCATAGACGAAGGCGATATGACTGGTGACCAGGCCCTTGCGGATCTTGTCCAGAACGATCTGACTGTTGCCGCTCTCGATAAAGCTCATGTTGGGATAGACGAAGGCAAACCAGAAGCGGATATAATTGTCCTTGATCCTGTAAAGGCCGCGCTTGCTCTTCTCCGGGTTCTCCTCGGTGATGGGTATCTCGCGCTCCAGAATATCCAGATCAATCAGCGTTTTCAGATATTTGGTCAGACTGGTGGCCTTGACCTCCAGGGCGGAGGAAATGGCCGCCAGCTTGTGATTGCCTGCGGCAATGGCCCTGATGACGGAGAAGTAGCTGCCGATCTCGCTGACTTCCTGCTGCAGCAGGAAGTGCGGCTCATCGTATAGATAGCCGGAGCGATTGAGGACGTTGCGCGCGATGGCGCGGTAGATGTCCTTGCTCTCGGAGAATATCTCCACGTATTTGGGGACGCCGCCGGTGATGGCGTACATCTCAATGAGCTCTTTCCGGCTGAGGTCGGGGAAGAACTTGCCGTAATAGCGGAACGGGATCTGCCCCAGCCGGATCTGCGCCGTGCGCCGCCCATAGAGCGGGCTGTTGTAGGCCAGGGTCTGTGACTCCATCATGGAGACCAGCGAGCCGCAGAGAATTACCATAACTGCGCGGTTCCTGAGCTGCTCTTCCCAATTGCGCTGGAACACTGAGGGAAAAGCCGGGTTGGACTTGCCGATATACTGAAACTCGTCGATCACGATGATGGGTTTCGTTTCAAAGCTGTGCTCCATGATTGCTTTGAAGATCGCGTCCCAGGTGGAGACGCTGGCCTCATGCAGCAGCGAGCTGCCGATGAAGTCCGCAGCCTTCTCCTTAAAGGCGTTTCGGTTCTGCGATTCAGATTCCTCGCTGGCCAGGAAGAAAAGGGCGTTCTTGTCCTTGATAAACTCCGAGATCAGTGTGGTTTTTCCGGCGCGCCGACGCCCGTAAAGGATCACGAGGGAACTCCCTTTACGCTCATATTCGCTCTGCAGAGTCTCCATTTCCTGCTCGCGGTCGATAAATCTCTCCAAGCAAATCACATCCTTCCGTTTTATTATACCGAAAAGTATAATAAAATCAAGCATAACTTTACGAAAAAAGCAGCACGCTTGAATCTCCCTTCAAGTAGAAAATTCAAGCGTGCTGCTTTTCAGAAGAGAATAAAAAGAAAACGCTGAAATCACCAACGATTTCAGCGTTTTGGTCCGAGTGACTGGATTTGAACCAGCGGCCTCTTGAACCCCATTCATGTTTTTTCTTCACAAATAATGTTGAATC
>JAEEGJ010030957.1_pt1 | contig 10409 bp, 10 predicted proteins | sample 8958761 | NCBI WGS metagenome assembly JAEEGJ01 (sample SAMN16246546, study PRJNA631951) | gut metagenome | biome: gut microbiome; feature: rumen; material: RS-attached | host: Bos | place: Iran: Karaj | collected 2018-10 | reverse complement strand
CGTCGTCCGGCGGCCATGTGTTCTCCGGTCCGTTGGTGCCGGACACCGGGAAGGCTTCGGATGACAGGCGAACGTCCGCCTCGCCCCAGGCTTGCGCCGACGTCTCCCCGTTCTGGAAACCGCGGACCCTGGTCCGAAGACCGTCGTCCGCAGCGTCGGCCGTGACCGCTTCCCCCGTGCTGCGGCAGCTGGATATGCAGAGGATCATCAGCAGTATGACCAGCAGCAGGAAGATGGCGGCCAGGAACATGACCCGACGGCGTCCCTTGGCGGGAAGACGCCGCAGGCGTTCTCCCACGTCGTCGAAAAAAAGCAGTATTTGATTCAGAATCGCTTTTACGGTATCCATACAAGTACACTATACCTTTTTCCGCAGTCCGGCGCAAGAAGAAGGGGAAAAATGTTATACATTGTTCTTTTTTCAGACGCCGGGATCTACGGATTCCCCTGGGTTTCCCCCTCGGGCGTGGGCTCCGGCTGATCCGGCGTCTCCTGATCAGGTTCCAGCAGAGCCGCCAGCTCCGGGTCCATCTCCGCCTCCGGCTGGTCCAGGAGCTGTTCCCCATTGGCCCGATTCTCATACCACCAGGACACGATATCCTCCACCGCCACATGGCTGGAGCTGCCGGAGAGGCCGTTGGGGATCATGACCACCACCACGATCTGGGGATTTTCCCGAGGCGTCACCGCCACGAACCAGCTGGTGTTTTCAATATCCACGTTGCGGTTGGCGGAGGTCTGAGCGGTGCCGGTCTTGCCGATGATCTGCCTCAGGTAGGTGTCCGAGAACGCCTGGGAGAACACGCTGGACGCCGTGCCGCCGTCCTCCGGGGACACCACGCCGGCCATGCCCGCCAGGATCGCGTCCCAGTACTCCGCCGGCGCATCCACATGCCGAAGGATCTCGGGCCGGATCTTCTCAAACAGCTTGCCGTCGGGGTAGTAGATGGCGTTCAGCAGGGTGGCCTTGTGCACATCGCCCCGGGTGACCACCGTGGACACATACCGAGCCACCGAGATGGGCGTCAGCAGGGAAACGCCCTGGCCGATGCCGCTCTGAATGGTGTAGGTCGGCTTCCAGCGCAGCTCCTCCAGCCAGGTGGAGATGGTGACGATCCAGTCCGTATGCAGCAGACTGATGCCCATGGGAATGTTCAGCTCCTCGTTGAGAATGCGGCGGATATCTTCGCCTCGCTCCCGCTGCTCCCCGTCCTGGAGCTTCAACAGACGGGTGGCGCAGGTGGTCAAAGCGGCATCATCCACGTCGCGGCCCACCTGCTTGACGATCCGCTTCAACAGGGCGTAGATCTCATTGTAAATGAGCCGAGGGATGGAGGAGGTTTGCTGGGACAGCGTTTTGGTGTTGTCGTAGCGAGCCGCCTGCCCGCCCACCTGCACCGACAGTTCGCCGGGAAGCTCCACTCCCGTGGTCCCCTCCAATCCCAGCTGACCGGCCCAATACGCCAGTTTCTTGATGCCCACGCGATCCGCCACCGTGAAGAAAAAGTAGTTGCAGCTCACTGCCAGCGCTCTGCTCAGCGTCAGATTGGCGTGCCGCCAGGGGGTGACGGTCCAGCAGGAAGGCGCGTTGGCCGTGACCTTGGTGGTGGGATCGTCCACGAAGTAGTAATAGGGCGAACGGTCGGAGATGGTACTGGTGGTGGTGATGGCCCCCTCCATGAGCCCGGCAAAACCGGTGGCCATCTTGAAGACGGAACCAGGCGCCGTGCGGATGGCGATGGCTCTATTCAACGTGGGTTGGTTGGAATCGTTTCCGAACAGGAGCTCCAGCTCCTGGGAATCCACGCCGTCGGTGAACAGGTTGGGATCGTAGGTGGGATAGGAAGCCATTGCCAGCACCTCCCCTGTCTGGGCGCCCATGACCACGATGGCGCCCGTCTGGGCCTTGGCGATGGCGTCCAGATCGTCCCGGAGCTTAGAATACCGCTTGTATTCCTTGCTGATCTTCCTTTCCTGGGCGTAGTAGGTTTCCTCGATGTTGTGGACCAGAGCCTGTTCCACCACCTGTTGCAGCTCGATATCCAGGGAGGTCCGAACCGTGAACCCGCCCTGGGGCACGGTCTTCCCCAGCACGTCCACGATGGAGCCGGTCTTGGTCTTTTCGATGGTGGTGGTGCCCTGACGGGAAATAAGGTGGCTGGTGAGATACGCTTCGCAGCTCTTCTCCAACCCCGCCACCCCTATCAAGTCTGAATAGGAATAGCCCAGCTGCAGGAGATTGTTGGTGGGCTCGCCGTCCACAAAGGGAGCGAAGCTGTCGTAACTGTAGCCCAGGTTGGTCATATCGGTGGTCACCTGCTTGGACATGTAGCCGATCAGGTGGCAAGCCGTCTGCTTATAGGGATAGATGCGGCGGCCGGACATCTCCGTCTGAACGCCGATGAGCTCGCTTTGGAGCATATCCAGTTCCGTCACCACGGAAAGGTTCACATCGTACGCCATGACCACGCCCTCATAGGCGTGCCAGCTGTTGAGCACCGCGTCCTGGCGGATGGACATGATCTTCTTCGCTTCGTCATAGGGCATGTCGTCCGGTATCTGCCAGCTTTCCCGCAGGATGAGGTAGGCCCTTTCCGGGGAGATATCCGGGTCGGAGAAGCGGCAGGCATCTACGAAATTTTTCTTTCGGGAGGCGATGGCCGCTTCGCTGGTAACGCCGAAGTCGTAGTAGTATGTGCCGTCGTTGTTGAGCTTGATATAGAAATGCTCCTCGATGGTGCCGCCGCCCGCTTCAATGATACGGATGGCCTCCATGAGGGAATGGGTATAGCGAGCGGACTCCACGGGGGAAGTCTTGTCAGGGTCCCGATAGAACTTTACGTTGTAGGTGGTCTCGTCATAGGCCAGCACGTTGCCGTAGCGATCGGTAATGGTGCCGCGGGTGCCGGATTGATAGGTGTTGACGATGCTGGTGGCCCGCACCGCCGCCTGATAGCTCTCCGTTTCCTCTACGGACAGCTTGGTAAGGCCCCAGCAAAGATAGCCGCCCATGGCAAGGAGCAGCAGTGCGATCAGAAGGAGCCGCATATTCAGTTTCCAGACGGGCTGACGGGTCATGCAGCATCCACCTGCCTTTTCAGCAACGGCTTATAGAGGGCCATGCCCGCCAGGGCCCACAGGCCGGTCAGCAGCGCTCGAGGCAGCGCGCCATAGAGCATCTCCATCCAGAAGGCGAAGCGCATGCCGATGACCCATGCGGCGAGGGCACGCAAAAACTCTACGGCGAAGGCAAGCACAGCGCAGTACAGGCCCAGGATGATGGGCTTGGTGTCGCTGTCCTTGGGCAGCTTTTCATAGACGACCGCAGCCAAAAGGCACAGTGCCGACGTAAGGCCGATCATGTTCTCGCACAGCAGGTCCTCCATGAGCCCCCCCAAGGCGCCGATCAGGATGGCTGTCTGTATGGAAAACACCTGTTCCGCCGCCAGCATGCAGGCAAGCATCACAAAGGGGACCATACTGAACAGATTCCATTTGGGCAGGACGGCCGTATCGAGAAACAGGGCTGCCACGAAGGAAAAGACCAGGGCCGCATGCTTTTTCAGCGCCATATCAGCCCTCCTTCCCCAGGATGATGAGCACCTCCTCCAGGTGCTCGAAATCCACGTCGCTGGTGACGCAGGCGTCGTATTCGCCGTTGTCCTCGTCGGTCAGGAAGATGACCTTACCCACATACAGCCCCTTAGGGAAGATGCCGCCTAGGCCGGAAGTCACGATGGTGTCCCCCACCTGTATATCCGCATCCTTGGGCAGATAGTAGAGCTTCATGCCCACCAGCTGTCCGTTTTCGATGACCAGTCCTCCCAGCATCCCCTCATCCCGGGTGCGCTCCACCATGACGGAGATGCGCATGTCCTCGTTCTGCATGGTGCGGATCTTGGAGTAGGTGGCGCCGACCTCGATGATCCTGCCCACGATGCCCTGGGCAGTCACCGCCGCCATCTGCTCCGTGATGCCGCTCCTGGAGCCGCCGCGGACGGTGATGGTGTCCACGTAGGGATCCAGGTTCCGAGCGGAAACGGGGGCGGTCATGAAATAGAAGTTGCTGTTGGCGGAAGCATAGTCCAAGAGCTCCGCCAGCCGAGCGTTTTCCTGTTCCATGGCTTCGTAGAGGATGAGCCGCCTCTCATATGCGGAGACGAGCTTGGTCAGCCGCTGGTTTTCCTGCTGGATGCTGCTGGGGAAGAAAACGCGGGTGAAGAAATCCGTGACCCGATCTGTGATGTCGCTGACCGCTTCCTGCACGGGGAGAACAGCGCCGGAGAACATATCCTCCGCCCGGGAAGCGGAGCGACGGCCCACCGTCAGCGCCGCCAGCACCAAAAAGAGTGCTGCCGCCAGCAGAGCGATGAGGATGGGTCGGTTTCTCCACAGCTTCTTCATGGGGGTCCCCCGTGTACAAAATTCTACAAATACAGTTTACAACCGGCAGAAAGGTCAATCAACCGCCCATACGTGAACAATGCGTAAAAAATCGGGGACCGCTGCATATCCGTTTGTTGGATCACAGCGGTCCCCCTATCTCAAGGTAGATATTCGATCACTCCATCCAGCCGATGCTTTTGGGCGGCCAGATCCTGGCCACCACCTGTCCCATGACCTGGTCGGTCTTGATGCATCCGATCAAACTGCAGCGGCTGTCGATGCTGGTCTCCCGATGGTCCCCCATCACGAAGATACTGTTCTCCGGCACGGTGAAGGGAAAGGACAGATCGCAGGTGCCCATCGCTTTTTGGGATATGTATGGTTCCTGCAGCGCAACGCCATTCACGAATACGTTCCCCGCATCGTCCATATCCACCACATCCCCCTGCAGGGCGATGACCCGCTTCAGGATCAGCCTGTCCCTTGCATACATGCCGCACATCTCCCCGGTTCGGATCACATGGGGCTTATAGAGGACCAGGATATCCCCGTCCTGCAAGGTGGGCTCCATGCTGCTCCCCGACACCTCCAGCACCGGAAGGAACAGAAGCATAATCATGACGCCGCCAACTAACGTCAGCAGGAAGGAGAACAGGAAAGCCCAGAAGCCATGTCGGCGATCAGCCCGACGGTCTAACTTCTTTCGCTCCTCCTTCACCTGCAACAGGGTCGGGATGGCCTGTCCCCGCTGTGTCTGAAAGATCATGACGCCTTCTCCTCCACTTCCGCTTCCCGGAAACTTTCCGCCTGAGCCTGGACGCCGGATAGGTACATGGCAGCCGTCTCGTCCGCCGCTTCAAACAGCCCCGCGATTACCGCCGTGACCTCTGCCAGCGTCCCCGCCCGTGCCATCCGTTCCGTCCGTTCCTTCAGTTTGGCCCTGGTCTTCTCCAGCTTCCGCTCCAGCCGTTCTTCCCTTCGTTCCAGCTCATAGATGATCTCGATCAGTTCCCTTCTTGAATAGTGACGACAGTCTTTGCTCCTCATGAAACACCTCGCATTCTTTAAAGTAGCAACCCCACTATAGCAACCTGTTCCACGTTCTTAAACGGTGAACTTTTTTCGTCTGATGGAGCAGCCTGTCGCAAAAGAGGCCCCGACACACCTATCGACAGCATCTAAACGAAAGACCCACGGTATGATCGTTTTGAAAGATTTGGGCTGGAGACTTGCAAAAAAACGGATATATGATACTATAACAATAGATGAGAGGAGGCGATCGGATGCGCTTGCAGGAATCCGGAGAGATGTATTTGGAAACCATCCTCATTCTTTCCCAAAAGCTGGAACATGTGCGTTCCCTGGACGTGGCGGAGCACATGGGCTTCAGCAAGCCCAGCGTTTCCCGAGCGGTGGGCCTTTTGAAGAGCGCCGGATATCTGCTGATGGATCCCACAGGATATCTGACCCTCACTGATTCCGGCCGTGCCGTGGCCGAAAAGATCTACGAGCGTCACAACACCCTGTCCCAATTCTTCATCAGCATCGGCGTGGATGAGAAGACCGCTTTGGAGGACGCCTGCAAGGTGGAGCATTACATCAGCGACGCCACCTTCGAGCGGATCAAAGCTTTCGCGCAGAAGGAAAAGTCCTGAGGGTTTGGACCGCCGGCAGCCATGGGGCTGCCTTTTCAAAATAAGGAGATACTATGGATCGCATCATAGATTACGTTCGTTGGTATGCAGACCTTCCCTTTGATATAGTCCCCTTCAACGAGGTGGACAATCTGGTCTTCTGCGGGCTGTCCTACTGGAAGTTTCCCGATATGGATTGGAAGCGGAACAAGAAGCATACCCTGCGCGAATGCTTCGAAAGCCTTCACGGGGAACCCGTGCAGATGATGACCACCGAAAAGGACGAGACCATGCCGGACTTCGTTCGGTATGCGGCGGAATCCAAGCGCTTCGGGGATCTCTATGTCAGCAACTACGTGGACGAATTCTATCCCGAGATACCCATCCAGTTCTCTGCAATCACATTCCATCTGGATAGATTCACAAGATACATCGCTTTTCGCGGCACGGACAGCTCCATCGCCGGGTGGAAAGAGGATTTTATGATCAGCTTCACCCAGACCAAAGCCCAGGAGCGCAGTTTGGAGTATCTGGATAAGCACATTCGCCCCGGCCGGTCCTACTACGTGGGCGGGCACAGCAAGGGCGCCAACGAAGTGCTCTACGCCGCCGCGCTGCTGCCGAAAAAGAAGAGGTCCCAGCTGAAGCATCTGTTCATCAACGACGGGCCCGGGTTCTGCAAGGAGGTGCTGGACCCTAAGCTGATCGAATCTATCAACCCCATCTCCACCACCATCCGGCCTGAATTCTGCGTGATCGGCAAGATCTTCGAGCCAAAGATCGACGATTGCCGCATCGTCAAGAGCACCCAGAAGGCAGGCATGCAGCACTCCATCTTCTCCTGGGGCATCGATGCGGGCGACCTTGCCTTAGCTGATGCCTACGATCCCCAAAGCGTATCTATGGGCGTGGTGTTCGACCGATGGATGGAGAACGTATCCCCCGAAGAACGGAAAACCTTCACCGAAGGCATATTCGGTGCGCTGGAGGAGGACGGCTCCCTGACGCTGTCCGATGTTTTGGAAAAGTGGCCTGCCTCCATCGAGAATGTCATCGTGTCGGTCCTCGACGGGGACCAAGCCACCAAGGACACTTTGAAAAAGCTGCCGGAAGCGGCCATCCAGGAGGAATTGAAAGCCGCCAACAAGGTCACCAAGAAGGTCAAGAAGGAGATCGCTCATCAGCCGTATCTTTTGGATGCCGCCATCGGGCTGATCGGCCTGCTGCTCCTGCTGCTTCCCATCAGGGTCTTCGATATCTTTTTGGCGATCCTCCTGTTCCTGGTGTTCGCCGCCGAAACGACGTTCACCGTCCGCCGTCTGATGAAGAACCATTGGAACACACGGTCGGAACGGATGCGCATCATGCTGTGCATCGTTTTGCTAGTCATCTTCCTATTGATCCTCGTCAAGGATCAGGCGCTGTTCGTGCTCAGTTCCGCGCTCTTCGGCGGCATCCTGCTGTTCTACGCGTACTTCACGGCATCCAAGCTGAAGGAGGATCGGAAGTTTGGTCCGTTCTTCTGGTTCCATCTCATCGAAGCCATCGTCTTTTCCATCTGCGGTCTGTTCATTTTGGTCGCTCCTCAATGGATCATCCGGTGGTATTCCATCGTTGTGGGCAGTATCCTTATCGTGGATGCCGCCATCCACGCCATCATTCAATTGCTGAAGATCAAGAACGAGAAATGATTTGCCGATGCGGAGGAAGGTAATATGAAGATTACGTTTATCGGAGCCGCCCATGAAGTGACCGGCAGCTGTACCCTCCTGGAGAACGGAGGCAAGTATTACCTGGTGGACAAAGGCATGGAACAGGGCGTGGATATGTTTGAAAACGTGCCCCTGCCCGTAGCCCCAGAAGAAATCAGCGCCGTTTTCATCACCCATGCCCATATAGACCATACCGGCATGCTGCCCAAGCTCTATAAGGACGGTTATCTCGGCCCCGTCTACGCCACATCCGCCACCTGCAGTCTGTGCAACATCATGCTGCTGGACTCCGCCCACATCCAGGAATCGGAGGCGGAATGGCGTAATCGCAAGGCCACCCGTTCCGGTGATGAAGTCATAGAGCCCCTCTACACCGCGGAGGACGTCCACGGGCTCATGCCCCTCTTCCGCCCCTGCCGCTACGGGGATACCATCCCTGTGGACGACTCGATCGATATCCGGTTCACCGACATTGGGCACCTGTTGGGCTCGGCCTGCATCGAGATTTGGATGCGGGAGGGTGAAACTGCTAAGAAGATCGTCTTCAGCGGCGACGTGGGGAACACGGATCAACCCATCATCCGGGACCCGCAAAACGTGTCCGATGCGGATTATCTGGTCATCGAATCCACCTACGGGGATCGACTCCATGAGTCCACCGAAGGCATCGACGTGGTTTCGGATTTTGCCGCCTTCCTGCAGCGGGCGCTGGATCGGGGCGGCAACGTGGTGATCCCCGCCTTTGCCGTGGGCCGGACCCAGGAGCTGTTGTACGCCCTGCGGGAGATCAAAGCCCGCGGGCTGCTGCACGGCCATGACGACGCGCCGGTGTTCCTGGACAGCCCCCTGGCCCAGGAAGCCACCGCCATCTTCCGGGACGTGGATGAATCCTACCTGGACGAGGAGGCGCTGGAGATTCTCCATCGGGGCGAAAACCCCGTCTGGTTCGATGGGCTGGAGCTCTCGGTGACCACGGAGGACTCCATCGCCATCAACAACGACCCGCGGCCCAAGGTCATCATCTCCGCCAGCGGCATGTGCGACGCGGGCCGCATTCGGCACCACTTGAAGCACAACCTGTGGGACGAAAAGAACCTGATCCTGTTCGTGGGCTATCAGACGGTGGGCACTCTGGGCCATTCCCTGCTCCACGGGGCCAAGCAAGTGAAGCTCTTCGGGGAGAGCATCGCCGTCAACGCCGAGATCTTCTCCCTCCACGGCACCAGCGGTCACGCGGATCAACAGGGGCTCCTCAACTGGGTCAAAGGGTTCGACGCCTGTCCCAGCACCGTCTTCGTGAACCATGGGGACGAAACAGCCTGCATGACCTTTGCGCAGCTCCTCAGAGACACCTTCCCCGGCACCGAAGTGATCGCCCCCTTCTCTGGCACAGAATACGATCTGGCCGCCGCAAAGGTATCCTTCGCCGCTGAGGGCAAGCGTATCGAGAAGCTGAAGCAGGTCAAGACGAACCCGCTGTACGAATCCTTGAAGGCCGTGGCCCGGAAGCTCCTGGAGCTGGTCGACCAGATGAGCGGCCGCAGCAATCACGAGCTGAAGACCATCGCCAGGGAGATCTCCGCCATAATCCAGGAACACGAACTGTAAGCTATAAAAGAAAAGCGACGGGGTCTCAATGGGCTCCGTCGCTTTTGCGTTCAGATGATTTATTCGTTTTCATACAGGAGGCGATAGGTTTCGTCTCCTGTGATCTCGTAGACCCCCTCCACGTCCTCGTCCATCTGCATTAGGCACGGATCGTCCGCCGAATAGACCACGCAGGTGCCGCAGGAGGAGCTGAGCTTCCGAAGCACGGGCATCATGCGGGATGGCACCCCGGCAGCCTTCAGATTCCTGTCGGTCAACAGCGCGGACAGATGGGTATGAAAGGTGGCTACGTAGTCCCTCATTTCTTCAGTTCCATCCGATAGTCGTCCCCGTCCCGGGTGACCGTGACCGAGTACCCGGACGCCTTGGCGAAGCGGGTCACGTTCTCCACGCAAACCTGCTCGTCCACCAGCACCGTCAGCGTATCGGGATTCTCAGCCTTAACGGCTCGCTGCACCATGACCACCGGGATGGGGCAGGAATATCCACGCGCGTCTACCATAGCTTTACCCTCCTATTCTCATCGTCAGGCTTTCTTTTCTTTGGGCAGGTTCAACAGGGAGATGATCAGCAGGATCACGAAGCCGCACAGGATCACCACCTTGGCGTTCAGAGAGACCGCCTCCGCAGCAGGCTTTCCGGCAGCCCCGGCCAGCCCGAAGTTATGGGAGATGGCCGCCCCAGCGATCATGCCGAACACCGCCACCGCGGAATCGCCGTTGCCCTCGCCGGCCAGGATCAGCTGGCGGAGGGGGCAGCCGCCCAGGAGCACGGAACCCCAGCCTGCCAGGGCCATGCCCAGGAAGTTCCACACGTGAGCGCTGTGGGCCACGGGCTGCTCGGCAAAGCCCAGCTTGAACGGCGTCAGGTTGCCCATCTTCAGACCGCCCAGGGCCAGCTTCCCGACGATGGTGACGATCAGGATGGCAACGAACCCATAGAGGAGCTTGAAGTCCTTGAACATCATGGCGTCACGCAGGCCGCCTACCATGCAGAGGCGCGAACACTGGGCGAAGGCGCCCACCGTCATGGCGATCAGCAGGGCGACGATAAACGGTGCATGCATGGA
>JAEEGJ010030955.1_pt1 | contig 10409 bp, 7 predicted proteins | sample 8958761 | NCBI WGS metagenome assembly JAEEGJ01 (sample SAMN16246546, study PRJNA631951) | gut metagenome | biome: gut microbiome; feature: rumen; material: RS-attached | host: Bos | place: Iran: Karaj | collected 2018-10 | reverse complement strand
TACAGAGGAGATTTTTGAGCATCTGCAAAGTAAGAAAAAGGTATTGGACGGAGTCTGCATCACAGGCGGCGAACCAACCTTACACAAGGATTTGCCTGAATTCATCAAGCAGATTAAGGACCTTGGGCTATTGGTAAAGCTGGATTCCAACGGCACCAATCCAGATATGCTTCAGTCATTGATTGAGGATAAGCTTATAGATTACGTGGCCATGGATATTAAGCACTCTAAGGAAAAATACAACAGCATCGCCTGCATGAGCCACTTTGATTTGGCTCCTATCGAGGCTTCTGTTGAGCTTTTGAAGGAAGGCAAGATTGATTACGAGTTTAGGACCACCATCATGAAAGAGTGTCACGACGCTTCTGATATGGAGTCCATCGGCAAATGGCTTACGGGCGCTTCGGCTTATTATCTGCAAAGCTATCGGGAGTCAAAGCAGGTAATCAACCCGATTTTCAGTCCACATTCTGTGGAGACTTTAAATCAATTCGTAGAAATAGTTAAACCATATGTTAGCAACACCAGCTTAAGGGGTATAGATTAAGCTTTTGAATATACTTACTCACCTAGTTTTGTATACGGGGGAATGAAATGAAATTTGAAGTAAACACACCTAATCTTACATTGAAGGTTTTAGATAAAAATTCTGCAGACCTGGTTCTTGATTTTTATAATCGAAACGGTAAAGTATTTGAGAAATATGAGCCTCTTCTTGGCGAAAACTTTTATACACTTGCTCATCAACGAAAGCTTCTCGAGTTTGAGCAGCAAAATATACTAAAGCTTTTTATGATCAGATACTGGATTTTTGAAAAGGATAATCCAAACAGGATTATAGGAACTGTAAGCTATAGAAACATTGTCCGCCCCATCTATGAAAGCTGTATCATAGGCTACAAGATGGATCAGGAATTTACAAATAAAGGCTATTGCACTGAAGCTATCAAGCACACAATACCAATCATAACTTCACAGTATGGCGTTCATAGAATCGAGGCGTTAATAATGCCTGACAACGCCCCTTCAATTCATATGGTTGAAAAGCTTGGCTTCAAATATGAAGGCCTCCTCCATGATAAGATTATTATCAATGGAGAACGCCTTGATCATTGCATGTATGCCTATCTGGCAGACAATTAGTTATTTAAATATCTTGCTACCGTGTGGTGGCAAATCAAAATCATAGTGCTGTCCCTGGTAATCAAAGGTAAAATGCTTGGTTTCAGGAGTGTTATTTAAAGCTACTATGGCATATTCATCTCCCAAAACTCTGGCAAATACCAGAGTTTCATTTTTTACCTGCACTTCCTGGTATTTTCCGGATTTTATTGCTTCACTTGCTTGGCGAACCTGGGCTAAGGTCTTGATATGGTCTATTAAATCCGGATTGCTCATCTTGGCAATATCTATCTCTGGCCTAAGGGCATAGTCTCCGTCACCGGATTTTTTATCCCCCGGTATTCCCCATTCACTACCGTAGTAGATTGATGGAATTCCCGGCATGGTATAAAGCAAAGTATAGCAAGGGAAAATGTTTTCCTTTTCTTTGAGAAGGGTGTAGATTCTGTTCACATCGTGGTTGTCTATAAAGTTGTATAGGTACTTTCCCTGATATAAACCTCCATCACCCCACTGACGCCTCATGGCATAGTTTATCTCAAAATAGTTGTGGTCATTATGACTTGAATATATTCCCTTCCAACACTCGTAGTTGGTTACAGCATCAAGCATGTCATTGTTGACATAGATGTTGTAATCTCCATGGATTATTTCACCCATGAGCCAGAAGCTTGATTTCTTCTCCTCGGTAAAAGCCTTTAATCTCTTAAAGAAATCTCTTTGGATACAGTCTGCTGCATCAAGTCTTAAACCATCAATGTCAAACTCATCTATCCACATAGCTACTGCGTTTAAAACATGGTTATTCACATCTGGACACCAGTGATTCAACTTTACGAGCTCCTGCGCTCCTGACCAGCAATCATATGAAAAGCCGTCGTTGTAATAATTGTTTCCTCCAAAATTAAGGCCTGCTATCCAGTCCTTGTATGGAGAATTCTCTCTATTGGCCTTTACATCTAAAAAGGCCGCATGTCCCCTGCCAACATGGTTAAAAACGCCGTCTAATACCACTCTGATTCCTTTGTCGTGGCAGGCTTTCATCACCTGCTTCAGGTCATCATTGGTACCTAATCGACTATCTAACTTGTAATAATCAAAGGTATCATAGCCATGGGTACCTGATTCAAATATAGGGCCTAGATAAATGGCATTGATTCCTATATCACATAAATGTGGCAGCCAGTCTATCATCTTTAATATCCTATGGCCGGCTGTTTCCTCTCCCTTGTTTTCTCTTGGACATCCAAAAGCTCCCAGCGGATAAATATGATAAAACATCGAATCTTTAACCCAACCAATATCTCTCATAAAGCTCCTCCTGACTAGATTAGAATACCAGATTTTTCTTTACTCTTTTCTATCTTTTCGTTAAGTGTCTTAAATGGATGATACAAAACAACCCCGATAAATATTGCTACAACAACATAGATTAGCAGAATTAGCATGCAATCCCTGTAAGTATTTTTATATAAGCCACCTATGCATTCTCTCAATGCATTCATGGAATAATTAAAAGGCATAAATCTATATAGCGCCTGAAATACCTTTGGTAGTACCTCAATTGGGAATGTACCTCCGGCTCCTGCTACCTGAATAACCATTAGTATAACAGAAAGTGCCTCGCCCATATTTCCAAAGGAGTATGTAAATGAGTATAACAGCAAAGCGTAAACAAATGATGTCCAACTGCAGGCAAGCCAGAATAAAAAATGATGTTGGCACTGAATTCCTACAAATAAAAACGCTCCTAAAACCGTGATTAGAGTCTGAATCTGGCCTATTACAAAGGTAAGGAAAAATCTTCCAAAAAAGCATTGCCAATTTTTTAGATTATCCATTCCTGTTGTGGTTTTAATTGTTGTCTTTAAAATCGTGGACATTATTAACGCCCCTACCCAGATGGAAAGCACAATATAAAATGGTGCCGTCATAGAGCCATTATTTTCAATCGGGTATATATAATCATCTGAGATGGCAACCGGCGAGCTAATAAAGTCTGCCAAAAACTCCGGATCCGAGCGAAGCAGCTCCATAAACTTTTGATAGGCTTCATTTTGTCCAACACTTTTGATATCTGTAATTAAGGCTGCAAGCTCTCCTTCCATAGCCACCGCTTCATCCCTTGATTTAACCAAAGAATCCTTGGATTGATCCATCAAGCCAGCATAGCTTTCAAGATTATCTACCACCAAATCAATACTTGTAGCCTTGTAATTTAAAAGCTTTTCTATCTCTGCCACAGACTTGCTTGTGGTATCAATTGCATTTTGTTCCAAAGGTGAAATCACTTTGGTGTATTGCTGCCTGATATTATTTGTGTCGTTTAAGCAAAGGGCTACATCACCAGTAAGCCTTTCTTTTGCTTTGTTATATTGCTCCTGTCCCTGGGCCGTAGCTACATCCAGCGCATCCACATCTGCATCAAGGCCATTTATAAGACCATCTACTTCTTTGGCCTTGTCAGCAATAGCTGAATCCACATCTTCAAATCCGGTTTTTATTTTTAAAATGTGATAGTAGATTCCTTTTCCATCATCAGCTGTTCCCCATTCTGCTTTAAGAGTTGTAATTGTTTCCCTCAATTGATGGATAGACTTTACATCTTCTATATCAAGCCTTGCTATCTTTTCATTTATTCTATTTAGACCATTGTCTGCCTCTAACAGTTTGTCATTGATTTCAGAGAGCTTACTATCTGCCTTGTTTTTTCCATCTTGAATGTCGTTTTTTGCTTCCCTTGCGGAGATTTGAGCAGATACTGCCATTTCCTCAGCAACTTTAGTTACTGAGCTTGCGGTATCTGTAATAGCTTTCCCTGCCTCGGATATGCTCTCAGTTGAATCGGACAAAGCAATATAAGAGTCTAAAAGTGCAATTAGCCCCTTTAAATCCGAGTCTAATCGCTCAAGCTTGGCTATTCCTTCTCCTGTAATATTGCCCTCCTCATCCATGGTTGCAAAGTATTCCCCTGCATTTAACAGAGTCTCTGCCATGGTTCCTACAAAAGCATGGTCAACTTCTCTTTCAATGGCGGTCTTTACCTTTCCCGTAATCTTTGGAGCGATGGCGTTTTTCTTGTCATTCTCGTAATAGGTGATAACCGGATTCTCAATATCTCCTCCTAAAAAGCTTATCATGTTGGAGCTAAACTCCTCATCAATCACAAGAGCCGCGTAATATTTTCCCGCATATACTCCATCAACGGCTTCTTCCTCTGTTTCAGTAAAAACCCATCCGATTGTTTTGTTTTCCTTTAGATGGCTGATGATTATGTCCCCAACATTTAGCTGGTAATTTCCAATGATTATGCCTTGATCTAAGGATGCTACCGCAACCTGTAGATTGCTTGTGGCCTCCTGCCCGTATGGATCCCAGTTGGAAAGAATATTAAACCAGGCGTAAAGGCATGGAATTACCGTTAGGCCCATAATAACTATCATGGCCACCACGTTTACCGATATTCTTTTAATGTCTGAGACAATAATTCTATAAATGTTTTTCATTTCTTTAATTTGTCTCCCATGTTTCGTATATCCGTTTTTATTTCCTTTTTTATGTCTTCCAGGTCTTTAACCATTTCACTTCCTGCCTGGCTGATGTCGTCTATACTGCTTACAACCTCATGGCCGATAAGCGCCTGAGTCTCTTCTTTATCATCCATTATTCCTAGTTCTTTTAATTGCTCTTGGATTTTGAAATCCATGTATTCCACATATAAAAGATAAAAGGCTATTCCAAAAAGAGACACAATCCAAAGCACTAAAAATACCAGCTTTGATCTGTCTGTAACAAAACTAATTACAAGAAAAATCAGTGGAAGCAGTATGTTTATCTTTAGACCTACGCGTATTTTCTTTTGATTTTTTATGTGGACCTCCTGCTGCAGCTCTATAAATTTTTCATATAATTCCTGATTTTTAGCTGGCATATCTTCTCCTATCTACAACACTTCTGTATCTTCCATTCGCTCTTCCATATAGTGGTTAATAGGCTCAAATGGAATGCGGATAAGTAGCCCGATTATCAGAGCTACTGCCATGAATATCATTAGGCAGCCAAGATATTTTATGTAATCAAACTCATATAGGCCACATATACACTCCCTGATTGCATTGATAGCGTATGGGAATGGGAAGAATATGTATACCTTTTTGAAAAAATCTGGAAGTAGCTCTATAGGGTAGGTTCCAGAGCTTCCAGCTATCTGAATAACCACTATTACAACTGCCAAGGCTTTTCCTGCATCACCCCAGGTGGCAACTAAAGAATATATTAATAAGGTAAAGGTTGTGGCTATAAATGATGCCGCCAACATAAATAACCATGGGTGAAGGCATTGTATTTTCAAAAGAAATATGTCTCCAAGGACAATTACTAACGCCTGAATTTGTCCTAAAACCCAATATAATAGGTATCTTCCAAAAAATAATTGTCTTTGTGTTGCATCAGGGTACTTTTCTTTATCCGGTTTTATCTTAATTATCGCTGTAAGTATAAGTGCTCCTACCCAAAATGCCAGGGTAGAATAAAATGGTGCTACCGCTGAGCCATAGTTTTCTACTGGATAAACTACCTGTGTCTTTATCTCTACAGGGGTTGAGAAAAACTTGCCATACATTTGAGAATCACCAGAAAGGGCGTTGATTAAAACCTTTATTTTTTCACTACTTCCTGCCTGCTCCACCTGATTTATTACTTCTATTAACCGACCGTTTACGTAAGTGATGGCCTCCCCTGTTTTTTCCAGGCTGGTATTTGCGCAGTCTACAGTATTGTCAATGGCATTAAACATTATCACCAGATTTCCAAAGGTTTCTCCCACTGAGTTTAGTAGTTTGTTTGTATTGTCCAAAGTTCCTGTCAACGTGCTAAGACCCCTGGTTACCTTAGGCGACAACTTATTTTTAAAAGTATTTTTTACTTCTGTAAATTCATTTTTTGATTGGGTAATAGAACCTCTTAACTTGCTGGCCTCTTCATTTGTTACTTCGTCCATATCTATTGCAGAAATCTTTTCTATTTCTGTTTCAAGATACTGTATTTCCTCCTGATTTAATGCCACCTTTTCATCAAGCTTCTTTTTTATGGATTCATACCTGGCATCCAATTGATTTTTTATTGGTGTTAAATCGATAAAATATCCTAATAGGGATTCTTCGATGGCTTCTATTAATCTGTTAATCTCATTCCTATAATCCTCTAAAGCTTCTTCTCCTATATCTTCTGGGAGACTGTCTATAAGTATCTTTAATTTGCCCAGTTCAATTATGGCATTTTGTGTATACTTACCTATCTCAGAAGCGTTTTCCGTGGCTGCAGCCAAATCTAATTCTTTATCAATCTCATCTATTTTCGTGCCGATTAAATCCATGGTGGCATTAACATTTCCTGAAAAGCTGCTAATGGTAGTATTGGCATTTGCTGAGACCTTCGCTGTCTGCGAAACGGCGTCTGCACTGGCTTTTGCCTGTACCTTTAGATTTCTTGCATCCGTTTTTGCCATCTCTAAAGAGGCTTTTAGCTTGTTATCATTTTCTATAATCTTATTGATGGTGTTTTGATAGCTGGTTAAGTCTGCGCTGAGAGTTCTAAGTTTTTCTAAGGAATTTTCCACTCCACCTTTTTCCTGCAGCTGGTCAGAAACCTCTGATGCATCAGAAAAAATCGTGCTTACCACCACTTGGGTGAAGGCCACATTTATATTGTTTTGCAGCGTTTGAACTACTGTGTCTGAAATTTTGGTTGCTACTGGATTTTTCTTTTGATTCTCATAGAAATGCAGAGTAGGTCTTTCTACTTCCTCTGTAAGAACATTGTACATATTGTAAGAAAAATCTTCATCCACAACTACTGCTGCATAATACTTGCCGCTGTTGACTCCATCTATTGCCTCCTTGCTAGAGTCCACAAACTGCCAGCTTACAGCAGTATTTTCGTGAAGATTTTCTATGATTGTATCCCCCTGGTTGTGATAATGTCCCTCGTCATCGGTAAAGCCCTTGTCCAAAGAAATGGCCGCGAATTGTAAAGCTCCCGTGTTGCCATAGGGATCCCAGTTAGAATATATATTGAACCATGCGTACAAAGCAGGTAGGAAGCAAATTCCCACCACTATAACTAAAGCAAAGAAATTTTTTAATAAACTCACAACATCATCCAAGAAAATTTTTTTAATGGTTTTCATTGTATGTTCCTTTATTTATAAATCTGACGCATCGCAGATTTTAATGTTGTTTCTACTCTGCTGCTTTACTTCGTATAGCATTTTGTCTGCCCCTTGTAGGTATGCAAATAGGCTGGCATCTCTTACTGGTGTACCATAGCAAATGCCTTGAGAAATGGTAACCCTATTGTCGGAAAGGGAGAATCTGTGCTCCCAGTTGGCATCATAGATTTCCTTTCTAAGACGGTGTGCTTTTTCCTCCACCACTTCCCTTGGAAGGCCCTCGTAGATAATGACAAATTCGTCGCCACCGTATCTGGCAGTAAATATGCCATCTTCCTTTGCAAGCTCCATTAACCTTGCTGCGATAAACTTGATACAATCGTCTCCCGCCTGGTGTCCGTAATTGTCGTTGTACTGCTTAAAGAAGTCAATATCAAGAATTTCCACCGCAATAGAAGAGCGGTTAATAAGGGCTTTTTCAAAGGCTTCCTCACTATACTCATTAAGTTTCAGCCTATTATACATCCCTGTTAATGGGTCTGTCTCTGAACGTTTTTGTAAAAATGTATTCTCCTCTTCAACTTTTCTATTGATTTGTGTAAGCTCCATATACGAATTGCGCATAACGATCATGTTGCTTACCATCAGCCTGTTTTCTCGCTCCATATATTCCGAAAGCTCAAAATACAATACCGATGCAATCTTGTATTCTTCTATCTGTCCTACTCGACGATAGTATCTAATCTTTAAGGTAAGAAGCTTTCGCTCAAGATTTTTGATGGATGTGTGCTTTGTCAGGTCATCTAAAACTGTGTATGCTTTAAAGAAGTCATCGTATTTTTCTGTAGAAAGAAGCATGCTCAAGTAATCATAGAAATCATCAAACACATCCAGGATTGGCATGCTGGTGCTTGTGTTGCTGTTTACCATGTCTATCCAGTAATCCCTGGCTTCATTCTCACCGATTGCCTGATGAACTCTGGCAAAGAAGCAATAGATAACTATCTTTTCCATGTCCTGTAAGTATGGCAGACAATCAAATCTAAGCTTTCGCTCTATCTCTAGATACTTTTCCTCTCTATCCAGCTTAAGATATGCTCTGCCCATGCCAAGCATGATGGCTGTAATGTTTTCAATATAGCCTTCCATGTTTCTATGCTCAAGCAGATATCTGTATGCAATTTCTGTGTGGGAAATAGCCTTTTGGAACTCCTCGATATTAAGATAAAGGGAACCCAAATTCATGTGAATCATCCACTCAATGTCAGGTAAACAGTAATCCTGACAAATAGTGATTGCCTTGATAAAGTAATCAAGTGCAAATGGTGCATTACCACGATTTAAAGAAACTATACCAAGCATGTTGTTTGCAATGGCCACATAGCCCCATTCCTTAACGTGTTCCATTGGTCCCATGCAGGATAGCATTTGAGAATAAAAATTTGATGCATCATTAAGGAGATAGTAAGTCTCTCCCTTTGAAAAATAGGCATAGCCTATCAAGGCATCATCCTTCATGCCTTTTCCATAGGCAAGTAACTTGTCGCTGGCTTTTAACACTGCACTTGGGTCCTTGCCTCTATTCTTTTGAATTTCTCCTATGAGAAGCTGTACTTCTCGATTATAGCCGCCAACATCCATATTGTCCGATCTCCAAGTATTGCTTATGAATTATTTTATAACGACTTTAATATATTTGTTAGCTTGGCAAAATCTTCAAGGGATAAAGCCTCCCCCCTAATGGTAGGGCTAAATCCAGCCTTTTCGATTGCCTCTGCTATTTGCTCCTTTGAAAAGTGAAGGCCATTGCTAAGTCCGTTTTGCAATGTCTTTCTACGCTGGTTGAACGAAGCTCTGATAATCTGGAATAAGAGCTTTTCATCACAATCAACAGGTGGGTTGTCATGACACTTTAAGGTAATGACAGTGCTAGATACCTTTGGCTGTGGCATAAAGCAGCTAGGTGGTACCTCGCAAACTATCTCAGGGTTGCTGTAATACTGAACTGCAAGGGAAAGGGCTCCATACTCCTTTGAGCCTGGGCCTTCCTTCATTCTGTCAGCCACCTCTTTTTGAATCATGATAGTGATAGATTCAAGTGGTACGTGACTTTCAAACAATCCCATGATAATAGGTGTTGTAATATAGTATGGCAAATTGGCAACCACCTTGATAGGCTTGCCTGCATTCTTTTCCTCTGCCAGTTTGTTAATATCCACCTTTAATATATCCTGGTTGATAACGGTCCAGTTCTTGTAGGTAGATAATGTGTCATCCAAAATAGGGATAAGTGTCTTATCGATTTCTACTGCAACAACCTCTCTTGCCTCCTCGCAAAGACGCTGTGTCATGGTTCCAATACCAGGACCTATCTCAAGAACAAAATCATCCTTGGTAATACCTGCTGCATCAATTATGCTATCAAGAACATTTCCATCTATGAGAAAGTTCTGTCCGTATTTTTTTTGAAATGAGAAACCATGGGCCTCAAGTACGGCTTTGGTGTAAGTTGGATTGCTTAAGTATGCCATATCTTATCCTTTTACTTTTGAATATATTTTAAGAGCGTTTTCGTAGGTAACTTTTTCTACCTCTTCTACGCTAACGTTTTTAATTTGGGCAATTTTTTCTGCAATGTATTTTAAGTAGATGGAAGAATTGCGCTGTCCTCTAAATGGCTCTGGTGCCATATAAGGGCAATCCGTTTCTAGAACGATATTAGAAAGTGGTATTGCCTCAACTGTCTCTACAAGCTTGCGGCCGTTCTTGAAGGTAACTACTCCGCCTACACCTATATACCAGCCCATCTTTACATACTCTAATGCTAATTCTTTTGAGTAAGAATAGCAATGGACAATACCTTTCTTATCCTGTGTATTATACCCTACAATTGTGTTAAAAGTGTCTTCTGCTGCATCTCTAGAGTGGATAACTACAGGTAAATTCAGCTCTTTTGCAAGGTCAAGCTGCCTGTCAAACCATAGGCGCTGCTTGGCTCTTTCCTCCTCGTCCTTTACCCAGTAATAATCAAGACCAATCTCTCCTATGGCTACAACCTTGGGATTGGATGCATTTTGGCGTATCCAGTCTAGGGCTTCATCAGACATATCAAATCGGA
>JAEEGJ010030954.1_pt1 | contig 10410 bp, 6 predicted proteins | sample 8958761 | NCBI WGS metagenome assembly JAEEGJ01 (sample SAMN16246546, study PRJNA631951) | gut metagenome | biome: gut microbiome; feature: rumen; material: RS-attached | host: Bos | place: Iran: Karaj | collected 2018-10 | reverse complement strand
CATTGTTATGCTGCTTAACAAGAACCTAGAGCTAACAGCCTCGCCCAAAGGCATCCTTTTCCTCTGCGGGTCGGTAATTGTGGCCGTAGGCTATTCCATCGCTTTGATTCGTCTCACCAAACTCTATAAGCCCCTGACCATCACTTGGATGCAGAACATCGTTGGAATGATCTACTTCATTCCCATGGTCTTCATCATGGAGCGCTACGAGCCTTCAAACTTTGCCAATGTGGGCGCTTACATCGTCCCGTTAGTCTGTCTAGGTATCTTATGTAGCGCTGGAGCTTACGCCTTGTGGGCTTTCGCTTTCAGCAAGCTGGGTGCCTCAAAGGCTAATGTTTACTCCAACCTCATCCCTGTCTTCACGGCCATCTTCAGTTATCTTCTTGCCATCGAAGAGATGACTGCGTTTAAGATCATTGGCATCTTGGTGGTGGTGGTCGGATTGGTGTTGTCACAAATTAAACCCAAATCGGCTGCCACGGTGTGACAGCCCTACAAAACCCAACTGACAATGATTACCAGCAAAACCAACCCCAAGATAAAGAACCTCGTCAAGCTACAAAAGGCAGCCGAGCGTCGCGAACAAAATCGCATCCTTATAGAGGGTCAGCGCGAGATTGAACGCGCCCAAGCCTGTGGCTTTGAGATTGAACAGCTTTATGTCTGCGAGTCACTGCTACGAGAACCCGTTAAGGTTAACGCCACCTATACCGAAACTGTTACGGAAGAGGTGTTCGACAAGATTGCCTACCGTGAAGGCAGTGATGGTCTGCTGGCTGTTGCCATACCCAAATACAAGAGCCTCAGCGAGTTCAAGCCAAGAAAAGATGCTTTGATTATCGTGTTGGAAACCGTTGAAAAGCCAGGCAACCTCGGTGCCGTGATGCGCACCGCCGATGCTGCCGGTGTGGATGCTGTCATCGTTGCTGACCCTGCCACGGATCTTTTCAACCCTAATGCCATTCGAGCCAGTATCGGGTGCATCTTCAGCGTGCCAGTCTATGCCTGTTCCACCGAGGAATGCATCCAGTGGCTGAAGCAGAACGGTATAACCATCTACTGCACCTACCTCAAGGCCTCCATTGACTATCTTGATGCCGACTTCCGTAAGGCTTCTGCCCTCGTGATGGGCACTGAGGCCACTGGCATCTCCGATGCCTGGGTCGAGGCTGCCGACCAGAATATCATCATTCCCATGAACGGTATCGCCGATTCGCTTAATGTGTCGGTCACCACCGCCATTGTCACCTTTGAGGCCATCCGCCAAAGGAGAAAACCATGAAAAAGGACTATCTACTGCTACATCTTTCCGTCTTCATCGCGGGTTTCACGGGTGTGTTGGGCCGACTCATCACCTTGGATTCGGCCATTTTAGTTTGGTGGCGCATGGCTGCGGCGGCGGTGTTGATGTTCCTGTATTTACGGTTTACAGAGACGCACGGTCGTGCGTCTCCACAACGGTACAAATTCAGGGACATATTGCAGATGGGTGGCGTAGGTATGTTATTGTGCCTGCATTGGGTATTCTTTTACGCCTCCATCAAGGCCTCCAATGTCAGCATCGGCGTGGTGTGTTTTTCTTTGGTAGGATTTTTCACCGCTTTGTTCGAACCCATCATCAACAAGCACAAATTCTCAGGCCGTGAATTTCTGTTCAGTCTGCTCACCATCCTGGGCATTTACCTCATCTTCCAATTCGATTCGCGCTATCGGTTGGGTATTGCCTTGGGCGTGGTCTCCTCGGCGCTTTATGCTTTGTTTGCCATCGCTAACCAGCGCGTTGGCAAGCACTATGAAGCCAAAAACATGTTGCTGTGGGAGATGGTCGGTGGCCTCATTGGCTTAACCTGCCTGATACCTTTATATAATATGTTCATCCCCGTCGGGAGACTCTATCCCGTCGGCATGGACTATCCTTATCTCGCCTTCATGGTTGTGGTGTGCACTATTGGCCTCTGCCTACTACAAATTATTGTATTGCAGAAAATACCTGCTTTCACCGTCAACCTGACTTACAACTTGGAGCCAGTGTATAGCATCATCCTCTCCATGTTCATCTTCAGCGAATACAAGGAGTTGAATTTCTCGTTCTGCATCGGTATTGCCCTGATTATCGTCTCGGTGGTGTTACAGACTTGGAGCGAGATAAAGAAGCGGAAAGTCAAAGCTTAACCTTCACGAACACCGGATAATGATCCGAGGGATTGTGCCGGATATAAGTGTCAAACGAAATCTGTTGGGGTGCATCGTTGGCCTTCAGGTTATCATCAGGGTCGTCATCAGGTGTCCAATAACTATTGGTGAAAACGCCGTAGGCCTCTACCGTTGTACTTGGCGACACAAACACATGGTCGATGCGACTATTGGTGAAATAATTGGTTTTGAAGGCATTGAATGTGCCGTTTTCCGCAAAGCGGATATGAGCAGCATCATAAGAGTCTTTCAATAGCCCTGATTTCGCGAAAATCGTGTAAATCTCATCGTTCTGGTCCACATTGAAGTCGCCAGTGATGAACACGGGCGCACCTTGGGCAATCTCACGAACCTTAGCCACAACCAGCTTGGCCGCTTCGCGCCGCGCCACCACACCTACATGATCCATGTGGAGGTTGAAGAAATAGAACACTTTAACCGTTGCCGCTTTTCTGCGGTTGAACAAACCGTGGCGTCGTTCCGTTTCCTTTACAGCAAACTTGCCCCAAGTGCAAATGCGGATACAGACCGCATCCCAGCCTAAGCCAGGCTTGTCAGGTGTCTCGCTCAACCAAAAATCACCATGGTCGAGAAGCTGGAGTTTGTCAGTTTTGTAGAAGATAGCCTCATGTTCGCCACCGTGTTGGCCATCATCGCGACCGATTCCGATATAATCATAGCCATCCAAAGCCTTCTTCATATCTTGAAGTTGGACATACAGCACTTCCTGAGTCCCGAAAATCTCAGGATCCATGAAGTTCACTTGGTCGCAGATGACTTGACAGCGTTTCTGCCATATTTCACCTTGCACGCTATCGTTCCAATTCTTGTAACGGATATTGTAGGAGCCCACTAGCATATCTTGGGCAAAGAGTTGCATGGATGCCACTATGATAAGGGCAAAAAGAAGGAGTTTTTTCATGAGATTATGTTTTTATTGGCACAAAAATAGAAAATTAATTGTTTGTTTTATCTTTTTTTAGAAAACACGAACAAATTGGATCCTGTAGAGACGCATTAAATGCGTCTCGGATTAAAAACGAAATATCATATTAACAATGAGACGCAAAGCATTACGTCTCTACGATTCGAACAACAATCCCGTTACATTGGTGTGTGAAACCATTGACAATCGCGCGATGTCATTAAATGTTCCTCCGTTGCCCGACCATGTGTAAAAATCGGTTTCTTTCAACAGAATGTAACGCCAATCACGATTCATTCGTATTTCGGCAGGCAAACGATTGATTTTCTTGCACCAGTCCAAGATTGACATTTGCTTGCGGCGCACATTGGCATCGTTGACCTTGTCGTCACCTTTGGTCTCAACAATGGTGACAGCCTCAGCTGTTTTTACAATGAAATCAGGGTGATACGAGGCCAACAAGCCGTCCTCGCGAATGTAGAACACTTTGGCAAAACCGTGTTGGCTCTCGTTGATTTTCAGGAAACTCTGCACATCAGAATCCCGGTCGAGAAACTCCATGAACTCCTGTTCCAACCTGCCTTTGCTTGACGGATAGGCCAAACGCTCATAAATGACTTTCTGCAACTCCAACGAAAACCGCTCCCGCATACGCAAGGTTTTCACCGAAGAGAACCAAATCTTTTCCACAACGGCGTCGTTGCTCATCACGTTTTCCTGCATCTCGTGGACGGCCACGCTCATCACCTTTATTATATGCTGCGTGACGATGGCGTTCTTCGAGAGCAAGATTTTCCAATCGCTCCCGTTGAAGGGATTGAATGGCTGGTTGAAAAGCCGCGTGCGAATATACATATCAACGATGCGAACAATCTCCATCTCATTGATTTGCAAGGTGGGCAACTGCTTCCCTCCCACCCGATTCACGCGCATGGTGATGGTGCGCAGTATCTTTTGCAGGTATTCGTTATAGGATGCCGCCGTGAACAAGTCGGCCTTGACCTCGTATTTGCCAAATGTGGTATTTGAAAGAATGGCTTCGGAATAGAACGTCTCGCCTTCGTTGACCAAGAACATCCTCAATTGTTCCAACGTGAACGCCGAAAAGGGTTCCAAGGTGCTGACATCGATTTGCTTGGAGCTGATTTCTTCCTCGGCATCGCGTATCACGATGGGCCAAAACAGGTCGTATTCCTCATAGTTTTCCTTCAAGCCGACTTTGATAAGGTCGCCAGTGACCGAAGATGTACTGATGTCGTCGTCCTCCACCGCAGCAAGACCTTCACTCAACAACTCGTCATAGAACTGTTGGAAAGCCGGATGCTCGATGATGGACAGCATATCCAAATAGGATTTCGGCTTCTCCTTGCGCACCAAAACGGCCTTTCGGTTTTCCTCCTTTTCTTCCTGATATTCAGAATCGCGCCACATCAAGCGGAGGCCGCGCCCAATGGTCTGCTCCAACAAAATAGAGGCCGTCGAAGCCCTCAATGGCACCACCACACAGATATTGTTCACATCGAAGCCCTCGCGCAACATCAGCACCGAGACGATGACCTTGGGCTGCGCATAGCAGTCAATGTTGAACAGTTTCTCCTTGATTTCCAGCCATTCGTCGGGTTTCACCTCGCCTTGCTTGTTGCTGTCGATGACCAAAATGTCTTCTTTGTCGAGGTACTCGCTTTCAAGGAACTCCGCAACGAATGGCGTCACTGAAGTGTCCTCGCAAATCACCATCATTTTGGGTCTTTTGTTGGCATCAATGCGGGCAAAGCCTTCCTCCAAGATGGAAAGTTTTTTCAGTCCGGCACGAAGCATCAGCCGTTGGCCATCGCTCAAACCGATAACTTTGTTTCGTTCATCGCGGACTGCCTTATAGTCAAGGTGTTCCAATTCTGTCAGTTCTTGTCGCTTGTCCAACAGCAAGGTCTTGACCAAGCCTCTTTTCATGGCTGTAGTCAGGTCGAAATCCACAATGATGTGCGGGAAATAGTGCTTCTTCACCTTTTTGCCCGTTCCCGAAGTGGAATAAGGCGTGGCCGAGAAGTCAATCTGATAGAACTTTTCCTTTCCTTTTGAAATGTAGTCCAAGCCCTTTTGCCATTCCACTTCCTCGATTTCGCCCGCCACCTTGCTTTCGTGGATGTGGTGCGCCTCATCGTTGATGACCAACAAGTCGGGCAAGGAGGCCAAATAGTCCAACTCGTTGCCGCGCAGATAGGCATTGTCCAAGGTGTCCAAGGCATTGCCCGCAGAGGTGCCGGGACGCGCCGGCAGCAAGGCATTGATAATGGTAGGCGCGGCATTGTCATCTTCGTCCGTTTCGTCCTCGCCGCTCATAAACAAATGCCAGTTGGTGAGGGCAATCAGTCCCCCACCAGTCACCTTGCGCCCGATGCCGTCCTCCTTGCTGACCACATTGTTCTGCAAGAATCCAAAGACTTCCTCACGGTAAACGGGAGGGATGAAAAGGTCTTGGAATTTGTGGAAGTCGTTGGTCATCGGGTCGCGCTCGGTGGTTCCACCTGCTTTCAGGCGGCCTTTGAAAGCGTCCTGAAGGCGGTCGTAAACCACCAATCCCGGTGCCACAATGAGGAAATTCTGCGTATAGCGCGACGAATCCTCCGTGTGCCTTACATTCAGTATCTGCCAAAGCAGCAGGGCGTGCATCACCCATGTCTTTCCTGTGCCGGTGGCCATTTTCACCGCATATTTTGGGAAGGCATATTTCGGCTTGCCCAACAACGCGAGGTCGGTCATGGGAAGCATTTCGGGGACGACAGCCTTGTAAATCTCCATCACATTGCTGATTTTCAAAATCTCGTGCAAATATATCGCATTGAGGATGGCTTGTCGCTGCCCTTCGTGGAAATTGATGCCGCGCTCGTTGGTGAATGGATCGCAAAACCAAAAGCGCAGCAATTCAGCCGTGACTGGCGTAACCTGTTCCATCATCTCACCCGTGGCAAACGCCTCGTTCACAGTAGTCGTTAGCCTTGCGGCCAATTCCAATGGGATTTCCTTGCTCATGGTTCTATTATTTTGACATATTCAGAGACGCAATGCATTGCGTCTCTACAATGACCATTGATTCATAACCAAACACATCCACGGCCTTCACGCATACCTTCCGTTTGGCCTTCTTTGGCACATCGAGCGACACCTTATATACACAATGTAGCGAGTCGTTGTCGTTTTCGGTGTTTTCGCGATAGTCCTGCCATTTGCTGCGGAAGGTCACACCGTCGTAGTCGGGGTCGATGCTCCAGTATTCGATGAGCGCGAGCGGGTCGTCGGCCATCACCTGTTGCAGTTTCTGCTTGTTGGCATCGTCCAAGGGCAGATTGTCGGGCGAGATGAGCACATAGTTTTCCAATTCCACGGTCAGTGTTTCATTGTCGGGATTCAACGGGGTTGGTCCCACCGTCATTGGTTTCAGCATCAGGTATTGCAGCGAACTGAAGCGGATGTTGCCCGAATTGATGAGGTTTCGGTAGCCTTTCTTGGAGAGTTTGTCGATGAGGTCGGGCGGGATGACGAGCACCTCCACGCCTTTGTCGGCATATTCCTGAATGGCTTGCGAGATGTCGTAGGAGAAATTCCAACCGAGCACCACAACCTTGTTCCAGCCACCGCCGAGCAAACTGCTCTTGGCCTCGTAGGCCCGCTTGATGGTGGCGGGGCCAGTGAGTTTGTTAGGGCTGTCCACCATGACAAGGGTACGGCTGTCTTTCATGTAGCCGAAATTGCGGTCGGCAACTTGCTCCGCAGCAAAAGGCAAGGCACCGTAAAGGCCGAGCACAATCTGGCTCAAATCGCCCACGCGCTTGATGTGGCTGGTGGCGAAGGCCTGTTTTTGGTAATCTCCCACGGCCTGATAAAGGAATGGCTTGGCTTCTTGATCGATGAGACGCTTGCGCATGACGAGAGCTGCTGGTTTCCCAATATCAGTGGTTATCCAGCGACGGCCTAATTTCTCCGCCACGGCTGCCGTGGTGCCGCTTCCTCCAAAAAAGTCGCAGACCAAATCGCCTTCGTTGGATGAGGCTTTGATGATACGTTCCAAAAGTTTCGAAGGCTTTTGTGTAGCATAACCATTCCTTTCAACATCTCTTGAACCGAGTATCTGAATATCCCATGAATCCCCACAAGGTTGTCCTAACTCATTCAGATATGTTCTCACTCCACCCGATTGCTGCTTATATCTCCTACCATTCTCATCAATCTTATTATATTGAGCAAGAGAATCTTCAGTATGCGGTACTCTTACATCATCAACATTGAAAATATGGTTTCCCTTTGATTTCGCATAAAAAAGTAAATTATCATGCTTCCGTGCAAACCATTGACTAACCATAGTTCTTGTATTGTACGACCAACATATATCATTAAGGATGTTTTCCTTCCCAAAAATATCATCCAAAATAATCTTCATGTAATGTCCTACATGCCAATCGATATGCACATAGATGCTGCCTCGCTCGGAAAGCAATTCGCGCATCAGCACGAGGCGGGGATACATATATTCGAGGTAACTCACCGTACCTTTCTCCCAAAGGTCGGAATAGCCGAACTGCTCAATCACAGTGGGGCGTTGCACCACCTCGCCACCCGGCAAAGTGATTTTGGTGCGATAGTCGGCCTTGCTGTCGAAAGGCGGATCGATGTAAATCAGATCAACTGCGCCGCGCAACGAAGGCGTTCCGTTGGCAGGGTCGCCCTTCAGCAAGGCTTGCATGGCGAGCATGTTGTCGCCATAGATGAGGCGGTTGTACCAAGGTTGGTAAAGGTCTTGATTGGTGGTTTGTCCTCGCCACAATCCCGATGTGTCGCGAGCGGGCAGCACCAATTCATTGGTTTGCAGGCCAATCTGCACGCCGCCACTCAAGCGGTCGAGCACCTGCTGCGCCTCGCGCCGACCTTCAGCCGCAATGCGAGGCAGTTCTTCGATGAGGGTTTTGGGCATAACTGTTTTGCTATTTGCCAGCGCATTGCTACCGATTCCACACCTTATCGGCTTTCCAACGACCACATAAAAAAGGAGGCGAACATCTCGTCTCCAATCTGCGGCCGTAGGATGCCGAATGTGAATAGACAACAATGTTCGCTCCAAGGCGAACATTTGCTTTGTCGTTCACATTACCTTTGAAATTTCCTACGTTTCAGATTGGTCGGAACAAATAGCAAACGCTATGGTTTATGATATGTTAGTTAGTTATTATCTGTTTTTCATAAATGATGTTTACGATAATCTAATATAAGAATTTATTCTCATCAAGCATCTTCAATCTGACTTTTCAAAAATGAGAAAAAGTCAACAACATCCTGATGGATTTCATTTGGTCCCATTGCTGATGCTACATTTTGCCTATTAATTACAATAGGATTATCTATAGAGGACGAAGCTTCTTTGAGTCTATGGAACAACGAATCACTGTTTTCAAACAATAGTTTTTTACCATCAACGACTGCAAACACATTGGCACGCAGGTTTTTCCATGACGCATTTTTGGGCAAAGTCAAATTCTGCTCTTCAAAGAACTCATCAATGACACTAAATAAAGGTTGCAACAACAAGGAATCCTCTCTATCGTTGCAATTTTTCGCTACAGCCCGTTTCCACGCATCGGCCACCATCAAATAATTGTCAATATTCTTGCGTTTCCATTCTTTAAGACAAGGATTACCAGGTCCAGGATGGAAAGTCTCGTCTCCGTCATAATCCAATAGCAAAACACGCTTAAGATTGGGATTGATTTGTTTTAATGCTTCAAAATGAACCTGACTGCGATTCTTCATATCTTCCTTTGATGTCCCATGAAGTATGTATGGATAATAGTGTGCAAATGTATCACTTTCTTTCAATGTTTCCGCCCATGCAGCAAGAATGCGATTATCATCATCGCCTTCAAGATACAAAACATATGGTGAATCCTGTGTCCTGACTACATCTTCATTGTCAACGCAACTCAATGCTTGGATTACCGATTCCGTCGAATTAACGCGTCTGGGAGTTCCCGATAGAACAGAAATAATGCTATGCATGTCTGTTCCACGAATAAATTCAGTAGAATGAGATGCAATAATGAATTGCTTTTCTTTTTTTGACAAAAAATAGTTCAAAATGTTTTGTTGAAGATTTGCGTGAAGATGTGCATCGGGCTCATCAAACAAAATGGTTGTGACATCATCATAACCATAATAAAATGCAAGCAAAATCAATATCTGATGGAAACCGCTTCCTGCCGAAATAATGTCAAAAGTCTTTCCATTAGATTCATACAAAACCTTTATCTCGGTACTAATTCTTTTCTTATACTGAGGTATCAGCAGTTTTACACCAAACCACTTTTGTATCATCCTTTGAATTTCAAGCCAACGAGGATTGTTTTCAGGAGGAATGTCATTGCCATTCTCATCCTGACAATCTACTACACGAAACAAAAGATTCCTTATCACGGAACCTGGCTGCGATTTACCAACTTGTTGTCTGATATTGCCATCATCAAACCATTGTTCATGCGGCTCAATTCCAGAAAACGGAGGAACATAAACGATATGTGGAAGTTTTTTTTGAGCATCTAACTCGTTAAAACGAGGCCATCCGTCTTTTGGTATTGCATATATGGATTGCGGAGTCTGATAACGAAGTTGTACACCAAAATTCTGCTCTTCTTCACCCTCATCTTTCCAAAACAAAGTAATGTCAATAAGAATATATTCTGCTCTTTTTTGCCGCACGCCATCCTCTATGGGATATTTTCTCTCCGTACGATCCTTCCATAATAAAAGGAACTCTGGCAAGGGTAAAGCAGTAAAATTTGGCAACACGACCTGAATACCTGTCTTGCCATTTCTATTTGAAACCCTGAATTGTTCAATACAATATTGCCAAATTGCCATTGCTTGCAATATAGTACTTTTCCCACTATTATTTGCTCCTACTAACAATTCAAAATCATTAAAAGAGAATAATTCATCTTCAATTTTTTTGAAATTCTTAATCAATAGCTTTGTAATCATAATAATTGAATTTCATTTTCATTCATATCAACAGACACGTAAGCAAATGCAAAAATAGAAAAAAAACTTATTTTGTCAATTCCCCATATGAAAAAACAAGTTTCCTATACCAACTTCCAAACACAAACATCTCCTCGCTGAAGGCGAAACCCAAACTCTCATAATACCTTTGCAGATGCGGTTTATCCTTGTCAACAAGCAAGGTAACCATTTGCAAACCATTGCTTAAAGCATAATCCACACGGTCGCGCATCAGCTTCTTACAG
>JAEEGJ010030951.1_pt1 | contig 10411 bp, 6 predicted proteins | sample 8958761 | NCBI WGS metagenome assembly JAEEGJ01 (sample SAMN16246546, study PRJNA631951) | gut metagenome | biome: gut microbiome; feature: rumen; material: RS-attached | host: Bos | place: Iran: Karaj | collected 2018-10 | reverse complement strand
GCAACCGGCACGCCCGCCAGCAGATCGACGGCCATTACGCCGATATGCTCTGCCTCGCGCAGCAGGCGCCCGAATACCTCTTCTTCTACAACGGTCCGATGTGCGGCGCCTCCGCGCCCGACCACCTGCACTTCCAGGCCATCCCGGCCGGCAATCTGCCGCTCGAAAGGCTGGTCCGCCAAGGCGACGGACTCCGTTTCCTGGGCAAACGCGACGGCGTGGTCATCAGCCGGGCCGACCGATTCTGCGGCGGCACCTTCGTGCTGAGTTCCACCGACCTGGCCGCCCAGGAGAAACTGTTCTACAAACTTATTTCGCTGGGAGAGATCCAGACCCCTTCCGAGTGGGAACCCCGGATGAACATCCTCACCTGGTATGGCGCCGGCGGCTGGACCACCGTCGTCTTCTTCCGGGCCGAATCCCGCCCCGGCTGTTTCTTCAGCGAAGACCCAAGCAGGCAGATCCTCATCAGCCCCGGCGCCGTGGAGATGGCCGGCGTGGCCATTGTCTCCTCGCGCGACAGTTTCGACAGACTCGACGCCCCGCGGCTGGGCGAAATCATCCGCGAAGTATCATTCGACGAATCCAAAACCCGTATTATGGAAGACAAACTCCTCCGCAAGCAGGCTATCCTGACGGTCGGCGTCGTATCGCTGCCCGAACTCTCCTTCACCTTCAAAACGCCCTATCAGATGAAAGATCCGGCCGAGCCGGGCAAGACGTATGTCGGCGCCCATACCGCGAAGGTGCAGGACGGAAAGATCCTGTTCGAAGGCAAATGCTACGACGAGATCTATTTTGCACATACCGGCGAGGAAGGCTCCTTCGAGCTGCGCGACGTGACCATCGGCGTGGATTTCCACTGGAACCGGCAGGAAACGCAGCTGTTCCCCGACGACCTGAAACTCATCGTCGAAAACGGCAAGGTGACTGCCGTCAACTGCGTCGGCATCGAGCACTACCTGGTGAGCGTCATCTCGAGCGAGATGTCGGCCACCAATTCCCCGGAACAGCTCAAGGCCCACTGCATCATCTCCCGTTCCTGGATCCTGGCCCAGATTGAAAAGAACAAGGAACTCAAGGCGGCGGGCGCGGATTACTCGGCCTGCATCGATACCGAATCCGAACGCATCAAATGGTACGACCGCGAAGACCACGTGAACTTCGACGTGTGCGCCGACGACCACTGCCAGCGCTACTACGGCCTTTCCCGCGCCTCCACGCAGGCCGTGCGCGAAGCCGTTGAGCAGACCTGGGGCCGCGTGCTGACCTACGACGGCAAGATCTGCGACGCCCGCTTCTCCAAATGCTGCGGCGGCGTGTTCGAAGAATTCAAGTTCTGCTGGGAGCCCAAACAGTTCCCGTATCTGGTCAAGCGTCGCGATGCGGCCAACGAAAACGATTTCCCCGACCTGACCGTCGAAGAGAACGCCCGAAAGTGGATCCTCTCCGAACCGGATGCATTCTGCAACACGAAAGACCCGAAGATCCTCTCGCAGGTCCTTACGAAATTCGACCAGGAGACCAAGAACTTCTACCGCTGGACGGTGGAATACACGGTCGACGAACTCTCCGACCTGGTCCGCCGCCGCAGCGGCGAGGACTTCGGCGAGATCCTCGACCTGATCCCCGTGGCCCGCGGCACTTCCGGCCGCCTCTGGAAACTTAAGATCGTGGGTACCAAGAAAACCAAGATCATCGGTAAGGAGCTCGAAATCCGCAAGACCCTTTCGCCGAGCCACCTCTACAGCTCCGCCTTCGTGGTGGAGAAGCAGGACGGCAAGTTTATCCTCCGCGGCGCGGGCTGGGGCCACGGCGTGGGTATGTGCCAGATCGGCGCGGCCGTGATGGGCGCCCGGGGCTACAAGTACGACGAGATCCTCGCGCACTACTTCCCCGGCAGCACGATTGAAAAGAAATATTGAAAAACGAAACGGATATGACCAAAAACCTCTCTCCCTGGCTGTGGGTGCCCACGCTCTACTTCGCGGAAGGCATTCCCTACTTCCTGGTCAACAACATCTCGGTGATGATGTTCGCCAAACTGGGCGTTCCCAACGGTCAGATGGCCCTCTTCACGAGCCTGCTCTATCTCCCGTGGACCGTCAAACCGCTCTGGAGTCCTTTCGTGGACATCATCAAGACCAAACGCTGGTGGATCATCACCATGCAGGCGCTGATGACCGCGGCCATGGTCCTGCTGACCCTCACGCTGCCCAAGCCCTCCGCCGACCTGATCGCGTCGGGCGAGACGCCGATGAGTATGTTTACATTCACCCTGATCCTCTTCATCATCACGGCCTTCGCCTCCGCCACGCACGACATCGCTGCCGACGGTTTCTATATGCTGGCCCTGACACAGAAGAACCAGGCCGCCTTCGTCGGCATCCGCAGCACCTTCTACCGCCTTTCCTCGATCTTCGGCCAGGGCGTCCTGGTGGCCATCGCAGGCCTGATCGAGACCAAGACCGGCAATATTCCCGGCTCGTGGCGCCTGACGCTGATGATCTCCGCCATCCTTTTCGCCCTGGTGACGGTCTACCATACCTTCTTCATCCCCAAGCCCGCCGACGACAAGTCGCACCTGGCGGCCGATGCCGGCAATAAGGCCAAGGAAATCTTCAAGGAGTTCGGCCGCACGTTCGCCACGTACTTCACCAAGCCGGGCGTGCTGCTGGTCATCGTGTTCATGCTGCTGTACCGCTTGCCGGAAGCCTTCCTCATCAAGATGTGCATGCCCTTCCTCGTGGCGGCGCGCGATGCCGGCGGCCTCGGCCTGCCGACGGCCGAAGTGGGCATCGTCTACGGCACCATCGGCGTCATCTTCCTGACGCTCGGCGGCATCATCGGCGGCGTCATGGCCTCGCGCTGGGGCCTCCGGAAATCGCTCTGGCCGATGGCGGCCTGCATGACGCTGCCCTGCCTGACCTTCGTCTACCTGGCCGTCGTCCAGCCCACGAGCCTGGTGGCCATCAGCATTGCCGTGGCCATCGAGCAGTTCGGCTACGGATTCGGCTTCACGGCCTACATGCTCTATATGATGTACTTCTCCGAGGGCGAGTTCAAGACCGCCCACTACGCCATCTGCACGGCCTTCATGGCCCTGAGCATGATGATTCCCGGCATGTTCGCCGGCTATATCCAGGAAAGCCTGGGCTATGTCAATTTCTTCTGGATGGTGATGGTCTGCTGCATCGCCACGGTGGTGGTCACCGTCCTGGCGCGCCGCAAGGTCGATCCCGAATATGGACGCAAATAAGTGTTAGAAACCATGAAAAAGATTCTCTTATGGACCGTGGCGGTACTGGCGCTCTGCGCCTGCTGCCGCTCGCAGGCGCAGACCTGCTGCCCCGCACCGGTGGTCAAACCGGGCATCGAAGTGTTGCGTGACCGCGGTTTCGCGGGACTCGAAGGCAAGAAAGTGGGCCTGCTCACCAACCCCAGCGGCGTCGACCGTAATCTCCAGTCGACCATCGACATCCTCTATAAAGCCAAAAACGTCGACCTGGTCCGTCTCTTCGCGCCGGAACACGGCGTCCGCGGCGACATCTATGCCGGCGGCCACGCCGAAGACACCTTCGACGAAGCGACCGGCCTGAAAGTGTATTCCATCTACGGCAAATACCGCAAGCCGACGCCCGAAATGCTCGAAGGCCTCGACGTGGTGGTCTATGACATCCAGGATGTAGGCACCCGTTCCTACACCTTCATCAGCGCCCTGGGCCTGATGATGCGCGCCTGCGCCGAAAACGGCGTGTCCGTGATGGTCCTCGACCGCCCCAACCCGCTGGGCGGCGAAAAGGTTGAGGGCTGCGTGGTGGAACCGGGCTTCTTCTCCTACATCGGCGAATTCGCCATCCCGTACGTGTACGGCCTGACCGTTGGCGAGTTGGCGCAGTTGCTCAACGAAGAAGGGCTCAACTGCGGCGAGAAGGGCGACGAGCCCGCCCTCAAGTGCGACCTGACCGTCATCCCGATGGAAGGCTGGCACCGCAGCATGACCTATGCCCAGACCGGCCTGCCCTGGATCCTTCCTTCCCCGCAGGTTCCGCAGGAAATCAATGCCATCGGCTATCCCTGCGCCGGTATCGTGGGCGACTTCTCCTCCTTCTACCTGAACATCGGCGTGGGTTACACCCTGCCGTTCCAGGTCTTCGCGGCCGAATGGGTCGACGCTGAAAAATTCAAGGCGGAACTCGAAAGCTACGCCATTCCCGGCGTCGCCTGGCGGACCATCCACTACAAGCCGTTCTTCGGTGGCGACCAGGGCAAACTCCTCCACGGCGTCCAGTACTTCTTCACCGACTACGCCGCCGCCCCCCTGACCCTCATCAACTTCTACGTGATGCAGGCCGTCCACAAACTCTGGCCCGACCACAACCCCTTCGACGGCAAAGTCAACCGCACCAACGACATCGTCTGCGGCACCGACCACATCCGCAAGACCTTCGCCCAAAACTTCCTCGTCTCCGACATCCTCGACTACTGGATGAAAGACGTTACTTCGTTTAAAGAATTATCGAAGAAATACTATTTATATGAATAGTGGAGAAGGATATATGCTTTGAAGACCATAGCCACCCTCGGCTTGAGAGGGAGGGGCAAAAAGAAGAGGCCGGTTTTAGCCGGCCTCTCTTTTTTATGTAGGACTGTCTACAGGTTGCAGACCACCTCGAAGTAGAGGGCTCCGTCGATGACGGTCGCTTTGTAGAGCGTGTCTTCTACCTGGTAGTAGGTTCTGCCCTCGAGCTCGATCTCCTCGTAGTCGGCAGGAATCTCGGTCACCAGCGCGCCGATCGGCGGTTCGATCACGTAGTACTGACCATTGTGGAGGATGTAGAAGACACCGTCCTGGTAGTAGTAGTCCTGACCGTTCTGGGTGATCAGATTCGTGTTGTAGTAGTCATCGCTCGTGCGCACCACGTAGTTGGTGTGGACGGTGCTGTACCGGTTGGAGATGGTGGCGGCTCTTTGGGCCCGGGCGATCTCGTCGCGGATGGTGTTGATCGCGATGGCGGTCAGCGCCACATTGAGCATCGTGGAGGCGATGGTCGTTCCTCTCGGAGGACGGCAGACGTAGTAGCCGCCGAGCAGATAAGGACGATAGTAGACGCCGTTGTAGTAGTAGTAGTCAAGACCTCCGACGCGCATCACCACGTACCCTCTCGGAAGGATGGTAATCCTGTGGCCGAAGTAGTGGTCGCCGTAGCGGTAGGAAGGCATCGGCCGGTGCTTCGGCTCGAGGTAAGGATGGACGTATTCCGGACCGCGTTTCGGCGGCAGATTGTTGTGATACTGCACGGCAGCGGGTTTGTGGTTCGGTTTACGGTCGACGTTGCGCTGGGCGGGAATGTTCTGCCGTCCGACATTGCTGTTCCTGCGGCTGATTTCCGCGCTGTGGCTGCGGCTGTTGTTGGAAACAGTGCCCTGGCTGCGACGGTCCTGGACCTGGGCGGGGGCGGTGTTCTGTTTCTTCTGCGGCTGCGCCTGCATCTGGGTCTGCTTCCGGGTCTGGCCGGAAGGCGTCACCATCTTGGTCTTGGGCTCGGCGCTGCGGTTGGTGTTGGTGGTAATGGAAGAAGATCCAGTCGATCCAGTGCGACGGGGGGTCGACGAGCTGGTGGTGGTGTTCTGACCTTTGGTCTGGACCGTCTCCTTCTTCGTCGAGTTGCCGGAGGTGCCGCCTCCGGTGCGACGGTTCTGGCTTTGTGCCTCGTACGGGGTAGTACACATCATTGCGATGCAAAGCATCAGTACTACGCTTGTGAATCTCTTCATAATTGGAGGTGTTAAGGTTTAACTTGACACAAACAAGGCAAATATGTTGCCAAACCACGAGTTTTTCGTAATTTTACCATTGTAAATGGTAAATAATATGGCAAAACGTGTTTTGGTGACGGGTGGAACGGGCTATATCGGCTCCCATACGACCGTCGAACTGCTTAATGCAGGCTATGAAGTGGTAATCGTGGACAATCTGTCGAATTCGGAGCGGTTTGTCCTGAAAGGCATCCAGAAAATCACCGGGAAGAAAGTTCCTTTCCATAAGGCGGACTGCCGCAGCCTGGCGGCGCTGCGCCGGGTGTTCAAACGCTACGGCTTTGACGCCGTGATCCATTTCGCGGCCAGCAAGGCCGTGGGCGAAAGCGTCGAACAGCCGCTGCTGTACTACCAGAACAACCTGGTCTCCCTGATGAACATCCTGCAGCTGATGCGCGAGGAAGGCGTGCCGAACCTGGTGTTCTCTTCGTCCTGCACGGTGTACGGGCAGGCCGAGAAACTGCCGGTGAGCGAGCAGACGCCCCGCCGCGAAGCCACTTCGCCCTACGGCAACACCAAGCATATGTGCGAGGACATCATTCGCGACTCCACGGCGGCCTATCCGGAGGTCCACAGCATCGCGCTGCGCTACTTCAACCCCATCGGCGCACATCCCAGTGCTGAAATCGGCGAACTGCCTCGTGGCGTCCCCAACAACCTGATCCCGTTTGTCACGCAGACCGCGGCGGGCATCCGCCCGATGCTGAGCGTCTTCGGCGACGATTACAACACGCCCGACGGCTCCTGCATCCGCGACTACATCAACGTGACCGACCTGGCCAAAGCCCACGTGGTGGCCGTCGACCGGATGACCGGCGGCAAGATGAAAGCCCCGTTCGAAGTCTTCAACATCGGTACGGGCCGGGGCGTTTCTACGCTGGAAGTGGTGCGCACGTTCGAAAAAGTCAATAACCTGAAACTCAACTACAAGATTGTGGGGCGCCGCGCCGGCGACATCGAAGCGGTGTGGGCCGATCCCACCTATGCGAACGAGGAACTCGGCTGGAAGGCCGAAAAGACGCTCGAAGAAACGCTGCGCTCGGCTTGGGCGTGGCAGCAGCATCTCGGCAAGCAATAATTTTTAATCCATATGGAAGAAGAGAAAAAACCTGCGCAGCTTCCCGAAAACGCGTTCCGGAAGTTGGCACCGGGCGAGCGGTATGAGCCGCTGTTGAAGCCCGAAAAATCCTATCCGGAGATTACGGCCTGGTCGGTAAGCCTGGGCTTGATCATGACCGTCATCTTCTCGGCGGCTGCGGCTTACCTGGGCCTCAAGGTGGGTCAGGTGTTCGAAGCGGCCATTCCGATCGCCATCCTGGCCGTCGGTTTTTCGAGCGTGGCCAAGAAGAAGGGCGCGCTGGGCCAGAACGTCATCATCCAGTCGATCGGCGCCTGCTCGGGCGTGATTGTGGCGGGTGCGGTGTTCACGCTGCCGGCCATCTACATCCTTGGCCTCGACGTGAACTTCGTGCAGATGTTCCTCAGCTCGCTGCTGGGTGGCGTGCTCGGCATCCTGTTCCTGATTCCGTTCCGGAAGTATTTCGTCAAGGAGCAGCACGGCGAGTATCCGTTCCCCGAAGCGACGGCGACCACGCAGGTGCTGGTGAGCGGCGAGAGCGGCGGCAAGAGCCTGAAAACCCTGCTGACGGCGGGTCTGATCGGCGGCGTCTACGACTTCGTGGTGTCGACCTTTGGCGCCTGGGCCGAGACGCTTTCCACGACGGTGATGCACTGGGGCCAGGTGGTGGCCGACAAGGCCAAAGTGGTCCTGAAGATCAATACCGGCGCGGCCGTGCTGGGTCTGGGCTACATCATCGGTCTCAAGTACGCTTTCGTGATCTGCTGCGGTTCGCTGCTGGTGTGGCTAGTGGCCATTCCGTTGATGGGCGCCTTCTGCGGCGGCGTGGATTTCCTGGGCATGAGTTTCTCCGATGCGATCGGGCAGATGTCGGCCGATGAGATTTTCCGCACCTATGCGCGGCAGATCGGCATCGGCGGTATCGCCACGGCCGGCATCATCGGCATCATCAAGCAGTCGAAGGTGATCAAGGACGCCGTGGGCATGGCCGTGCGGGAGTTCGGCAAGAAGGGTGACGGCGCTGCGGCCGGCAAGGTCGAGCGCACGCAGCAGGATATCTCGATGAAGACCGTGGTCTTCGGCATCGTGATCGCCCTGCTCGCCGTCTTCGCATTCTTCGCCCTGGGCGGTGTGGTCAACAATGTGTGGCAGGCGCTCGTGGGGCTGCTGATCGTGGCCATCATTTCGTTCCTGTTCACGACGGTGGCGGCCAATGCCATTGCGATTGTGGGCACCAACCCGGTGAGCGGTATGACCATTATGACGCTGATCATCACGGCGCTGGTACTGGTGGCCTGCGGGCTGAAGGGCGACGCCGGCATGGTGGCGGCGCTGCTGATCGGCGGCGTGGTGTGCACGGCCCTTTCGACGGCCGGCGGTTTCATCACCGACCTGAAGATCGGTTATTGGATCGGTACGACGCCTGCGAAGCAGGAGACCTGGAAGTTCCTGGGCGTGCTCGTGGCTGCCGCAACGGTGGCCGGCGTGGTGATCCTGCTCAACAAGACCTACGGTTTCGTGGGCGACGAGGCGCTGGTGGCGCCGCAGGCCAACGCCATGGCGGCCGTCATCAAGCCGATGATGGAAGGCGGCAGCGCACCCTGGCTGATGTACGGCATCGGTGCGATCATCGCGATCCTGCTGACAATTTTCAAAGTGCCTGCCCTGGCCTTCTGCCTGGGTATGTTCATCCCCATCGACCTGAACCTCCCGCTGCTCGTCGGCGGTGCGATCTCCTGGTTCGTGAGCACTCGCAGCAAGGACAAGGCCGTCAACGCGGCCCGTCAGGAAAAAGGTACGCTTATCGCCTCCGGCTTCATCGCCGGCGGCGCCCTGATGGGCGTCGTGAGCGCCATCCTGAAGTTCGCCAAGGTCGACTGGTTCCTCACCGACTGGAACGCCACCTACGGTGAGGCCATCGCCATCATCCCGTTCATCGCGATCATCCTCTATATGATCCGCGCGTCCATGAAACTTGAGAAGAAATAATGTGTATCCGCTTTTTGTATCAGTTTTTACTTCTCTTTTCAGACCGTCTGCGCCCACGCAGCCGTGAGTGGGAGGGGCCCAAATCTTTGATTTGGGAGGGATAGGTCCCGGAGGGACCGTAGTCTGGAAAGAGAAGTAAAAACTGAGGAAAAAAGACATAGTATTTATATTATATGGAAACCGTAACCGATAAATTCTTGCGTTATGTCTCGTTCGAGACGACATCCGACGAGAACAGTACCACGCATCCGTCGAACCTGCTCGAGGTGAAACTGTCGGAGCAGCTGGTCAAAGAGATGAAGGCGATCGGGATCGCCGATGCGGCCGTCGATGAGAACGGCTATGTCATGGGTACGATTCCGTCGAATATCGACCGGAAAGTGCCGGTGCTGGGCTTCATCGCCCACGTCGACACGTCGCCCGACGCTTCGGGCCGCGACATCAAACCGCAGTTCATTCCCAATTACGACGGGACTGACATCCCGCTTCCGGGCGTGCCGGGCCTGGCCCTGCGTGTGGCTGATTTCCCGGAATTGCTCGACTATAAGGGACAGACCCTGATTACCACCGACGGCACGACGCTGCTGGGTGCCGACGACAAGGCCGGCGTGGCCGAGATCATGTACGTGGCCGAGTATCTGATGAAACATCCCGAAGTCAAGCACGGAACCATCAAGATCGGTTTCACGCCCGACGAGGAGATCGGCTGTGGCGTGGACTTCTTCGACGTCGAAAAGTTCGGCGCGGACTACGCCTATACGATGGACGGCGGCGCCATCGGCGAACTGGAGTACGAGAACTTCAACGCGGCTTCCGCCAAGATCCACGTCCAGGGTTGCAACATCCATCCGGGCTATGCCAAGGGAAAGATGGTCAACGCCATGCACGTGGCCATGGAACTCGACAGCCTGCTGCCCGCCGAACAGCGGCCGGAGCATACCTGCGAGTATGAGGGTTTCTTCCACCTGACCGGATTCAACGGCACGGTGGAGGAAGCGTCGATGAGCTACATCATCCGCGACCACGACCGGAAACGCTTCGAAGAGCGGAAAGCGCTCATCGAGGCGGCTGTTACCTATATAAATAATAAGTATGGCGGCATCGTGAAGCTGGAACTTCGCGACCAGTACTACAATATGCGCGAGATGGTGGAGCCGCACTACCACATTATCGAGAAGGCGATCCGTGCCATGGAGATGGCCGGCATCCGGCCGAAAGTCCAGCCCATCCGCGGCGGCACCGACGGCGCGCGGCTTTCTTTCATGGGTCTGCCTTGCCCGAATATCTTCGCGGGCGGCCACAATTTCCACGGTAAGCTCGAATTTGTGCCCGTAGAGAGCATGGAAAAGGCGGCGGAAGTCATCCAAAACCTGATTTTCCTGTTTTCTGAATAAATTTTTTGAAAAAAATTTTGTTTTCAAAAAAAACTGCTTACCTTTGCAGCCCGTTTCGGAAGAAACGACAAGTTCATTGACTTATTGGAGAGAGAAAACGAGGTAAAAAAACTGTAAGCAAAAAAGATAG
>JAEEGJ010030947.1_pt1 | contig 10413 bp, 9 predicted proteins | sample 8958761 | NCBI WGS metagenome assembly JAEEGJ01 (sample SAMN16246546, study PRJNA631951) | gut metagenome | biome: gut microbiome; feature: rumen; material: RS-attached | host: Bos | place: Iran: Karaj | collected 2018-10 | reverse complement strand
AAATAAAGTTATTTTAATGTCATCAAAACAATTAACCCTCAAAAAAGGAAGAATACAATGGCTACTACAAAGAAAACTGTTGCTAAGAAGGCTCCTGCCAAGAAGGCTGCTCCGGCTAAGAAGGCTGCCGCCAAGAAGCCGGCTGCTAAGAAGGCTGCTCCGAAGGCTGCTGCCAAGAAGGCTCCGGCCAAGAAGGCTGCTCCGGCTAAGAAGGCTGTCGCTGCCAAGAAGCCGGCCGCCAAGAAGGTCGCTGCTAAGAAGCCGGTTGCCAAGAAGGTTGCCGCCAAGAAGCCGGCTGCCAAGAAGGCTCCTGCTAAGAAGGCCGCCAAGAAGTAATTTTTATTCTTCTTTAAAGCTCTCTTTTGGAAAGGTCCCGCTCTGCGGGCCCTTTTCATTTTTGCACGTTTTAAACACAAATAAAAATCCCGAAGCCATCAATCAATTTGAAACTTCATTTTATGCAGGGTATAAACAGTCTTATAAGTGGAAGGCGTCGGCCAAGGCATCATTAAAAATCATTTTAAAGATAATTTCTATCTTTAAAAACATGATTTCGGAAAAAGACCTCGAAGAACTCCAGAATATCCCCTACGAAGAACGCATCAAGCGCGTCGAAAAGTTGCTCGAGACCAAGGAAAACCCGCGCGGTTTTGAACTCGGGCTGCTCCTTGCGCTCAAGATGGGCCAGGAAATCCGCGAAAAGAAACCTCTCGGGAGCGAATCTGGCGACCTCGTCATCAGTTGGAAAGACAGGTATTCCGAATATGTCATCGAGGAAGCCATCGCATCGGCCAAGGAATTCCTGCTGCACCCGGCAAGCATCGCCGAAAAGATCCGTGCCGGCATGAAAAAGTTCGAGCAGAAGCCCGAAGAAGATGCGGATAGTGCGGGTAAAGACAATGCATCGGAGGCAGGCGGTGAAAACGGGGGTGAAAATGGATAACAAACTCCAGGCAACCGTCGATATCGGGAGCCACAGCTGCATATTGCTTATCGCAGCCTTCGAAGAAGGAAAACTGGTTCCGAAACTCCAGAAGGTGGAAGTCTGCCGCCTCGGTGAAGACATTTACGAACATGGCGCCATATCGCAGGCACGTATCGACGAACTTTCCGCCATCCTGACCAAGTTCCGCATGGACCTACACGCCCTCGGTGCCGACCTGAAGGCAGCAGTGATGACCGAAGCAATGCGCAAGGCGTCGAATCCGGACGAGGTACTCGACGCGGCAGAAAAGGCGCTCTGGATGCGCCCGCGCATCATCAGCGGCGAGGAAGAAGGCAAATTGACCTTCCGTTCCGTACGCGAATGGCATGGTAGCGACATCGTCACCATCGATATCGGCGGCGGTTCGACCGAACTCAGCAACGGCGAGACGACATTCTCGATTCCCGTGGGCGCACTCAAGATGTTCAAGGCGATGGGCCCCATCCCCGGCCCCGAATACAAGAAGTTCGTGAAGGAAACCTTCAAGGAAGTGAGCTTCAAGGGCATGACCAAGAAGCAGGTCTACCTGATTGGCGGCACCGGAACGGCACTCGCGATGGTCTACCTCGACAAGCCGAAGTTCGACTACAAGGCAATCGAGGGCCTGGAACTTTCGATAAACGACCTCGACGCGGTCACCACGCGCATATCGAACCTCTCGAAGGAACTGCGCGCGATGCTCCCCGGGCTCGAGAACGGCAGAAGCGACATTATTATCTGCGGGCTGTTCTGGCTCAAGTCGCTCCTGGAAAAACTGCGCGTGGAAAGTTTCAAGATAAGCACCGCAGGGCTACGGTTCGGCCTCCTTTACCCGCCGGAGCCCGAACCCGAAGTGAAACCAAAGGCGAAAAAGACTCCGCCCTGGCTGAAGAAGAAGACTGCGGAAGAGAATCCTGTAGTTGAAGGTGCGGAAGGCGCCGCCGACTAGACTTCCACGAGGGTCGCGACGAGGCAAGAATCCTTCGTAGCGCCGCTACCCGCAAAATCGATATCCTGCCCGCGCTTCCATGCAGTGCGGGCTTTTTCGTGGATAGACTTGACGGCGGTAAGTACGTCGCGAGCGAAGGAGTCGAGCGCGAACTCGCTATAGTTGGAACTTACCATGATGAATCCGCGCTGGTTCAGAATCTGCGCACATTCCGCGACGAGCGGCATCAGGTGTTCGCGCACGTTGAAGTTAAGGCCCTTGAAGCGCGCGAAACTCGGCGGGTCAAGTACAATTCCATCGAACTTGAGGCCCTTCTTGATGGCCCAGCGCACGTATTCGAGCGCATTCCCGCGGAAAAATTCACCCGGACGCAAGTCGAGACCATTCAGCGCATAGTTTTCGCGACCCTTGTCAAGAATCTTCCCGCTGATGTCGGCGTTTGTCGCGACTGCGGCACCCCCGAGGCGCGCGTGTACCGAGAAACTGCACGTGTAACTGAAGAGGTTGAGGAACCGCGGGCCGTTTATATCGGCATCGGACGCAGGTTTATCGCTAGTGTTAGACTGCGCAGGCTGTTTGTCGCTAGTGTTAAACTGCGCGCCGGCAGGAACTGCGCCGGTCATCGCGCAGAAGCGGTCTTCCACCTCGAGACGCACGTGACGCATGTCGAGGAACAGCCCCGGATTGACGGTATCGAGCAAGTCCACATGGAAGCGCGCGTTGCCTTCGCGTACCGTACCTACGGCAGATTCGCGGGTCCCGAACGCCACCTCCATGGGCGCGTTCTCAAGCGACTTGCCCGAACGGGAAAGCCTCTCCTTCACCACAATGCACGCGGGGTTGAACATCGCGGCCACCGCATCCACGAACTCGCGGCGACGCGGGAGCATCTCCGGCCCGAAGAACTGCACCTGATAGCGGTCGCCGAAGCGGTCGAGCGTAAGCCCCGGGAAACCGTCTGCGGCTCCGTTCACAATACGATAAGCGTCCGTCACTTTGAACAGCGACGAACGTTTTTCAAATGCAGTCCTAAGTAAATTCTTCATCGTCTATAACGCTGGTGCGGAACCATATGGATCCCACCTTGGTGGCCATGCGCACTAAGCAACAAGTTGCTAAGTGCTGTCCGCCCGGTCGCTTCGCGCCCAGGATGACTCCGTAGGTCAAGCCTTGTCCATCGACTTGATCTGGTCCACGAACTCGCCCACTTCCTTGAACTCGCGGTAGATGGAGGCAAAACGCACATAGGCGACCGGGTCAAGTTTCTTGAGTTCCTGCATCACGAGGTTCCCGATGGTATCGTAGCCAACCTCGAAATTGTCGTTCACCGGCAGTGCATTCTCGACGCGGGTTGCCAGTTCCTCGATGTCCTCGGCCGAGAGCGGACGCTTTTTGCACGAGTTCATGATGCCGCGGATCAACTTTTCACGCTGGAAAGGCTGCTTTTCGCCACTCCGCTTAATGACCGTCAACGGCTGGAGTTCGATATACTCACGGGTCGTGAACCTGCGGCCGCAGGCCAGGCACTCACGCCGTCTGCGGATGGCGGTTCCACTCACGCGGCTATCGACCACCTTGTCGTTGTCGTTCTTGCAAAAAGGGCAAATCATGGCTAGAATATAGGTTATTTTGCGAAAAAATGCAAATTTTTTATTCTTTACAGCCCGCTAGTCCTTGATACAGCGGACGCTGATCAGGGTATTTTTTCGGTTCTCGAACCAGCCCGTAGTGTCATTTTCGTAGCGAAGGTTCAAGGTAAAAGCCTCGTCATCATCGATTTCAGCGGAACTCCAGAAGAACGCCCCGGAATTGATGATGGAGAGGCGCCCTTCGCCACGGGTTTCGCTCCTGTCAAGCGCGACTCCCCCGGGTAGCGCCGTAAATCCGTAGTCATCCGTACCAGCAGAATAGCCGCCCTTTTCATCCCAGGCCGTCGTCGCCTTGAGCTTACCGCCCGCAACCTTAGTGCCCCCGGCAAAAACGACCAGGGTCGTCCAGTCGTCTTCGCTCGGCAGGCGCCAACCGCGCGGGCACGCCTTCATGGCCGCTTCCCAGTCATAGAAGCACCCATACATGGTAAACACCTCAAACTCCCGGCACACGCTGCCTTCCATATCGTAGTTGAGGTTCTCCGCCATCCACACCTGATCACCAATCTGCACGGTCTTGTACTTTTGACCGTCGCGCGTATCCCGGAGCGTATTCGCGGAATCATCGTACTCGTCACCCCCATCACGCGGCGTAAGAATGTCATCGTTATCATCGCTGCAGGCAGCAAAGAAAAATGCCAAGGCAAGTGCCATGTAGAAAGCGTGTTTCATAGTCTCCTAGTCCTTTACGCAGCGGACAGAAATCGCGATGTCCTTGCGAAGATTGTCTCGGACAGCATAGTCGCTGTTACTGTTCAAACAAATGTGGTACACGTAGTCTTGATTATATTCAGAAGAACTCCAGAAGTACGCACCATCGCCATCACTCTCGAAAACTCCGACATAGTCCCTGCGGCCGGCCGGCAGCGCAGTAAAGTAATAATCATCCGTGCCGTTACCGCCTCTACTCCAATCTCTAGTTGACCGGAGCGTCTTGCCCGCCGTACTGTATCCTACCGCAAGGAACAAGGTTGCCCACTCCGTCGAATCCGGCAAGTGCCAACCTTCGGGGCAAACGCCGCGCACAGGGTATTGGGGCCTACAATTCTTCCCCCAGCCACAGCCCTTGCTGTTCGAGTCCCATGTTCCAGCACTGTCTACCGCGGCAGCCCAGGTGTAAAGGCGCCCATATTCTTCGCAATAGTCCTCACTATTTTCATAGCAGAAACTAGAGGAATCGTAATCCGCAGTAGGCTGCAAATAAGCGTAATTCAGGTTTTCCGCCATCCAAGTCTGCGTACCTATTTTTATGGTCATGTAAGTCTGTCCGTCACGGGAGTCGGTCATGGATCCCTCAACTACAGTCGACGGGTCTATGTATCCCTCGGGAACACTGCTACTGGATCCTATCGTTCCTTCGGAACTCCAGGAAGACGACGATGGTGTAACGCTGGACGACGATTTCGCGGAACTGCTAGATTGTGGCCCCGGAACTGAGTCCGGGGAGACAGATGAAGAAGACTTTGCGCTGCTGCTCGACTCGTCACAGTCTTCGCAAACGGACGACGACGATTCGTCAGAAGCGCGCGTAACAAAGTCGCTGCCGTCGTCACTACAGGCGGCAAGCGACACAAACATCGCCCCAACCGCCAATAACTTCATGTACCCCATTTCTCACTCCTTATCTGTTTTCGCAAATATAAACAAATTCCCCAGGCTTATACAAACGCTGGGGAAAACTGTATGGTTCGCGAATGCGACGCGTTACGAGCGGTCGCGGTTATTATCCGTTCACCTTCTTGAAGTCGGCGACGTTCTGGGCAAACTCGGCGAGGTATTCCTTCGCCTTCGCGGCAACTGCCTCGGGCACGTAGCCGAATTCCTTCTCAAGCACGCCAGCCGGAGCGGAAGCGCCGAAGCGTTCCAGGCCGCAAGCCTTGCCGAACCCGCCGACCACGCGGTCGAAGAGAACCGGGAGGCCGCTGGAAAGCGCAAACACCGGAGTCCAGGGCACAATCACCTGGTCGCGGTATGCCTTATCCTGCTTGAGGAAGAGAGCCGGGCTGATCATGGAGACGACGCGCACGGCCTTGCCTTCGGCACGGAGGAGTTCGGCGGCCTGGTGTTCCAGCAGCACGTCGGAACCGTTCGCGACGAGAGTGAGGTCCGGGTGGGTGCCAGCTGCGGTATTGTCGCTCACGATGTAGGCGCCCTTGCGGCAAGCCTTCGCGGCTTCGTAGCGGTTTTCGCCGGGGAGCGTGTTCACCACCTGGCGGGTAAGGATAAGAGCCGTCGGGCTGTCGTTGTTCTCGAAAGCCATTTCCCAGGCGGCGAGAGTCTCGAAAGCGTCTGCCGGACGGAGCACGAGCCTTTCGGCCTTGCCGTTTTCCTTCGTGAGGCCTTCGAGCAGGCGGATCTGCGTTTCGTGTTCGATGGGCTGGTGCGTCGGGCCGTCTTCGCCCACGCGGAAGCTGTCGTGCGTGAACACGTACTTGACAGGCAGGCCCATGAGGGCGGCCATGCGGATAGCGGGCTTCATGAAGTCGCTGAACACGAAGAACGTGGCGCAAATCGGGAACAAGCCCTTCTGCAACGCGATACCGTTCATGATGGCGCCCATCGTGAGTTCTGCAACGCCCACCTGCACGAACGCGCCCTTGAAGTCGTTAGCGCGGAAGATGCCCGTCTTGTTGAGGAACGCCTGCGTGTTGTCGGAGTTCGAAAGGTCGGCGGAACTGCAGATGATGTTGTGGAAGTTTTCGGCGAGGTAGCCGAGCACCGTACCGCTCGTGACGCGGGTAGCGACACCTTCCTTGATGGGGAGGTTCGAAAGGTTGAGCACCGGAGCCTTGCCGGAGAGCCATTCATTGAGGGTCGCGGACTTCTTGGCATTCGCCTTGTCCCAAGCGGCCTTGGCCTTCTTCCATTCGGCGACAACCTTGCGGAGTTCGTTCGCACGAGCCTCGAAGCCCGCCTTCACGTCGTCGAACACCTGGAACGGGTCGTCCGGGTTACCGCCGAGGTTCTTGACCGTCGCGGTTGTGGAAGCACCGGCAGCGTTGAGCGGCTGGCCGTGCGTAGAAACTTCGCCTTCGTAGCTCTTGCCGTCTTCGGCAACGGCGCCCTTCGCCATCGTGGTGTGGCCGTACACGAGCGTCGGCTTTTCCTTCTCGGCCCAGGCTTCCTTGAAAGCCTTGCGGAGTTCGGCAATGTTGGAACCATCGCATTCGATAACGCGGAATCCCCATGCCTTGTACTGGCCGACGAAGGCGTGGCTCATCACGTCTTCGGTCTTGCAGCTCAGCTGCACCTGGTTCGCGTCGTAGAAGAAGATGAGGTTCGAAAGCTTGAGGTGGCCCGCGATGCGGCCCACGCCGTAGGCAATTTCTTCTTCGAGGCCGCCGTCAGAAACGAGGCAGACAGTCTTGTGCTCGAGGATGGAGCCGAAGCGTTCCACCATGAAGCGTTCGGCGATAGCGGCGCCAAGTGCGATGCCGTGGCCGATGCCGAGCGGGCCCGAGGAGTTCTCGATGCCGAGCATCGCGGCCAGTTCGGGGCGGCCGGGAGTGCGGCTGCCGAGCTGGCGGAAGTTCTTCACGTCGTCGAGCGTGAGGCGGTTCGTGAGGACGAGCTCGGAGTACAGGAGCGGGCTCATGTGGCCCGGGTCCATAAAGAAGCGGTCACGGCCCATCCATTCCGGATCGTCCGGGTCGTAGCGCAAGAATTCCGCGAACAAAAGCGTCGTGGCGTCGGCGGCGCCCATCGCACCACCCGGATGCCCGGACTTCGCCTTCTGCACCATCGCGGCAGAGAGAATTCGGACGTTGTCAGCTGCTTTTGTAACTAGGGAGTCTTGCACGGTAAAACCTCTTTAGGGTGTTATTATTTACGCGCCAAATTTAGTTTTTTTCGCGCAATTTCACAAGGTCGAAAAGCCCGGTTAAAGCACGATAACATAAAAAGTTATATTTTGCGGGGAAACAAAAAACACGCATTACGGCTTCAAAAATGAAGATTAAAGACTCTATTCTGTTGACACTCAAGAACTTACTGCACCCCGCAGGCCTTATCGGCCTGGTTATCGCCATTATCATCCCGGCCATCATCTGGTTTCTCGGTCGCCCCAGCGGAGGCCACAAGGAAATCATCCGCCAGCTCGACCTGAACCTCCCCCTCCCGCTGTTCCTGTTCCAAATGGCGGTCGCCATCATCCTGTTCGCATTCTTGAACAAGGATTTCCGCGAATGGTTCAAGGGAATCCTCCCCCAAAAGCCGTTCAGCATCCTCGCCATAGCGGCGGCCATCGGCATCGCGGTATTCGCCGGCACCCAGATAGAGGCCCGCCACCGCGTACAGAGCGACGAGAGCGTGTTCATGTCGGTCGCCCAGAACATGTACCACAACCACGAATCGGGCACGTGCAACCAGGGCATATTCGACGGTTCGCACCTCAACTGCATCGCCAAGTCCAACAGTTTCAAGACGAAGGGCCTCGCCTTCCTCTACTTCCTCGGCATGCCCCTGTTCGGCACCGACCTGCACTGGATTTTCAACGCAGAACTCCTGATGCTCCCGCTCGCGTTCCTGCTAATGTTCCTCGCAATTGTCGCCTGGACCAAGCAGCCCCTGCTCGCATTCCTCGCCGCCCTCCTCATGGCACTGCAGCCCACCGTGCTCTTCCAGTTCCGCGCCATGTCGGTGGAACCGCTCTACATATTCCTCTCCGCGCTCTCGCTGTTTATTTTCAAGTGGGCCTACGACCGCAACACCGTAATGCACTGGGCTCTCCTCGCCATCACGCTGGCATTCTTCGCACAGACCCGCCAGGAAACCGCATTCTGCCTGCTTTCCTTCATATTCTTCGCCTTCCCGAAAATCCTCGACAAGAAGGATTTCAAGGCGCCCACGTTCTTCGTGACGCTCTCGCTGTTCTCGGTACCGGCGCTGCTCACCATCAGCTACTTCCAGGGATTCGGGTTCCAGGGCGGCGAGTTCGAAGCCCACGGGCACTTCCTCGAAGACCTCAAGCGCAACTGGATCGAGATGACCCGCCCTCTCAAGGAAAACGGCGAACTCGAGAACCCGTTCCTCACCTACTTCAACTACCTGTTCGCCATCGGCGGAGTCTACCTGCTGTTCCGTGCCATCTACGACGCCACAAAGGGCTGCAGGTTCTACCTGTGGACGCTCGTGTTCCTTTTGCTCTACCACGTGCAGACCTACATGATTCTCGAGAACGTCTCGGGCGACTTCAGCATCCAGATCAACCAGCGCTACAGCCTGGTGATGCTGCCCAGCATGGCGTTTGTCGCAGCGCTCCCCATCGCGCACGCCATCGAGTACTTCGCAGCATCCGCAAGCAAGAAAGAGGCAAAGCCGCTCGCATTTGCGGGCATGGTCATCGTCGCCATAATCCTCAGCGCATGGACGTTCCACTACAAGGAAGACTTCAACAAGAACATCATGTACAACCGCAACCACCTGACCACCGAGGAGCACGAAATTCTCGGCTGGCTCAAGGAACAGCCCGAAGCGGACCGCCTGTTTATCTACGGCAGGCCCTGGCACTTCGTGGGTTACGGAGTATCCTCCATCCACTACGACAGGGCGCGCCAGATGAGCGATGCCGAACTGCAAAAGTACATTGACAAGTACAACGGCGAAGTCTACTACATCCGCGGGCTCGACTGCTGGGACAGCCAGACCTACCACAAGAAGGCGGTAGAACACCGCATCGCCACAACCTGCGACGTGTTTGAGCGCGAAATGGACCTCGTGGGCGTGAAGAACATCCTGATTACCAACAACTACTGGGTGCAAATCGCGAAGTTCAACGGGCGCAAGCACTACAACCCCACGAACATTATCCAGGTTTCCGAGCCCACGAGGGAGAGCGCCGCGGAAAATACGAGCGAATCCCCGCTGCTCCTGAATTACAAGCTCAAGGAACAGGCAGAAGCGGCCCGGAACTGGACGCTCCGGATTTCGCTTAACAATCTTCTAGTGAAAGATACCGCCTACGCAGCCGGAGAATACAACGTCCTGGTGAGTTACGACAAACTGCAGCCCGGTTACAACACCGTCCGCTATGTCGTCACGGACACGCAGAAGAACACGAAACTCGCCGACATTTCCAAGAACTACTTCAACAGCGCCGGCGGTGCCACCGCGCTCGAACAGGGCTCGATAACCGAGCACCGCCAGGACTGGGGCAACCTCCGCTGGAACAAGAGCATTGAGAACCACGACATGACGATAAACGGTTCCAAGTTCGAAAACGGGTTCGGCACGCACGCCAACTCCGAAACGACAATCGGCCTCGAAGGCAAGTACCGCGCGTTCCGCACGTCTTTCGGGCTCGATGACGAAAGCCTCTGCAGCGAGGGCGTCTCGGTGCAAATCATCGGCGACGGACAGGTGCTCGCCGCAAGCCCTGTATTCCAGAGCGGCGTGGTCCACACGCTTACCGCCAACACCGAAGGCGTGCAAAAACTGGTGCTCAAGACCACCGCGAAGGGCAGCATCGACTGCAGCCACGTGGACATTGTACACCCCGTATTGATTCCATAATTTCTATTATTTGCATATGCTCTTATCCGTAATCATTCCCGTCTTTAACGAAGAAGAAATTGTTGCCGAAACCTACCGCGTTCTGGAAGAGGAACTCAAGGAATACGAGCACGAACTCATTTTCGTGAACGATGGTTCCAAGGACAGGACCCGCGAAATCGTCGAGGGCCTGCTTCCGGGCAACCCGAACAACAAGATTATCAACTTCAGCCGTAACTTTGGGCACCAGGCCGCCTTCAGCGCGGGCCTCGACCATGCGACCGGCGATGCGGTAGTGATTATCGACGGCGACCTGCAAGACCCGCCGAGCCTCATCCACGAGATGATGGTCAAGTGGCGCG
>JAEEGJ010030946.1_pt1 | contig 10414 bp, 13 predicted proteins | sample 8958761 | NCBI WGS metagenome assembly JAEEGJ01 (sample SAMN16246546, study PRJNA631951) | gut metagenome | biome: gut microbiome; feature: rumen; material: RS-attached | host: Bos | place: Iran: Karaj | collected 2018-10 | reverse complement strand
TAGAAGGACTCAGTCAAGAGGTTCGTCAGCATCTCTATGCATTACCAATTACAGTCTGCTTCCTACAAGAACAGGCACAAATGTTTAACCAACAAATTATAGACTATGTACACAAAAATTCAAGAAACAGCATCCTGGTTAAAAGAAAGGATGACAACAAGTCCCAAGACAGCAATCATTCTGGGAACAGGCCTCGGACAATTAGCTTCCGAGATAACTGACAAACAGGAGATTCCCTACAGTGAGATTCCCAACTTCCCCGTTTCCACCGTAGAGGGACACGCCGGAGCACTCATTTTCGGTAAATTGGGTGGCGTAGACATTCTGGCCATGCAGGGACGTTTCCACTACTATGAGGGCTATAACATGAAGGAGGTCACCTTCCCTGTTCGCGTTATGTATGAGCTGGGTATTAAGACACTGTTCGTATCGAACGCTGCAGGCGGCATGAACCCCGCCTTCAAGATTGGCGACCTGATGGTTATCACCGACCATATCAACTTCTTCCCAGAGCATCCACTGCGTGGTAAGAACTTCCCAACAGGTCCCCGCTTCCCAGACATGCACGAGACCTATGACCACGAGCTCATCAACCTGGCCACAAAGATTGCCAAGGAAAAGGGCATCCGTCTGGTTTATGGTGTATACCTTGGCACCACAGGACCTACCTTCGAGACACCTGCAGAGTATAAGATGTATCGCACCCTGGGTGGTGACACCGTTGGTATGTCTACTGTTCCTGAGGTTATCGTTGCCCACCACTGTGGCATCAAGACCTTCGGTATCAGCGTTGTTACCGACCTTGGCGGTTTCGACAATCCTGTTGAGGTTAGCCATGAAGAGGTTCAGGAAGCTGCCGACAAGGCTCAGCCACTGATGACTGAGATCATGCGCGAAATGATTAAACGTACTGCACAATAAATGGAAATAGCATCATTAGGAGAATTCGGTTTGATAGACCGGTTGACAAAGGACATCAAACCCAACAATGAATCAACAAAGTACGGCGTAGGCGATGACTGCGCCATACTTCACTATCCAGACAGCGAGGTTTTGGTTACTACTGACATGCTCATGGAGGGTGTACACTTCGACCTGACCTATATCGACCTGCAGCACCTTGGCTGGAAGTCGGCAATGGTTAACATCAGTGACATCTTCGCCATGAACGGCACGCCACGACAGATGACCGTTTCGCTGGCACTTAGCAAACGCTTCACCGTTGAGGACATCGAACAGTTCTATTCCGGACTGCGCATGGCCTGCGACAAGTGGGGAGTCGACGTCATTGGTGGCGACACCACCTCTTCTTATACAGGTCTGGCCATCAGCATTACCTGCATCGGTGAGGCTCGCAAGGAGGACATAGTCTATCGTAATGGTGCCAAAGAGACCGACCTTGTCTGCGTAAGCGGTGACCTTGGTGCAGCCTATATGGGCTTGCAGCTCTTGGAGCGCGAGAAGGCCGTATATTACCAGATGATGGAAGAAGCGAAGAAAAAGAGTGTGTCCAGCGGTTCACCCGCCAGCATCCCCGATTTCCAGCCCGACTTTGCTGGTAAGGAATACCTGTTGCAACGTCAGCTGAAGACGGAGGCTCGTGGCGATATTATTAATAAGTTACGCGAGGCTGGCATTCGCCCTACTGCCATGATGGATATCTCTGACGGACTGTCGAGTGAACTGATGCATATCTGCAAACAGTCAGGCGTGGGTTGTCGCATCTTTGAGAAGCAGATTCCCATCGACTATCAGACGGCCGTGATGGCTGAGGAACTAAACATGAACGTCACGACCTGCGCCCTGAATGGTGGCGAGGATTACGAGCTGCTGTTCACCGTTCCTATTGGTGACCACGAGAAGATTCAACAGATTGAAGATGTCAAACTCATCGGCCACATCACTAATGCCAGCCTTGGACAGGTATTGGTAACGCGAGATGAACAAGAATTTGCCCTAAAAGCGCAGGGGTGGAATCCACTGCAATAAGAGAAAACACTTAAAATCGGCCGCTTTTCAAAAAAAAACCAAGAAAAGTTTGGCCGATTCATTTTTTCTTCGTACCTTTGCACCCGCAATCAAGAGGATTGCCTAGAAAAAACATAATGATGGTGCCTTAGCTCAGTTGGTAGAGCATCGGACTGAAAATCCGTGTGTCCCCGGTTCGATTCCTGGAGGTACCACTCCTCCTTTCATTATGAACCCCTGTCTTAGAGATTTCTCTAGCAGGGGTTTTTTTAGTAAAAGGCGAAGGCTGAAGAGTGAATAATTAAAAAAGAAACTATAAGATATGGGAATAATTATTGGTATTGACGTCGGTATCTCGACCACAAAGATTGTTGGACTGCGCGAAGGTCGCGTAGTGTCACCCATCCGTATCACTGCTGTCGACCAGATCACCTCTCTCTATGGTGCCTTTGGTAAGTATCTGCACGACAACAAGATCGAGTTGAAAGACGTTGAGCAGGTCATGGTGACTGGTGTAGGCTCTGCCTATATCGACGAGCCCATCTACGGCATACCCACCCAGAAGGTTGACGAATTCATTGCCGACGGTCTGGGGGCCCGCTTCGAGTCAGGTCTCAGCAAGGCCATCGTGGTCTCTATGGGTACAGGAACCAGCTTTGTGCAATGTGACGGTGACGACATCAAGCACATCGGAGGTATTGGCATCGGTGGTGGTACCCTACAGGGACTGAGCCGCGTCATGCTGAACACCCGTGACCCCAAGCAGATACAGAGTCTGGCCATGCAGGGTGACATCCGCAACATCAACCTGCTCATTGGCGACATCTCCACCCATCCCCTGCCAGGTTTGCCTATGGATGCCACTGCCTCGCTATTTTCTAAAGCCCAATACGATGCCCCCAAGGAGGATGTTGCGCTGGGTGTCATTACCATGGTGCTGCAGACCATCGGCTCTGCCGCCATCCTGTCTGCTTTGAACTCTGGCATCAAGGACTTCGTGCTCATCGGCAACCTGACACTCCTCCCCCAGTGCAAGGACATCTATCCCATGCTGGAGAAACTCTACAACGTCCATTTCCACATTCCCAAGTATGCCGAGTTCTGCACCGCCATCGGTGCCGCACTCAGTTACAAATCATGAGATCTCCCTCTTTATGCTTTGAAGAAGATAGCAAGCAGAGCTGCTATGATTTAGACACCACCTACCATAATAATTATAGGCAAGACAAAAAATCTTGCCTATTTTTTTGTTGTCTCAAGAATAATTCCTAAATTTGCAATATTAGAGCCTAAAGCAATAATAAAGATGAAGCTTAAATGAATATACAATGACTGTTACGAAAAATATGTCACTATGGAATAAAAATTTATTCCTCTGCCACAGTTTGGCGTACCCTTGTCATATTTTTGCAGAAAACTCATAAAAATATGGACAACGATAGAGGACAAAGTTTGATAACCAAATACGTCTGGGTGATAGAGACCATCTATCGCAAACGTAAGATTTCGTTCAAGGAGCTGAACGAGCTATGGCTTCGCGATGACATCAGTAGAGGTGTGGATATTCCGAAACGAACCTTCGATAACTGGCGTTATGTTATCTGGGATATGTTCGGTATCAGCATCACCAACGAGAATCGTGGTGAGTACCGTTACTTCATTGAGAATGAAGAGGACATCAGCAAGAACGGACTCCGTTCTTGGTTATACAATACTTTCTGTGTAAGCAATGCGTTGGCCAACAGCCAAAGCATTAAAGACCGTATCATTCTTGAATATGTTCCTTCAGGTCAAAACTACTTGCAACCCATCATTGAGGCAATGAAGGAAAACCGTGTCCTCAACATAACCTATCATAGCTATTGGAAAGACGAGGAGAACAGCTTTGATGTTCAGCCATACTGTGTAAAGCTGTTCCGTCAGCGTTGGTATATGGTGGCCCGCAGCACCTATCCTTATTATTACGAGCAGGGGCCCAGAGTTTACTCTCTCGATCGTATTCATGATTTGTATGCTACTGAGGAAACATTTAAGATGCCCAAAGACTGGGATGCTCAGGAATTCTTCAATGGTTGTTTTGGTATCATTGCCGAACAGTCAGTCAAAATTCAACCTGTTAAGTTAAAGGTATCTGCGGGACAGGCCAACTATATACGTGACTTGAAGATGCATGAGTCGCAGGAAGAAATTGAACGCAACGAAGAATACAGCATCTTCACCTTCAATCTACGTCCGGAGTTTGACTTCCAGCAGGAACTGCTTTGGAATGGCGAAGACATGGAAGTGCTCGAACCCCTCTGGCTCCGCAAGGAAATAGCAGGTAAGATAAAGAAATGTGGAATAAATATAAGGAGGAAGCATTATAATGAAAGATTTTGCAGCAATAGATTTTGAAACGGCAAACAACGAGCGCAGCAGCGTTTGTTCTGTAGGTGTTGTCATCGTTCGCAATGGTGAGATTGTAGATTCATTCTATTCTCTCATCCAGCCAGAGCCGAACTATTATAACTACTGGTGCTCTCAGGTGCATGGACTATGCCAAGAAGATACTGATGATGCGCCTGTGTTCCCAAAGGTATGGGCACAGATTGAACCATTGATAGAAGGACTGCCGCTCGTTGCTCACAACAAGCCTTTTGATGAAGGTTGTCTGAAGGCAGTGTTTCGAGTATACCAAATGGATTACCCTGATTATGAGTTCTACGATACACTTGCAGCTTCACGCAGAGCTTTCCGTTACCTGGAGAACCACCAACTGCATACTGTTGCCGCTGAATGTGGATACTGTTTAGAAAACCATCATCACGCCCTTGCTGACGCAGAGGCATGTGCATGGATAGCAAGAGAGATATTATAAATGATATTATACAGGATGTAACATTTTCGATTTTTGCATACTATATTGGTAGAAAAGTTTTATCTTTGCAAGCAGAATCAAGAAGGTATGAAAGAAGATCAGAAGATAGTTATCTATCAGACAGAGGACGGACAGACACAGATTGATGTCCGGTTGGAGAATGACACGGTTTGGTTGACACAGGCTCAGATGGCTGAGTTGTTTCAGACCGACCGAACCTCTATAGTTCGCCACATAAACAATATCTACAAAGTGGAAGAATTAGACAGAGATTCAACATGTGCAAAAATTGCACAAGTTCAGATTGAAGGAAAAAGGACTGTGAAACGAGACATTCCATATTTCAATTTGGACATGATTATCTCTGTTGGTTATCGTGTGAATTCTAAACGAGGTATCAAGTTTCGTCAATGGGCAAACAGGATATTGAAAGACTACCTTGTGAAGGGCTATGCCGTGAACGAGCGAATCCGCAAAGAGCAGATTGGTGAGTTGCGTCAGCTGGTTGGGATGCTGGGTCGTACCATTCAGGGACAACCCCTGCTTTCTACAGACGAAACGAATGCCCTTTTCGAGGTGGTAACGGACTATACTTACGCTCTCGACACGCTAGATAACTACGACTATGAGCGACTGACCATTGACAAGACCACCAAGGAAGAACCCTTCCACGCCACTTACGAGAACGCGATGGAAGAGATTCGCCTCCTTCGTGACAAGTTTGGTGGCTCAGCCTTGTTTGGCAATGAGAAGGATGACTCATTCAAGAGCAGTATAGGCCAGATCTATCAGACTTTTGCTGGAGAAGAACTTTATCCCAGTGTGGAGGAGAAAGCAGCTATGTTGCTGTATCTCGTGACAAAGAACCACTCGTTCAGCGACGGCAACAAACGCATTGCTGCCACGTTGTTCCTTTGGTTCCTCAACAACAACCGCATCCTCTACCGCAAGGACGGCTCAAAGCGCCTGGCCGATAACACCCTCGTTGCCCTAACGCTGATGATTGCCGAGAGCAAGACGGAGGAGAAAGACGTGATGGTGAAAGTGGTGGTGAACCTGATAAATCAGCAGAACGTATGATAGAGGCTTGTGCCTGGATTGCAAGAGAAATATTGTAATACTTAATGATATTGATAATATGAAACAGCCAACAGATAATATGATAAAGAACGCCTTTGATGAATTGGCTGTAGACAATAAGTACTTTGATAAATTCAAGGAAGTTGTAGAACGTTCTTATTCGGAGCTGCAGAGAGACTGTCCTAATGATGACGAGGATGAGTCCAATGCCGATGAAAGTATTCGTTTCTCCAAAGAATTCATGAAATTCTATGTGCCTGAGAAAGAAAAAGGACACTGCGATATTTGGGCTGAAACTTATGCCAGAAATCGTTGTTGTCGGATAGAGGAATATATATCGTATCGTGAAGCGTATGATGCCATTGTAGAGAAAGAAAACAGGGAGAAAGAATTGGATATCCACGTCGCATCAATGAGTACAGACCCGCTTTTCAGGGAAAGATATGAGTACAAGTTCCTATGTTCTAAAATCGAGTGCGACCCTAAGGAAGCAGTTGAAAACTATTGCAATGATTACAGAAGAATGATTGCTTTAGGTAAAAGTGAGATTTACGCCCGCGCTTATGCCGACTGCCACGATGAGTGTAAAGAGGAGCTTAGTGCTATTTACGCCCAGGCATTTGAATTGGCCAAGAATCATGGAATGGATGGTGGCGAGGCCTTTCGTTTCGGCGAAACATGTACCACAGCTGTAGATCAAGGTATATGGTCGTACACGAACGAGTTCTTGAAACTATATCAAGAGGAATGGCAGAAAGATTTCTATTTCACTCTGATAAAAGAGAACTTCGAAGAGTCTGAACATCGTAAAATGACTCAACAAGAAGAGGAGAAATTTAGGAAAACATTGTTTGGATAGAACCGATAAAAATCCGTTACCCTACGCACTTGATGATGTAGAGGTTTGCACTTGGATTGTGTGAAAGATATTTTATTATTAATAACAAAAAACTTGTAATTATGTTGTACAAAGTAACTGTAAAATTCAACTTGAACTCCAATGGTGTTCGTTTAGAAAAGGGAATGTCTGTTGAAGTTTCATCCCAATCATTCCCTTTATTAAGTACCCTACAGGGAAAAGAACAAGTAACTAATGCTTTTAAAGCAAAATATGGTGTAGATCTAAAGAAAGCGTGTGCGCTCCAATCCATCTATCTGGATGTGATAAAAATCAATTAAATCATTTGCGATATGAAAGACTATGTAGCAGAAAATCAACGAATTTTAGATAGGTGGCGTAATGAGTATGTAAAAAGGAACAAAACGGATTGGCCGGGATATTTTAATCTTCATGAATATTTTGCCCCTGATGGAATAATGTACAAGGGTGAATTTCTAGGAGAAGAAAGATATTTCAAAAATGAGCAAGAAAATGAGGAAACCTTCTATCGTGTTTTCAGATGGGTTCGTATACCATGCGGCGAAGAGAATGTCTTATGGGCCAATGCACCATTACGACTTCTATTTCTAACAAAAGATCAAAATACAGGAGATAATCCGGCTTGGGATGTGCGTAGTGAGTCATATAGGTATATCTCGGAAAAATATAAACCTGAAGAAATGTGGCTCGACACAAGTAATGCTTTCAATAGGAATCTTGTATATACTCTGTATGGCATTTTAAAAACAACTGTTGACCAACCGATGGGATATAATGATTTTACGGATAAAGATGCTTTATTTTTTGCTGACAAACAAATATTCGCAAGAATTAATTGCAAAAAAGAAGTTGGAGAAGAAAAATGTGACAATGCAGTTTTGAATAAAGCAATTAATAATGATAAGGATATACTAAAAGAACAAGTATTAAATTTGGATGCAGACATATTTGTTTGTTGTGGATTAATGAGTTTCATGCCCAACCTCCTTAATAATATGGGATACCATTTTAAGGAGCAAGATGATGATAAATGGATTTATTATGATTTGGAGGATAATAAGCTAGCCATAAATTCATATCATCTCAGCTATTCGGGATTCAAATATGAAGGCTTGATTTCCGCATATCATGAATTTCTTAAGAAACATCCTGATTTTATCAAATCACATCGAAAATGATTCGAGGCATTGTGGATATTGACTATTTTTGTAAATAGTATAATTTTTTTTCTTTAACCTCTGCCACCAACTGGCGGAGGTCTTTGTTTTCTTTGCAACATATAATTAAAAAGACTGAAGAGCCAACAGGATAAAACGGCATTAGGAATATGGGAATTTATGATGAAAATGGGAACTTGAATGAGAATTATTGGATGTTTAGGGCTGCACGTTGGGCTGGTTGGCATTACAAACTAGTACGATGGATCCTTATTTTTCTGTTCCTGATTATAGTAGGAGTCATCTCATGGAGTGTCACTCATAACTAATAAGGAAACGATTATGATTGACGCATTAAAAGACAGCAAAGAGTGGATAGAGCTAAAAGCCACTCTTCGTTTTGTGGAGGATAAGATAGACCGCATTACGGATAATCATAGTTGGGTATCGAAGAAAGAATTGGCTGAACAAGTTAAAGAGTTGCTTTCAGACCGTCATTTCATACTGGGCAAGATGTTTCGCTTACACGTTACAGAGCAAGAGGTTGCACGTTTCCGTGAAGTGAATGACCATTTGCTGGAGCTGACGCGCAATATGTTCAGTGAACATGCGAAATTGCTGGACTCTCTCAAAGGTAATCCTGTTTTATCTGTTGTTAGTTGGGATGACGTTGTTGTAGAGAGCAAATTAGATGTGGATGAAGATGCAGAGGTTCTACGTTATGATGACGATGACGACTACGGTTCAGATTTTTTACATATGATTGATACTATTGTCTGGACTGAAGACTTAGAGATTCGTTCCTGTTACACAACTTTAGGAGAGAAGTCAGAACCAGATCGTCTTGATGATGGATGCTCTTGGGCTGAAGGCAGTCTAGATATACCGCAGTTCAAGGGTATAAGTGTCTGCTTTGCTGTACACGATCTTTGCACCCACAAGAACTATTCTGTCCCTGACCTTCTCCGTATTCGGTCCTATTCAGTTCAGAATGCAATCAAGGGCAATCGGAAACACATCGTTTGACATCATACCTCAGAATCGGACATGTTTTTGATTCCCCCCAAAGCACAGCGAAGACCCTGCTTTTTCAGCCGTATTCTTTGTTATATATAGCCTTTAGGCATACTCTAGCCATACTCTAGGCATACTCTAAGCATACTCTAGCCATACTCTAGGCATACTCAAACAGTATGGGAAGAGTATGGCTACACTATGGGTAGAACGAAGATGAGACGGTTGACGGGAGAGATGGACATCATCACTAAACAATACAAAGCAACGCTCCGAGAGAAACAATGTATCGGTCGGAGATATACAATGTAATGGTATGAGTAACACGATGAGCTAATGCCCTTGAAGCAAGGACCTGATAAATGACATATATTGCGTAGTTTGAATAAACTGATTATAGGATATTGGGCAGTTCGCTGAACGAAACAGGGAGTTCGCTGAAAGTAGGCTGTGTGCGGTTAAACATTTCATACCTTTGTTACGTCAAAGAAGCAGAACAACAAAGAACAAATAAACAAAATAATAACAACTAAAAAATTAAAGGTATGAAAAAGTTTATCGTAACACTGGTTGCCATGATGGCAGTAACATTTAGTTTTGCAGGAACTAACAGTAACAAGGTTGACAGACGCTTTGACGTAAGTTGCAACATGGACCGCCTCGCAGAGGTGCTCGCACTGGACGAGGATCAGACAGATGCAGTAGAAGCTATCCACAACAGTTTCAACACAGAGCTGCAGTCACTGGCCTCCGTAAGAGGACCGCTACAGAGACACCTGGTGCATCAGGCAGTAAGAAAGGATGCCAGCAAGATGAAGAACGTACTGAACGAGAAACAGTTTGGACTCTACATGCGCATTATGTTAAACACACTGCGCAACAGACACCTGTAAAAAATACATAAACAAAAAACACCGCACACAATTCAATTGCGTGCGGTGTTTTTTTATTACTCAGCCTCTTTTCGCTGCATGAACGGTAGTGTCTTGGCTTGTTCCAGCATCATATCAGCCAGCATACTATTGGCATCGCCAACACCATTGATAATATCGTAAACAGCCTTCAGGCCACGATGGCCGCCATCATTTTTCAGCACATAGACCAGACAAAGGTACTGCAAGGCTGCACTGGAGGCAAGGATGTCGAGATCAGTAACAGCCAACTGCGAGAGAGCCAACTGGATAGCATCTTCAGCATTGTCTTCCAAGAAACGCTGCACATCACCAAGGGTCTCCAGTCCGAAGGATTCAAGCACAGGCAGGAAGGGCATCATGGAAACAGGATAAATCTCAGCCTGATTGACAACTGCAATGCGTCGGTTCAAGCGAGCGAAGGGCTCCAGTTCGAGGAAGCTCCGGAACGTATCGGGCGCCAAAGGCACATCATCGAGTTTACCATCCTTCACCAACGAATAAACCTGACGGTGATACTCGGTGAGTACCATACGCAGACGACTGA
>JAEEGJ010030943.1_pt1 | contig 10415 bp, 7 predicted proteins | sample 8958761 | NCBI WGS metagenome assembly JAEEGJ01 (sample SAMN16246546, study PRJNA631951) | gut metagenome | biome: gut microbiome; feature: rumen; material: RS-attached | host: Bos | place: Iran: Karaj | collected 2018-10 | reverse complement strand
TTTTGACAGGCTTTAACGATGCGTTTTTTATTGACGGAAAGACGAGAGAAAAACTCATTGCTGAAGACCCAAAGAGCGAAGAACTTATAAAGCCCCTACTCCGCGGCCGAGATATTAACGCATGGGTAACGGAAAATGAACAATACTTAATTAATCCGCACAATGGAATTAAGGAAAGGAATATCGCGCCGATTAACATAGACGAATACCCTGCAATTAAAAAGCATCTTGACCAATTTATAGATAAATTGATTAAACGTGGAGACAAAGGCGATACGCCATACAATCTGCGTAATTGTGCCTATTTGGAAGAATTTGCCAAGCCTAAAATCATGTACCCGAATATGACCTCAGTATTCCCGTTTACCTATGACGAAACTGGCTCTTTCGGCAACGACAAATCTTTTATCATCACTTTGCGTCATTCTGACCCTGGAGAGCACGGCTCAATAGGGGAAGAATCCAGTGAAATCTTGCTCAAAGCCCTCCTCGCCATATTCAATTCCAACCTTGTCAAACTCTGGATATGGTACAACTGCCCCGAACTCATGGGCGGCACTCGTGAAATCCGCAAAGCCTACTTCGAAAACCTCCGCATCCCCCTAAACAACGCGGAATTATTGCAACAACTCGCCTCCCTGGCCGATGAAATCATTCGCCTGAAAAAGGAAAACTGCGAAGCCGCCCAAAAGCAAATTGCCGACCTCGAAACACAAGTCAATACCCTCGTCTATCAACTCTACGGCATCACCGATACCGAAGAGATAGAAGCCGTGGAGAAGAGGTGAAAATACAAGACGGTGCAAGGAAATTGCAAAGAGTTGCTTTTGTTTGTGCATTAATTTATATTATCTAAGGATATGCTGATAAATTGTTGGAGTTTTAATAATGGCGATTGAAAAGATTCAAATTGAAAAATTTCGTGGGTTCAAAAATGTGGAATTTGAACTTGGTTCTAATCTTACTGTCATTGCGGGGCAGAATGGTACGCAGAAAACGACCCTATTAGGTATGCTGACGCAACCATTCGCTATTACTGACAAAACTAATCCCCTTTATAAAGAAAAGCCATTATGTGGAGGAAATTATAAATCAGCTTTTTCGGAAAAATTTAAACTGTCTTCTGTTTTTGACAAACCTAAAGAACATGAGTGGACTCTCACATATGATGGTGGAAAAACATTTACTGTAGAAAGCATAAAACCGAATGATTCCCGTAAAAATCCAGTTCGTTTTTGGCAAAAAGGAAATCGTTCAAAAGGATCTGGATATATTCCCAAACCTGTAATATACTTGAGCTTGTCAAGGCTATTTCCTTTAGGTGAAGATAGTAGAATAAAAGATACAATTCAACCTGATTTGAATTTGACTCCTGATGAAGAGATTGAATATCAAAATCAACATAATAAAATTTTACTAATCCCAGATGTTAAAATGACAAAAGTTTCACATCTAGAAAGTAAAACAAAAAATACTTTAGGTGCAAATACATCTTATTATGATTGGAAGATGAATTCTGCAGGTCAGGATGATGTTGGAAAAATAATTCTTGCACTATTGTCTTTTAAAAGGCTTAAAGACAAGTATAAAACTAAATATTTGGGGGGAATCCTTGCAATTGATGAACTTGATGCAACATTATATCCTGCATCACAGGAAAAATTGATTGATGTTTTGAGAACATATGCAAGCAAATGTAATATTCAGGTCATTTTTACCACTCATTCACTGACAATGCTTGAACGAGTGTCAAATATCATGGAAAAACAGAAAATGGCGGATGATATAAGATTGATTTATTTGGAAAAGAGAAATCAATGCATAAATTGTCTTACTGGTATTTCATACAGTGATATTCATGACAAATTACTTGTTTTAGCTAGAAAAGAATCAGATGAAAAAATTACGACATTTTCTGAAGATGATGAAACAAGATGTTGGATGAAGGTGCTTCTTGGCCCTCAACGAACAAAAAAGTTGAATATTGTTGATTGCACCATTGGTTGTAAGTCATTAATGGATTTGACTAGAATGAAAATCCCTCCATTTGTTTATCCAAATTCAATAGTAGTATTGGATGGTGATGCTCAAGGAGATGTGGAAAAACAGAGGAGAATATTGAAGAATTATCTTCTTCTTCCTGGAACAATTTCACCAGAAAGATTGTTGGCTCAATATTTAAATAATCTTGAAGATGATAACGAATTTTGGAAATCTTGTGGAAAAACATACACGAAACAATTTTTGTTTAAAGAATTTAGTCTAGATGAAATTAATAAGGATCGAGACAAGGCTAAAAAATGGTTTAAATCGCAATTGCCTTTTTGGGGGCGTAATGGATCTAAGGCGATAAATGCTTGGTGCAAAGCAAACCCCGATGCGAAGACGGACTTTATTACTAAATTTGAAGAAATGGTAAAAAAATTTGGATTATAGATCCTAAAAATGTATGAAATACAAAAAATAGGGCTCCAATAAAGGAAAAATAAAATGGGTCGTGCTAATTCTCCGTTGCGTTATCCTGGTGGAAAATCCCTTATTTATCCATTTGTAGCTTCTTTTTTGGAAGAAAATAATTTGATAGGCTCTATTTATGCAGAGCCATTTGCTGGTGGTGCAGGTTTGGCTCTATCTCTGTTGTATGATGGGCTTGTAAGTAAAATCTATATTAACGACAAGGATAACGCTATTTATGCCTTTTGGAAAACCGCAAAAGATAATACAGATTCTTTGTGCTCATGGATAGCAGAAGTTCCATTAGATGTTGAAACGTGGAAAAAATATCATGAAATTTATTTGCATTCAGAACAATATACTTTTGATGATTTGGCCAAAGCAACTTTTTTCTTAAATCGAACAAATGTGTCTGGAGTTATAAAGGGTGGCGTCATTGGGGGGTTGGATCAGCATGGCTCTTATAAAATTGACGCTAGGTTCAATCGAGATTCCTTAATAAAAAAAATCCATAAATTAGGCGAATTTAGAGATAAGATTATTCTTTCGAAAGAAGATGCTTTCTCTTTTTTAAAAAAAAGAGAAGAAATGAAAAGTGAAGTTTTTATTTATTTAGACCCTCCTTATTATCAGAAAGCGCCTAATCTATATATGAATTTTTATCGTGACAATGACCATCGACTTCTTTCGGAAAAAATTGTAGACTTAAAGAAAAAATGGATGGTTTCTTATGATAACCATGAGTTTATAAAAAGCCTTTATGCAGATAAGCGTAAGATTCTTTATTCCTTGCAACAGAGCACATCAAATCGTGTTGGTAAAGAGATTCTTGTTTTTAAAGATGGCTTGGAATTCAACAAATCAATGCAGTACTTGAAAAATGCAGAGATTATTTAAAAACTTTTTTAACTAGATCATTGAAAATTTGGAGAAGGAACATGAGTAATATAACCTCCAGTCTCATCACAGATCAATTACTTTCCTTGATTCAAAAGGACAATTATATTGGAAGAATTTATTCTATTGATTATGAAAACGCTTTGGTTTTGACAAACGACAAATGGAAAAAGCAAGTTAACGGTGTTCCTCAAAACTCTTTTTTAATCGCAACATCGATTAATCCCGATGATTACACTCATTCAGATGAGTTTGATAAAGAAATAATCTTGCTAAGAGTGAATGGGGCGTGTAAACTTCCCCAAGATGACGATAATATTAGAACTAAATTAGATCAAATAGAAAATAGAACGTCTATATCGCCAATGAGAAATTCTGATGAAAAGTTAGACATTTTAACACAAAATTTATTGCAATTTAGTGGTTTGCAATGCAGAGTGCTTGGAACATTTTACATGAAAAAACAAGAGCTTCAATTAGGCTCTGATATTGAAAATTTTTCGGCTTCGTTGACTCAAGCCGTGTATTTGCCTAAAGGAAATGCGCTAAAAACTATTGTAAATTATGTTGACCCGATTCGTAAGAAAAAATCTGAAGAAGATTTTAAAGCTCTGGGTATAAATGAAAGTGTTCCCCCATTTGAGATAGGAACGATTCGGTATACATCCTCTGATAGATTGCAAAGAAAAGATGGAGAAGAAAAAGTTCCTGTTTCCATACAACCTGCAGATTTTCTTGCTCGACGTACAGCTGTGTTGGGTATGACCAGAACGGGAAAATCAAATATGGTGAAACAAACCGTATCTGTTGTAAAGAAAATTTCAAAACAAGTTCAATTAAATATTGGTCAGCTGATTTTTGATATCAATGGTGAATATGCGAATGCAAATAATCAAGACAATGGCTCAATATCCGATATTTTTAAGGATGATTGTATTCGCTATAGAATGATGAAAACGGAAGGATTTGAAAATCTTCTTAATAATTTCTATGAACAAATTCCAGAAGGCTTCTCGATAATTTGCGAACAAATAAAAAATGATGGAAACGCAGCTGCTGGTGATATACAGAACTTTATGACGGCGTCTTTTGAAGAGCCCGATAAAAATGATTATGGATTACATAACAGATGGGAAGTGAAAACCGCGATTTATAAATGTTTGTTGCTTAAAGCGGAGTATGAATTAAAGGATAAAAATAAATATTATGTTTCATTTCCTGTTAATGCAAAAATAAGAGAAACAATTGAGGAAAAGAAAGATTATAAAATTAGTGATTTGGGCCGAGGAAAAATAAAAATGCCTATATCTAATGCTTGTGAATGGTTTTTGAAAGCAAGAGAAGTGAATAAGAATTCTGCGTTAAAAAGCTCTTCAGGTGAAGATTGGTTTGATGGTGATTGCAAAGCAATGTTGAATATGCTAGCCCAAAAGAATGATAAAGATTCTTATATTCGAGGGTACAGAATTCTTATTAACGCAAAAGATTTTCATTCCTGTGAACGAGAGCATAAAGAAGTATATGGGGAAATTTATAATTTCTTAAAAAATGGAAAAATCGTAATCTTAGATTTGTCTGTTGGCCTTGCAACAATGCGAGAAAAGATAAGTAAAGATTTGGCCAAGTATATTTTCAATTCTTCTATGGATATATTCACAAAGGGGGATACTCCTCCCCACATTATGATTTATATTGAAGAAGCTCATAACTTAATCGGAAAGGGAATGCCTTTAACAGAAACTTGGCCACGTATTGCAAAAGAAGGGGCGAAATATAAAATTGGTTTGGTTTATGCCACACAAGAAGTTTCTTCTGTTCATTCAAACATTCTAAGTAATACGGAAAACTGGTTTGTTTCTCATCTGAATAGTGATAATGAGATTCGAGAGTTGGATAAATTCTACGATTTTGCTGATTTTCATAAATCATTGTTACGAGCGCAGGATGTTGGTTTTACGCGAGTGAAAACGCTTTCCAGTTCATTTGTTGTTCCTGTTCAAATCAACAAATTTAATCCTGATGAGTGGAAAAATTAAATATGCCTTATCAGAATGAACTTGCGGATAAAACATCTCATATTGACATTGTTCAAAATCCAGATGTATCGGAATTTTTATCTAAATGCCATAAAATTGACTATCAGGAGGAGTGCCTTCAATCTATTGGGGATTTTTTCTCTACGCCGATAGACAATCATTTTCACAAACCTGAAAATGTCATTTCAATTGACGGCAGTTATTATGAAGCTAGTGTTAGAAAAAATTTTCCAAGTAAAAAAGTTGGCTTTATAAAAGTTGGCGCCGTTTTGTTAAAGCACGCTTCTCTAACCGCTATTCAAGGGGCGTCAAATTTCGTAGATCCATTTGAAGTCGCCAATTTTAAAAAGAATAATGATGCATATACATTTGTATTGCCTAGTACAAATATTATTTACGATGATTGCGAAGATGTTCAGGCGAGTTTTAGGAAGGCATTAGATGAGCGGTTTGATGAACTTCGCGATGTTGCCGATAATCCGAATTCTAGTTTAAGAAATACTTTGTTTAAGATGGCTTCATATTTGGATGGTTGTAATGATAGCCAAATCAGACTTTCAAAATGTCCATGTTGTGGTGATGAGAATAATGTTGTTATAAATATAGACGATATGGAGCCTAAATGCCCTCATTGCGGGAAGAGGCTGTTTTTTACAGACATTTTGAGAGTTTGGGAGATTGTTGAGGATAATGTTTCGAATCAGGGAGCCTTGTCCCGAACTATGAATGTTATTGAACGGTTGCTTGCGATTCATTACATAAGAACAATTGTAGAAAATCAACGAGATTCTTTTACTACGACTCTTGAAAACTTATGCTTCTTTATAGATGGTCCTTTGGCTATTTTCGGTGAGCCTGCTAAATTTCATTCGTGTTTTATGAAGTATTTGGATGAATTGAACCAGACCATGAGACAGCAAAAAAAGACCGATATATTGATGATTGGTATTCAAAAAACTGGTTTAATAAACGATTTCTTAAATTTGATTAAAGACAAGATAAATTGCGGTGATGTATTCTGTTTGACAGATGATTTTAGAAATAAATACGTAAACTACAATAAGCGTCCTGTGGCAAATGTGACTTTTGGAAATGAAACCTATTTCGGGCAAGATTTCTTATACAAGAACAAAAAAGGAAATGTTTTTGTTTTTAATGTTCCTTATCCATTTGCAGATAAGTCTAAAGAAAAAAATTTCAAAACGGAAAAATCAAGAATCGAGAATTACAAAAATATCAAAGTATATACAGATTTACTAGACGATTTTGATTGTGATTTGTATGAGAACGCTCTAGTTCCTACGGTTTTGGCGCATAAATATACTGCAATTAGCTTGGCTCCAGGCAGTAAAGTTTTGGATTTGCTGTCGAAGAATAAGATATTGTAATAGGATTCATTGATAAAGACATCTAAAATTGAAATCAGATTAAGCCCAATATAATTAGGTATTGGGCTTTTTTGATTAAAGGTGGAATTTATATTGGGAAAAAAGTGTTGTTTCTTCTTGCAGATGATTTATTTTTGCTATAAGGATATATATATACTATATAAATTGTGAGGTTATTATGGCTAAGGTTGCAAAGAAATCTTTAGAGCAAAAACTAGTTCAACAGTTGAAAATCATTGAATATGTAAAAGACAAACTTGATTTAAAAACAAATAAACAATTTGGTAAAAAAATAGGACATTCTAACGTTTCGGAAATAAAAAAGAAATTTTTGTGCCTTGGAAATTTAAAAAGAATAGTTAATGCGGTATACATATATGCTTATAAGCAGGGAACAAAAGACTTTCTTACTACCATGATTGATTGTTTGAAAAAAGACGGAAACACCGAATATCAGATTGCAGAAGAAATGCTAGGTGTGTCAGAAAGTTGTTTAAATACTATAAAGAAAACAGGGCTAGTACAAAAGAGAGTTATAGAGCGTTGGGCTCAAAGAATGAAGAAGGGTACTGTAAAGCATACTCTTAATAATATTTACGATCCAATATGTGAATTAGAAGAAATTATAATGGGTGAATCGCATATTGCTTTTAAAAAAACGAACAAGAATACAGAAGGTTATTTAGAGAGGTTAAAAAAAGAAAAAGGTATATATATTTTTTATGATTCTTTAGGTAAAGCGATTTATGCTGGAAAAACTGAGGACCAAACGTTATTTGATGAAATGAATAATGTTTTATTTAGGAATAGAGGCGATGCTCAAGTTATCTACAAAAAGAAGTGGAATCAAATATCAAAGCATTCATATAAGTTGAAAGAAGTTGCAGCATATGTGTCAGCGTACCAAGTTAGAGACGAATTTATTTCCAATATTGAAGCCCTGTTTGTTAGAGCTTTTCCAAATGATTTGACCAATGTAAGGATTGAAAAAATACAGAAAATAGAAGAGGTTAAGGCTAAATAGTAAAATCTTTAAAAATTATTTAAAGAAAAAGCAAGGTAATTTGCAAAAAATGTGAATTGAACGATTAGATTATGTGGCTGGCTCGAAACAAAGTGTTGGATTTCAAGGGAAACCGATGGTTTATCCTGGAAGTGGAACGCGGCGACCACGAAACGTGGGGACACATCGCTCCGCAAATCAGCAAGCAGCTTGTCGCGGTGATGAATCGCGAGACGAAGAACAAGATTGCGGAGCTTTGTATCGCAGAAATCGGAAAGCAGAAGGAGTTCTCGAAGCTTCTTGAATCCGACCTGAAAATCCGGCAAATCCATGTACACGGTTTTGTCCAGAAGAATTTAGAAAAGGACCCGGTTGTCTCTCTGCCGATAGACTATTCCCCGAGCGACCTTGAGGAATGGGCTTCGATGCAGAAGGTCGAAGTGCAGATTCAGCATATCGAGAAATACATGAACGGCAAGGGCGAGGCTTTGGAAAATGAGGAAAAGTCAGGCCTATTGCACTCACCGCACCAATAATCTATTTTACTGCCAAAAGGAATACGCCAAATGACCAAAGAAGAAATTTTAGCGGGAGAATCCGAAACACTCGAATTCAAGAGGGACATTCCCGAACAGAGTATCAAGTATATGAAAACCGTTGTCGCCTTTGCCAACGGCAAAGGCGGAACAATTGTATTTGGCGTAGATGACAAAACTCGCAAGGTCGTCGGCATAAAGAAGGTTGAAGTGTTTCAAAAGGCAGATGCTATTGCTGACGCAATCTTCAATAGCTGCGAACCAAAAATCAGACCCAACATCAACCTTCAGGAGATTGATAAAAAGTATATCATTGTTGTTACAATTCCCGTAGGCATGCAGCAACCCTACTACATAAAAAGTATGGGCATCACGGATGGAACTTTCGTCCGTGTCGCAGCCACAACGCGTGAAGCTGAGCGTTATATGCTCAAGGAATTGGTTCTTGAAGGGAATAACGAATCATTTGACCAACAGCCCATTGGCGAAAAAGTCGCAAAAGAAGAAATTGACGAACTATGCGATAAAATTTATGATTTCACTTCATCTTCTCTGAGCAAAAAAGAACGTCTCGCTTTGCGTAGACCAACTGTCAATCAACTACAATCGTGGAAATTGCTGAAGAAAGACGGGCGATCTTTGGTAGCAACTAACGGATTCCGGCTTTTGCAGGGAAACGCCGAAGAATATTCCGACGCAAAGATTCAATGTGCGGTATTTAAAGGGACAACGCGAGGCGACTTTTTGAAGCGTCAAAATATGGAAGGTCCGATTTTTGAACAAATTGAAGCCGCGTATCAGTTCGTAATACAAAATCTTCCTGCTCAATCCGAAGTGAAAGGGCTGTTTCGTCACGAAAAATATGCTTTGCCAGAAGCAGCGATCCGTGAAGTTATCGCTAACGCAGTATGCCATCGCAGCTATTTGATCCCCCGAAAAATACAGGTCGCTTTGTATGACGACAGGTTGGAAGTCACATCTCCAGGAACGCTAAACAAGGATATCACATTGGAAAAAATGCGTGAGGGAATGTCAAGCGTTCGTAATAAAGGCATTGCCGAAGCATTTATCTATATGCGAATCGTTGAAACTTGGGGCAGCGGCATTCCAAATATTTTTAAAGCCATGCAAGAATACAACTTGCCAGAACCTGAAATGCACGATTTTCATGGCGATTTCAGAATAATTCTTTCGTGGAACAAAAAACTACCCAATCCTACCCAATCCTACCCAATCGCTACCCAATCCTACCCAATCACTACCCAATATAGCGAAAAAGAGCTTTTGATTCTCCACGCCCTCAAAAACAACCCCTCTATGACGCAAGGAGAAATAGCTCAATCATTGGAAATGGAAACAAATCAAGTCAAGTATTATCTAAACAAGCTTAAGAACGGTTCTAATCCGGCAATTCGTCACATCGGTACAACGCGTAACGGATATTGGGAAGTGTTTGTGGAGATCTAGTAGAAATAAAAAGAAGATGGCGGTGCGAATTATCAGGAAACAATAATAGTGTAGTCTCCGAAAGACATTTGTAATTCTACAAGACCTTTCCTGAAATTTTCCACACGCTATGTGGAAAATTTGCACAGGCGCTACTTATCTTAATAATACGGAAGGATTCTCGTCTAAATTGCAAATATTTAGACGAGGTTAAAACGAAAATTGCTGAAATTTGACGAAAAACGGCAATTTCTTAGACGAGAAAAATTTTAAATTCTCCCTATGCGCATCCCATTCCTCTCATCTCTCGTTATCGCCTCTCTTTCCTTCCTCCTCACTTCGTGTTCCGAATCTTTCACGGATTCGCGTGACGGGCGGAGTTATAATGTTGTGAAGATTGGCGATCTCACGTGGATGGTGGAGAATCTGAATTACGAAACAGAAACAAGTGCCTGTCCGGATGGCGATTCTCGCAATTGCAAACGAATGGGGCGGCTTTATACGTGGGCGGAAGCGCAAACTGTTTGCCCTGAAGGCTGGCGACTCCCGACAAAAGCGGATTTTGAATCGTTGATAGCTGCGGCTGTTGGCGAGGATGCGACTTCTGAGGACGTCGCGCAGTCTCCATCGCAATCCCTCGCGGGCGCGGTTCTAA
>JAEEGJ010030942.1_pt1 | contig 10416 bp, 11 predicted proteins | sample 8958761 | NCBI WGS metagenome assembly JAEEGJ01 (sample SAMN16246546, study PRJNA631951) | gut metagenome | biome: gut microbiome; feature: rumen; material: RS-attached | host: Bos | place: Iran: Karaj | collected 2018-10 | reverse complement strand
CGGCGGTGGCGGCATCCGCCCGTAGACTTCCTGCTCGAAGATGCCAAGAATCTCCTTGCGGCGAAGTGACCAGTCGTTGGCGTCCGCCACCTTGCGGCCGCCGACGAACGTGAGCGGATCGGGAAGCTCGAAGTCGCGTCCGGGAAGACCCGCCTTCTCCTCGTCGTAGTTGATGGACACGCCCGTCGTGTGCGCGTCGTCGGTGTAGAAGAAGGTGGCGTCGGGTTCCGGCGACCCCTCCATCCACTCGATGCCCTTGGACCTCCTGAGGACGGAGTTGAACTCCTCCTCCGAAACCCATGCTGGCCTTATAAAAGTCTCTTGCATCATACTCACCTTCAAAGATTGTTTCTCGCTTGTTTCCAAGTGAACATGAAAAAATACTATCACATAGTGTGTCACGACGCAAGGGCGAACATACGAATGCGGAATTGTTTTGTGACACTCACTCGGTAAATGTGGCATAATAGTTGTGTCGTATAACAGGGCTTCTAACGAAAGGGAAAAACATGGAAAAGAAAAAAGTTTATGTTGAAACGACAGTGGTCAGTGACGCGACGGCGCTGCCGACGAATGACCTTGCACTGGTCGGGCGCCAAGTGGCAACCCGTGAGTGGTGGGAGACCGCGTCAAAACTATTTGATTTGTTTTCTTCGACCGTTGTGGCGCAAGAGGTCAGACGAGGCGATCCAGAAGCTGCGAAGAGGCGTGTGGAAGCGTTGAAAGACATTCCTCAACTTGTCGCCGATTCAAGGGCGGTTGACCTTGCGACAAAGTTGATTGTAGGCAAGGCGGTTCCTGCTGAGTACCCAGACGACGCATTGCATATTGCAACGGCGGCCATCAATGCGATGGACTACCTTGTGTCGTGGAATTTCAAACATATTACTAACGCCCAGAAAATACCTATCATTCGGCGTATTTGCTTGGAGAACGGGTATGTTTGCCCAGAAATTTGCACACCGCAGATGCTTGGAAAGGGGGAGTAGCCATGAAATACGACGAATCGCTTGAGGAAATTTGGCGCATAAAGCGCGAAATAGCCTCTGAGTACGCAACGCTTGAAGACTATTTCAAGGGTATGCTTGCCTATCAGGAGGAAGAACGCAAAAGAGGCGTAAAATTCGTGTCATTTCCTCCGAAGCGGGTTGACGATGAGCCGCAGCAACCGACGTCCTCTGTGGCGGAAGGCACGCCACCGCCGTACCAGGCATAGCGACATGCCGATTTCGGTGTTAGCGAAGCGCCGCCCGCACGGGCGGCGCTTCGCTTTTCGCCCCGCACAAATTCTCAGTTGTTTGTGACAATCACTATGCAAATATGGCATAATAGATTTGTCGTTTGGCGAGGCTTCGCCGCGTCGGACGGCAAGACAATTTGTTAGCGCTGCAAAGCGGTCGTTTGGGAAATGTAGAGAGTTTCACCACTGGCGACACATGCAGAGGAAGCGCATGTGCGCTTGCCTCTCTTCGTGTTCCAGAAAGGCAATCTCTACAGCCTCCCAAAGATGCGAAGGGAGGCTTTCGTTTTGTGCCTCGATTCGTGTCTGTCCGTGAGCGGATTCACCCACAACGGAAGGGACAACACCATGAAGCAACTACGCAACATTACCGTACTCGCGGCAATAATCGCGCTTGTACTTAGCGCACAAACTACATCAGCGCAGAACCTCAAATGGAAGATGAAGAGCGTTAAGGCGACTTGGAAGGAGAGCCGTCTAACTGGCGCAGTCTCATCGTACAAGGAAAAGGAGGTACTGACTACTGTTGGCGTACAAGTCTATAAAATGTCGATGGAAGGAGCAGACAACTGCATTTGTTTTCGGCGCACCCAGATGAAAAAAGAGGATGACGGAGATTACAACCCTTTTCTTGGCGGCTTTCCTATAACGGACAAGGAAAAGCTAATGAACGCCTTGAAAACCTATTCTGATAAAATGTCAAAACTTCCGGCGCAAAACGAAGGTGACTCATTTGAAACGATTTATGAAAGTGAGAAGATTGGTGATTTCTCCTTTTCAATCACATACGCCGTTCGCAACAAGAAGAAAAGTATCGAAGTGGTTTTTAAGAAGGGCGAAGACGATACTACCGAATTCGTCCTCGACAAGGTGGATATCGACCAATTGCGGAGCAAGATTAGCCAAATTAAGTGATTTGACAACGTTGCAGAGATAGCAAAAGTCAGGAGTCTCCATGAAGAACCCATCGTCTGAAGAAACCGTCACCAGCAAGTCGGCGGGAACGATCAACGCCAAGCCAAAAGCGCCGAACATATCCTTCTATGACCATCAGACGAAGGCGATGGCGTGTTTGGACCGCTTGAATGAGCGTCCGTCGTTCAGCACACTGGTGGTTCTTCCGACAGGGGCGGGCAAGACGCTCACGGCATCGGTTTGGCTTCTCAAGAACGCCATCGACAAGGGCTTCAAGGTTCTCTGGCTTGCCCACCGCCAGATGCTTCTCGACCAGGCGGCGGAAGCGTTCCAGAAGAATGCGTATGAGACCTATCTTCCTCACAAACCATCATTCCGATACCGCATTGTTTCGGGTGCGCCGGGGCATTGTCGGACAATCTCCATTCGGCCCGACGATTCGCTGCTGATTGCGAGCAAGGACAGCCTCGGCCAGAATCTCGACTGCCTCAAGCCCTGGTTGAAAGGCGAGGATACGGTCTTTGTCGTCGTGGACGAGGCACACCATGCGACGGCCAAGACCTACAGGCGCATTCTCGACTATGCGGCAAAGCTTGTACGAAACGTGAAGACCATCGGCCTCACCGCCACTCCGATGCGCACGGCGAAGGAGGAGGCGGGACTTTTGGCGAAAATCTTCACCGACGGCCTCAAGAACGGGCGCGTCGTGCACAACGATGTCGGAATCGCCTATCAGGTTTCACTCAAGGAGCTTATCGGGAGGCAGATTCTCGCGCGGCCGTTGGAGATGACAATCAGCACGGAGGCGGATTTCGGCAAGTCGCTCGGACTTGACGCCATGGAGCGCATCCAGCGGCTGGACATCCTGCCCGAGGACATTGCCACAAGCATGGCCGAACACGCGGGGCGTAACAAACTGATTGTCGATACCTACGTGAAAGACCGCCGGAAATACGGCCAGACCATTGTCTTCGCCCTGAACCGAATCCACGCGCAGCACTTGAAGGCGGATTTCGCCAGAGCGGGCGTGAAGGCTGGCGTCGTCATTTCCGCCGTACGCGACGGCTGCACTGGCGCCGACATCAACAGCGAGGAGAACGAGCGCGTCATCAAGGCGTACAAGGACGGGAGGCTCGACGTCCTCGTCAACGTAAACATCCTGACGGAAGGGGTCGATTTGCCAAAGACCCAGAGCGTATTCCTCGCGCGCCCGACAGTTTCGACGATTCTCATGACGCAGATGGTCGGCCGCGCCCTCCGGGGTGTCAAGGCGGGCGGCACGAAGGAGGCGAACATCGTTGCCTTCATCGACAACTGGAACAAGCGCGTCAACTGGGCCAACCCGGAGTCCATTTTCGGCATGGGCGACGCCGACTTCGCGGAGAACGAGCGCGAGCGCTTCCAACACAGCCTCCGATGGATTTCGATGGCCAAGGTCGAGGAGTTCGCCCGCATGCTGGACACTTCCATCGACACGGACAAGCTAGCCCAGGTACCATTCCTCGAGCGCATCCCGATTGGCATGTACATCTTTTCCTACCAGGAGAAGCCGGAGAAAGGCGATGGCCAGAACGAAGGCGCGGACTGCCAGGCGGTTGTCTTGGTTTATAACAGTACCCAAGACGCCTACAGCAAGTTCATGATGAACCTTCCCACGCTTTTCCGTCGCCATGGAGCCAAGGATGAATACCTTTCCAAGCCCCTTCTGCGCAAGATGGCGGACGAGTGCAGGGAAAAGTTCTTCAATGAGGAGATGATTCCACCGTATGATCCGGGCGACATCGAAAGCGTCCTCAAGTTCTTCGCCCAGAAGGAGTCGATTCCGAAGTTCTACCCGTTCGCCCAGATCGACCGTGAACGACTCGACATCACGAAAATCGCCCAGAAGATTGTAGACGACGACATGGGGCCGCGACGCGAACAGGCGTATCTGAACCAACTCTGGGACGAAGGCGACGACAACCTCTTCCGCCTCTTCTTCACGCGGAAGGCCTATTTCATCTCGCAGGTCCAAGCCGAGGAGAACAAAATCGTCTATCCTGGCATCTACGAAACCGATGAGCCGTCCGTGACGCCCGACACAGTTCCGCTTGAAAGCCTGACACTCTACCAGATTCGAAAAATCAACCCGTCGAGAGCGAGGGAAATCGCCGATGCCGTGTTCTCCGGCTCGATGAACAAACGCGGCGAATACGTCTGCCAGAACTGCGGGAAGACTTTCAAGACGCGGTGGGGACTGCACTTGGACCACATCATACCGATGGCGCGCGGAGGGCTGACAACTGTGGACAACCTCCAAGTGCTATGCGCCAACTGCAACCGCCGAAAGGGTGCGAAATGACGGACGGCGGCTGGTTCTATACCGCTACGGACATCGCCCGCCCACTTGTGGATGGCGAAGTTCCGGCGATGAAGCAATACGCCTTTCTTGACTGGCTCCGCGAAATGGAGCGGCCATTTTTGCCACGGCAATGGCGCGAGGGAAACGCCGGGCGACGGGCATTGTTGCTAGATGTCCAGAATGCCATCGCCTACCTGGTGGACTCCGAGTCTTTCGAAGCGGACCGCAATGCCGTCGAAAAGGAAGGCGGCATTCTCCCTGATGCCGATACTTCTTGCGACTCGTGGACTTTCTTCAAAGCGCTGAGGCTTGAATATGCGTTCAAGGTCTTTTCTGGGAAGAGCGGCACCTTCGTGAAACGGATGAAATGCCGCACACTTCTAAGGCGTTGTGGTGTGCGAAGGCGCAATGCCGCCTTCTGCCTGGACTTCGCGTTGGCGGCAGCCTTCTACCATTTCAATCTGCGTCGTGTCTCGGAAAGGTCTTCAACGCGCTTTATCGATGATTTCAGCTTGGATGAAACAGTACTGATTTCGTGCGATTAAGTCCGCACTGTAGTTGCATTTGAAGAAATGCCTTTTCCCGGGGCGTTAGCGGAGGGATTGAACTAATCGGAGTTTCGCTCCATTCGTCCATGGCCTTCCCCGCGAACGCCGTTAGGCGTGAGCAAATCCGTGTTTTTACCCTTTCCACGCCCTCCGCCCTCCGCGTGAGATTCCCTTCGCGCTTGACGGCCCATGCGCCGATGGGGTAGAATCAGCGCATGTCAAATACAGCAGGGACACCTAAAGTCGCGATTTTCATATCGATGACGCTCAAAGGGGCGCGCTCAACGCTCCGCGGCATCTTCGACTATGCCGCAAGGCACGGGCCGTGGTTCTGCCTCTTCATGGAGGGGCGGACGGGGGAGCAATTGCTCGAACTCGCCAAGGACAGGGACGTCTCCGGCGTCATCGTCACCGGCCTGACGCGCCCGGGCACGCGCGACATCGCGGCGTTCAACGCGCCGGTCGTCTTCGTGGAGCCGTGGCCGGACATGCTGGCGCCGGACTTCCCGCTGCAAGGCGTCCCCTGGGTGGGGCGCGACTCCTACGCGATCGGCGTCATGGCGGCTGACTACTACCTCAAACGCGGCTACAAGTCGTTCGCCTACATCGGGGAACCCTGCGGACTCTATTGGAGCGCCGAGCGGCGGCGGGGCTTCAAGGAGACGCTCGAAAAGGCCGGTTTCGACTGCGCCGTCTACGACAAGTTCACGGTCCGGGAGCGAACCAGCTGGCCGATCGAACGCCGCCGCCTTATCGCCTTCCTGCAGGAGTTGCCGCATCCTTCGGCTGTCTTCGCGCCGATGGACGGACGGGCAAGGCTTGTGCTGGAGGCCTGCCTGATCGCCAGGCTGCGCGTCCCCGAGGAAATCGCCGTGCTAGGGGTGGACAACGACCAGCTCCTGTGCGAATCGACCGTGCCGACGCTCTCCAGCATCCACACGGGCGGCTTTCGGCGCGGGCAGATCGCGGCGGAGATGCTCGACGCGCTCATGCATGGTCGGGAGCCGCGCGAACGGGCCGTCTCGCTGCCGCCGATTTCGGTCATTACGCGCGGCTCGACGGGCTATGACGCCATGAGCGACCCGGCCGTCGCGCGGGCCATTTCCTACATCCGGGCCAATGCCGAGAGCGGCGGCATCGGCGTGGCGGACATCGTCCGCGCCGCCGGCTGCTCGCGACGTTATCTGGAATTGCGTTTCCGCACGCGCCTGGGGCGCTCAATCCGCGACGAACTCATGCGCGAACGCATCGAAAACGTGAAATCGCTCCTCTCCACCGGCAACCTCACCATCGGCGAGATCGTCCAGCGCACGGGCTTCTCGAGCGACAGCCACCTCTCGCAGCTCTTCCGCAAGGCGACCGGCGCGACCATGCTCAACTGGCGCCGCGAAAACCGCGAGGCGCCGGACGAGTAGCGCCTTTGCGTCACCACGGGCCGGCGTAGTCCTTCTTACGCGCCTGCTCCACGACTTTGATTTGCATGAATTCCTCAACATACTCACGCTTCATCCTCGGGCATAAGTAGTTTTCGCAATGCCACATTGGCAAATTCGTTCAAAACCTGTGTGGAAATCAAGTAGTGCGGGCTGTCTATTGCTTTCTCGACAATCTTTGCGGCGATTTGGCTCTTATGAAAATCACGTTCGTCAACATAGTAGACGAACAAATTTGAGTCGAGAAAGGTCACACTTGATCCTCCTCGTATGCATCCGCCCGATTGAACTTGTATGGCTCGCCAGTCAGGCGGGCATTTGTACGCTTCTTGAGTTTTTCCAGTCTGGAAAGAACGGCCTGGACTTTACGGCGGTGCCGAAGTTCTCCGTCAAGATAATCGGCGAATAATTGCTCAAGTGTTGTGTTGCGGCTTTCGGCGAAAGCCGTCGCTTCCTGCACTACGGCAGGAGGCAGCTCGATTGTTATGGACATGTCTTTTTTCTCCTGTGCTTTCAAACTGCTAAAATGATACCATATCGCCCAGTACGGCGCAAGCGATTCTTCACCTGTGGTTTATTGCGCCGCCATCGCCGGGGACTTCCCGTAGCGTTTACGCCAGCTGGCCCTTCAGGAACTCGTAGGAAGGTGCTACGGCGTCAAGTGTGTCGCAATGGTGTTCGCACTCGGCCACGAGCCACTCGACGCCACTTGTACCCGGTGCCGGCTTGCCGAGGATGGCCTTCGGCGTATTGGAGAAGAAATAGTCCCACACGCTGGTTCCGTCTGAAAGTTTTGTCCGAGAGGCAGGATTTCTTCATGCAATCAGTATCGTACAATCGCCTAATGGTGGATGTACGCCGTCTTGTCGACGTAGATGACGTTCTCCTTCCTGAAGTCGCAGAAGTCGCTGCTGCCGGTGTTGATCTTTTTCATGGTGCCGTCCCTTGGGTTGCGACTTCAATGATACCACAACGCCATTTGCCGCGCAAGATGCGCGGCAAATGGGTTCACGCTTACCAGCTTAATTGCTATTGGAGCAACAGAATCGTCGGGGAGGACGGCCGGGGACCGGGGGTAAGGTCGAAGGTGCGGGCGGGGACTGTGGCGTCGCCGGGGTAGAAGAGCATCGTCACGGCGCGGTCTGTGACCTCCAAGCGGAAATGGCCCGCGCCCTTGCCGAGGAAGTATTCCGTCAGTCCCGCCTTGAAGAGGGCGATGTCGGCGTCGTAGGCGGCTCGGTTAGTCTCCGACACTTCCTCCATGCGCCATGTGCCGTAGGCGGAAGGCGTGTCATGGCCTGGAATTGGTTCGACTGTCGCAAGATCGTCGCTCTTCCACACGGAGTTGGCGGTGAATTCGGTGTAGCCGCCGTACCGGTTTTCGTTGCGGTAGAACATCGTGTAGTGCGTGTGGCCCGAGAGGACGATGGCGCGGCGTCGCGAGATCGCCTCGAAGAGTTCGGGGACGCCCAGCCCGGTGCCGCCCTTGGCCCTCCAGGCGCTCAAACGCCAGATCCAGTTGTTCCCGTTTTCGCATGCGGTGAACGGCCCATGCGTGACGAGGAAGACATAGCGCGCGTCGGGATCTGATTCGACCTCGGCGGCCACGTCGAAGAGGCTGACGCGCTCGAAGTCGCAGAAGATCCAGCGGTCGCGGACAATGCGGAAGGAGAAGAGCGGATAGGCGCAGGCTTCGCCGATTTGCGCCGAGAGCAGCGGTTCCGCCCAGTCGAAGTAGATGGCGCGGCCGTTCGGGCTGCCGCGGAAATCGTGGTTGCCGAGAACTGTGAGGAAGGGCAAGGGACGGGGAGCTGCGCCCCCCGAGCCCCCGGCGGCGTTGCCCCCAGCGGCGGCGAGATAGGGTGCGCGGGTGGCGACGAGGGCGTCGTCGAGCATTTGTCGGTGTACGGTATTGTCGTTGCAGTCGCCGTTGATGATGTCGCCGAGCTGCAGCACGAATCGCGTGGTGGCGTTGGACGCCGCCAGCGCCGCGCTGGCGGCGAGGAGCGAGGGCATGCGCGCCTGCCACATTTCCGCGCTGCGGCGGTACTCCGCGATGCCGTAGGCGCCGGACGAGGTTGAGGTGTCGTAGGCGGCGTGATAGAGGCTGTCTGGCGCGGCGTCGAAGTGGGTGTCGCCCAGAACGGCGACGGAATAGTTCCCCATGGCGTCGCGCCACTGCGGGGTGCGGCCGAGAAGCGCCGAGGTCCCGTTGAACGAGGCGATTTCAAGGCGTCCTTCCATCGAGACGCCCCCGGCGAGGTTCGTCGCGGCCGGACCGGCCGCCTCAAGCCAGAAGGCGCCGGAGGGGGACTGGAGGCGGCACGGGACGGGAGCCGCCCCCGCGTCCCCGGAAGAAACCACGCCCGCAAGGTAGCTTACCATCGGGGTTGCGCCGGTGAGGTCGCATTCCATCGCGGCGACGATTTCGTCGCCCGGCTCAAAGGCGACCCCTTGAAGCGCGACCCAGGCGGGCGAGCCGCCGACGCGCGCCAGGCCGCGCAGCGACGCGGTGCCGTCCGGGTTGTCAACGGAGACGATCGCCCCGCGCAGCCCCTCGGACACGGCTTCAGCGAGAAGGGCGGGCAGCTCCTCCTCGGCATAGCCGCCGAATTGGCGCAATACGACCTCCACGCGCGGGATTCCGCCGCGGCCCGACATCGCCTCGAAGACAGCTGCCGGTTCACCCGTCCGAACGCGCCAGACGCCGTCAGCAAGGGCCGGCTTCACCGTCCAGTCGCCGCCGACGGTCTCGTCTGTGGCGGCGACTGCCGAGAACCAGGGATGCTCGGCCGCGAGGCGGAGCATCCCTTCGGTCGACGGCGCGGTGGCCACCGGCGCGCCCGTGCCGTCCAGAAGGGCGATTGTGAACGGGAAGTACATCCCCTCGCCGAAGGCGGAGGGGGCGACAGCCCCGGCGGTGTCGAAGGTGTAGGCGCCGACGCCCGCGAAGGGGCGGTCAACCGTGCCAAGCACGGCGTTTGTCGCGTCGAAGAGGGTCAGGCGCAGAAATGCGCCGTCGCCGAAGTCGGCGTTGACTTCCGCAACCTCGGCCGTGACGACGCCGTTCGTGGCGGCTGTGCCGTCACCGCCGACCATCGCCGAGACGCTGCCGTAGACGATGTCGGGATCCCATTCGAGGGTGATTCCGCCGTTGCCGTCGTCAACGGCGACGGCGGAGCGCTTGCTGCCCGTGAGCTGGCGGACGGTGTCGCCGGGTACAAGGGTCCGCATCGCCTCGGCCATGTCCGGGTAGGTGTTCACGCCGTTCACGGCGATGGTGTCGGGCGTTGTCGGCGGCGGCATCACGAAGATGCCGCACGCGACCTGGCGGGGCGAGGAGTCGCGGTACTCGTTCACGTAGCCGCCGTGGGCGGTCGTGCCGCCCTTGAAGAAGTTCTGGAGGGAGGTGCAGGATTCGCTCCAGATCGTCGCGCTGCCGCCGCCGTCGAGTTCGCCGACTTCGTTGCAGCCGAGGTCGATCATCATCTGGTAGGCGTCCACGTCCGCGAAGGGGGAGTCCCCGATGCCGAGGACGCCGTTGTACACGGTGTTGGAGAAGAGGACGAGATTCGTGGCGACGCCGACGGCGTTCGTGCCGATGCCGACGAGCGTGCGGTAGTAGTAATTGCGGTTCTGCATGTTGGCGATGGTCGTCGAAAATGCCGACTCGCCCGAGGAACTGCCGACGGGGTTGATTGCGCCTCCCTTGACCGGGTAGTTGCAGTAGTTGGTGCGGATGGCGTTGCGGACCTTCCTGCCTCCGGCGTTGAGCTGCCATGAGGCCGTTGGCAGTCCGCCGTAGGCCAGCCCCTCGACGCAGTCGAGCTTGCCGTGGTGGAGATTGTGGTCGCCGGTCTCGGCGAGGTAGCAGTTGGCGGTGAGGCTGACCCGCCCGAAGCCGGTGGAGACGAGTTCGCTGTCGGAAATCACCATGCC
>JAEEGJ010030941.1_pt1 | contig 10416 bp, 5 predicted proteins | sample 8958761 | NCBI WGS metagenome assembly JAEEGJ01 (sample SAMN16246546, study PRJNA631951) | gut metagenome | biome: gut microbiome; feature: rumen; material: RS-attached | host: Bos | place: Iran: Karaj | collected 2018-10 | reverse complement strand
GATGGGATGGACGTCGATGATGTCCCCCGGCATGCCTGCCCAGCGCATGTTTTTGGGCCTTTCCAGCTCCAGCATGGGGCCCTCGCCCGCGTAGTTTGTGCCGGTGCCCAGGCCGCAGTCCGGGTCGAACTCCTCCAGGTACTTCACGATGGACTTCTCCATCTTTTCCAGGGTGGTGTCGTAAATGACCTCCGCCACCGTGTACCCCGCGTTCAGCATGGGGAACAGGGCGGCCGAGGGCATCATGGGCACCCGGTCCGGCTCCTTCAGGGCGATGGCGGCCTGGACCCTGGCCGTTTTTTCATCGTATCGTTTTTGCGCTTCCGGTGTCATCCTCTTTCCTCCGTTCTGAGTGATTTGTTAAATGTTACTATAATTCAGAACGGCAAGCAAGAGGATTTAAGAAGATTTACCCAAATAATCCCTGCGTTCGTCTTCTTTTTCCTTGGGGCAGGGGGTGCAAAGGGGCGGAAAGTGTGGTATGATGCTGTCCGCTGCCCCTTCGGGCAAAACCAGACACGTTAGGATAAGCGATGAAACGACCCGACCTCTCCCTCACCGGCACGGTATTCCGCCTGGCGGGACCCACCATGCTGGAACAGCTCATGCAGACCGCCGTGCAGTATGTGGACACCGCCATGGTGGGCGCTCTGGGCACGGCGGCCACTGCCGCCGTGGGCTCCACCACCACCGTCAACTGGCTCATCGGCTCCTCCATCGGGGCCATGGGGGTGGGCTTCCTTGCCATCATCTCCCAGGCCCGGGGCGCGGGGGATGTTGACCGGGCCCGGCGGGCCTCGGCCCAGGCGGTGCTGATGATGCTCCTCATCGGGGCCCTGTTCACGGCCCTGCCCCTGGCCCTGGCGAAGCAGGTGCCCGGATGGATGCAGCTGGAAGCGCCCATCCGCCCTCTGGCCTCCCGCTATTTCTTCATCATCTACCTCCCCACCGTCTTCCGGGCGGCGGCCACCCTCTCCGGCACGCTCCTCCGCTCGGCGGGGGACAGCCGCACCCCCATGGCGGCGGGCATCCTCATGAACCTGGTGAATGTGGTCCTGAATTTTCTCCTCATTTTCCCCAGGCGGGAGCTCCTCCTTTTCGGCCTGCGCATCCCCATGTGGGGCGCGGGGCTGGGGGTGGTGGGAGCCGCCGCGGCCACGGCCCTGAGCTTCGTGCTGGGGGGCATCCTGCTCCTCCGGGCCCTCTGGCGGCATAAGGAGATCTCTCCCCGGGGCTACCCCCTGAAGCCGGACAAGGCCGTGCTCCTGCCCTGCCTGAAGATCGCGGTGCCCGCGGTGCTCCAGCGCTTCGCCACCTCCCTGGGCTACGTCATTTTCGCCTCTCTCATCAATTCCCTGGGGGAGGTCTCCACCGCCGCCCATACCGTGGCAAACACGGTGGAATCCGCCTTCTATGTCCCCGGCTACGGCATGATGACCGCCGCCGCCACCCTGACGGGGGAGTGCATCGGCGCCCGGGACCGGGAGCGGCTGAAAAAGATCAGCACCGCCGTCCTGGTGCTGGAAACGGGGCTGATGCTCGTCTCCGGGGCGCTGCTCTTCGCCTTTGCCCCTGCCATGGCCTCCCTGTTCAGCCGGGACGAACAGGTGGTGCGCCTGGCCGCCGCGGTGCTGCGGATGGTGGCCCTTTCCGAGCCCTTCTACGGCGTGACCATCGTCCTGGAGGGGAGCCTCCAGGGAGCGGGGAACACCCGGGTGCCGTTCATATTCAATGTGATCGGCATGTGGGGCGTGCGCATCGTGGGCACCTTCCTGCTGGTGACGGTGCTGGGCAAGGGCCTCACCGCCGCCTGGGGGGCTATGATCGCCCACAACCTTATGCTGTTCGTGGTGTATGTGCTGTACCGAAGGTACGGGCGATGGAATGCGCTGCTGAAGGAATAACGGAAACACCCCGGCCCCTCGGGCCGGGGTGTTCATCGCTTCCCAGGTTACAGGAAAATGCGGCGTTTCCTTAAAAATGCACTGCGACGGCGGATGCGCACCGAAGCGCCCGCCTGGGAAAGGGCGCATATCCCCGCTTTTATTGGTCCTTCTCTCGGAGAAGCAGCGCTGCGTTGACGACTACGAAGACCGAGCCGCAATTGTGCCATAAGGCCCCCGTCACGGGACTCAGAACGCCGCATGCAGACAGCACAACCGCTGTCAGGTTGATGATCAGAGAGGCGATAATATTCACATGGACTTTTTTCATCACCTTCTGCATCAGCCCGAAGAGATACGGCAGGCGTTTGATCTCGTCGCTCACCAGCACTGCGTCCGCAGATTCGATGGCGATATCAGAGCCGATTCCGCCCATGGCGATCCCGGCATCCGCGCCTGTCAAGGCCAGCGCATCGTTTACGCCGTCGCCAATCATGCAAATTGGCTCCGCACCGCCTGCGTATTCCTTTATGACCTTCATTTTCTCTTCGGGAAGAAGATTTGCCCGAACATCGTGGATCCCGACCGTTTCGGCAATGGCCCTTGCCGCCTGTTCGTTGTCGCCGGTGAGAAGCATGGGCGCGATCCCGACGGCCTTCAGTTTTTCCAGCGTCTCCCCGGCGTCTTCACGCAGGGTGTCCCGAAGGGCGATGCAGCCAATGAGCGCGTCGTCCGCGGAAATGTAAACGATGGTAGAGCCTTTGCCGAGCTCCTCTCTGCAGGCCTCTAAGCCTTCGGCGACGTCGATTCCCAGGGAATGCATGAGGTCTTCCTTTCCGGCAATGATCCTCTTTCCCTCCGCAAGGGCGGAAACGCCCTGTCCCGCAATCACCCGGAAGTCTTTCACCTCCTCGGTTTTCCCGCCGACTTGTTCGTAAGCGGCCAGGATAGCCTTTCCCAGGGGGTGTTCGGATTTCTGCTCCGTCAGCGCGGCCAGGCGCAGGATATCTGCGTCGGAATACTGCGGAGAAATGCTGACCGCCGCGGCGGCCTGGGGTTTTCCGTGGGTAAGCGTGCCGGTTTTGTCAAAGGCGACCCTGCGGATTTTTGAAAGGCGCTCCAGGGCGTCGCCGGACCGCACGATGATGCCGTATTTTGCCGCGTTGCCGATACCGGCCAGCACCGCCGTAGGCGTGGCCAGGATGAAAGCGCAGGGGCAGAAAACCACGAGCACGGTCACCGCCCTCAGGAAATTCCCGGTAAAGATCCAGGTAAGTACGGCGCAGGCCAGGGCGATCACGACCAGCCAGGTCGCCCAACGGTCCGCGGCGGTCACGATCGGCGCCTTGTTTTCCTCCGCCTCCTTTGCCAGACGGACCATCCGCTGAAGGGAGCTGTTTTCGCTGCGTGCATCCGCACGCATGGTAAAGGTCCCGTATTGGTTGACCGTTCCGCTGGAAACCGTATCGCCGGCTTTTTTGTCCACCGGAATGCTTTCGCCTGTCATGACGGCCTGATCGATGGAGGTCTCCCCTGTGAGGATCGTTCCGTCCACAGGGATAGTTTCCCCGGCGAGGATGCTGAGGATGTCGCCCTCCGCGACCTCCTCTGCGGGGATCTCCGCCGTCGTGCCGTCCCGGACGACACGGGCGGTCCGGGGCGTCATATCGATCAGCTTCTCGATCCCTTCGCGGGCTTTCCCGGAAGTATAGTCTTCCAGAAGGGAGCCGATCTGCATGATCAGCGCCACCTCTCCCGCCGCGAAAAATTCGCCCGTGGCAGCCGCCGCGATGAGCGCCAGGGAAACCAGCAGGTCCGCTTTGATGTCATGCTCAAAAACGACGCCCTTGAAGGCGCCCACAAGGATCGGGATGCCGCAAAGGATGATCGCCGCCCAGGCGATGTCAAAAGGAAGGAGGCTTTTCAGGGCCCCCGTGATGCTGAGCACCAGGGAAACGGCAGATATCACCGCACATACCAGGGTCTTCTTCGGTTCGTTCTCCAGCCAGCCGGTCATCATACTTCCTCCTTGACACAGAGCTTCATATGCGCATATCATATTCGTTACGGAATACTCTGTTCGGGATCAGTATAAGCAGAGCCCTTTTCCCAGGCAAGAATCAGAAAACCAGAATCGTCCGCTACGGAACAAAACCGCAAAAGTGTTCGGGAGTCGGGAGTATGGATCGAAGGCAGAGAAAGACCAGAGAAGCCATTTTCGGCGCTTTCACGGCGCTGCTGAAAAACGAGCCCTATGCAAGGATCACCGTCCAGGAGATCATTGACCTGGCCGATATCGGGAGGACCACCTTTTACGCCCACTTTGAAGCAAAGGATGATCTTCTCAATTCCCTATGCACCGAGATTTTTGACCATGTGTTTTCGGAGGATCTGAAAAAGGAGAAGACCCATGATTTCTCGGATCATCGTGATACCCGGACGATGATCACCCATGTCCTTTATCATCTTCAGGAGCACATGGACTATCTTCCGGGTCTGGTGGCAGGGGAAAGCGGAGAAGTATTCATGCTTTTCTTCCGGCAGCATTTGAAGGAGCTCTTCTCCGCGATGGTTCCGGCGTCTGCTTATCAGGCCCCGTATGACTATGTGCTCCATCATATGGTCTGCGACTTTGCCGAAACCGTCCGCTGGTGGACGGAAAACCGGCAGTATTCGCCGGAGGAAATCAGCGCCTTCTTCTTTGAAACGACGACGGCCTTGGAATAGAGTAACCGATGATTAAATCACCGCGCACGTCTTGCCGGCATATTTGCCGCCTGATTTTGTCAAAAAATCTTGCAATACACAGAGTATTCCTGCGATTTTTGCCTTCATCAGGCGAAAAATCTGCTCGACAATCCGCACACGCCGATTTAATCATCGGTTACTAAAGCGGAAGCGGCATGTTGCAAAATGCTTCAGCCTCGTCATTCCGAGACCAGTCCGCAGACTGGTCGTGGGAATCCGTCCCCCAATACAGGGGAAAACGGATTGCCACAGCCCCTTGCGGGGCTTCATTCCGCGCGAGGGGACCCGCCGCGCAGCGGTGGGCGCGTGCTACTTCGCAATGACGGGAACGGGCATTTTCTGGCAGGCCCTTTGCATAGCTTCCCTTCCGGGAAGCATACTGCGGGAGGAGGCGAAAAGCATGGCCAATCATCTTTCGGGGGAAACGAGCCCCTATCTCCTGCAGCATGCCGATGACCCGGTGGACTGGTATCCCTGGGGGGAGGAGGCCTTCCGGCGAGCAAGGGCGGAGGACAAGCCCCTGTTCCTCAGCATCGGCTATCTCAGCTGCCACTGGTGCCATGTGATGCACCGGGAGAGCTTCCTGGACGGGGAGATCGCCGCCCTCCTCAACGGGAGCTTCCTCCCCGTGAAGGTGGACCGGGAGGAAAGACCCGACCTGGACAGCGTGTATATGGAGGCCTGCCGCGCCTTCTCCGGGGGCGGGGGCGGCTGGCCCATGACCCTGTTTCTCACCCCGGAGGGCCGCCCCTTCTATGGCGGCAGCTATTTCCCGCCCCGTTCCCGCCGGGGCTCCGTCGGCCTCCTGGAATTGCTGGAAGCCGTCCGGGACCGGTGGAAGGAGGACCGGGCCGCCCTTCTGCAAAGCGCGGAGAAGCTCACGGAATCCCTCCGGCGGGCTTTGGCGGAGCCCATCCCTTACGACGGGGACGACGCGCTGATCCAGGGGGCCCTGTGGCAGCTGCTGCGCGCCTTTGACGGGGAATTCGGCGGTTTCGGCTCCGCTCCCAAGTTCCCCATGCCCCAGCTAATTCTCTTTGCCCTCCAGCAGTATGAGAAGCGGGGGGACGCGCGGCTGCTGGAAATGGCGGAAAAGACCCTGGGGGCCATGGCTGAGGGCGGCATCTGCGACCAGATCGGCGGCGGCTTCTGCCGCTATGCCACGGACCGGGCCTGGCTCGTCCCCCATTTTGAAAAGATGCTGGGTGACAATGCGCTGCTCATCCGCGCCTATGTCCGGGCTTTCCGGCTGACCGGAAAAAGGGAGTGGCTGGAAACGGCGGAGGAGACCGCGGACTATGTCCTGCGGGAGCTGCGGGACCCGGCGGGCGGCTTTTACAGCGCCCAGGATGCGGACAGCGAGGGGGAGGAGGGCCGCTTCTACCTCCTGACGCCGGGGGAAGTGATCTCCCTGCTGGGGGAGAAGGCGGGCAGCGGCCTCTGCGCCCGGCTGGGCATCACGGAGGCGGGTTCCTTCGCCGGAAAGAGCATCCCCCGCCGCACAGCTCCGCTCCCGCCGGAGATGAAGGCCCTGCTGCCGAAGCTGCGCGCCTGGCGTGCCGGGCGCTTCCCCCTGGCCACGGACGACAAGGTGCTCTGCGCCTGGAACGGCTTCATGATCCGGGCCCTCTGCGAGCTTTACAGGGCCGCGGGGGAGGAGCGCTACCTGGCCGCCGCGAAAGAGGCCCAGGCCTTTCTGGATGCGAACCTGCGGGAAGGGGACAGGCTGTTCGTCAGCTTCCGGGCGGGAAAGAAGGGCGTCCCCGGGCAGCTCAGCGACTATGCTTCCGAGATCTCCGCTCTGCTGGCCCTCTGGGGCGCGTCCCTGGACCCGGGCTGCCTGGACCTGGCGGAAGCCCTGGCGGAGCGGGCCATAGCTGACTTTTTCGACGGCGAAAGAGGGGGCTTCTGGCTCTATGACCGGCACGGGGAAGAGCTGTACCTCCGGCCCAAGGAGAGCGCCGACGGCGCCCTGCCCGGGGGCAACTCCCTCATGACCCGGGCCCTGACGGACCTTCAGGCCCTTCGCCCTTCGGAAAAGCGGGAAGAAGTCCTGGCCAGGCAGCTGCGCTGGCAGGCCGCCCATGCCCGGCTGGACCCCATGGGCCACGCCGCCTTCCTCGCCGCCCTGTCGGACCGGCTGGAGCCGCCGCCCCAAGTCACCGTCGCGGCGGAGAGCAGGGCCGAGCTCCGGGACCTGCCCTTCCGCATCCCGCCGGAAGCCGCCCTGCGCATCATATCTCCGCCCACGGCGGAATACCCCCTCCTGGAGGGAAAGACGACCTATTATGTCTGCCGGGGCAATGTCTGTCTGCCCCCCGTTACCGAACTTGAATGAGGAGGGATCCCCCATGTCCGCGCTGGACAAGCATCTGAAAAACCCCTATCTCCCCAGCTGGGAGTATATCCCCGACGGGGAACCCCACGTCTTTGACGGGCGGGTCTATGTCTACGGCTCCCACGATCTCTTCAACGGCTGGGTCTACTGCCTGGGGGACTATGTATGCTGGTCCGCCCCGGAGGAGGACCTGAGCGACTGGCGCTATGAGGGCGTCATCTACCGCAAGACCCAGGACCCGGACAACCGGGAGGGGGACCAGTGCCTGTATGCGCCGGATGTGACCCGGGGGCCCGACGGCCGGTATTATCTCTATTATGTGCTGGACCATCAGGACATCGTTTCCGTGGCCGTCTGCGACAGCCCGGCGGGTCAGTATGCATACTATGGCCATGTCCATTACCCCGACGGGACCCTGCTGGGCATGAAGCCGGGAGACGACCCCCAGTTCGACCCGGCGGTGCTGACGGAGGGAGACAGCACCTATCTCTATACCGGCGGCGTCTGCTTCCGCTTCGAGAAGGAGAAGGGCGGCGCCATGGGCACGCGGCTGGATAAAGACATGCTCACGGTGCTGGAGGGGCCGGTGTTCGTGGTCCCCAGCGCCAAGACGAGCCGGGGCACCGGCTTCGAGGACCACGAGTTCTTCGAAGCCTCCTCCATCCGCAGATTCGGGGACCTCTATTATTTCGTCTATTCCTCCGTCTGGATGAACGAGCTGTGCTACGCCGTCAGCCCCACTCCCCTGGGCAGGTTTACATACGGGGGCGTCCTGGTGAGCAACTGCGACTATGGGATCGGCGGCTGGAAGGAACCGGGAAAAAAGACCACCGTGGGGGGCAACAACCACGGCGGCCTGGTGGAGGCCGCGGGGCAGCGCTATATCTTCTACCACCGCCACACCAACGGCACGGAGTTCAGCCGCCAGGGCTGCCTGGAAAAGCTCACCGTCCTGCCCGACGGCTCCATGCCCCAGGTGGAGATGACCTCCAGCGGCGGCGGCGCGCCCTTCGAGGGCAGGGGCGAATTTCCCGCCTACCTGGCCTGCAACCTCTTCTGGGAGGACCTGCACCTGGACCGCCAGGCCCCGGGGCGGCCCCGCATCACCCAGGACGGGCGGGATGGGGACAGGGAAGAAGCCTATGCCGCCGGCATCACCGACAGCGTGACCCTGGGCTTCAAGTATTTCGACTGCCGGGGCGTCCGGCAGATCACGGTCTATACCAGGGGCTATGCCGGGGGCCGGTTCGAGGTGCGCACGGACCTGGGCGGGGAAGCCCTGGGGAGCATCCCCCTTGCCTTCCGCAACCAGTGGACCCCCTTCACCGCGGAGATCCCGGTGCCCGACGGCGTCCACGCCCTGTATTTCACCTACCGGGGGCCGGGCTCCGCCATGCTCCGCTCCTTCATTCTGGAATAGAGAAGGTCTGCATCATGGAACTGAAACGGCTCAGCTATCCCTATCCGTATATCCCCCTTTTGGCGCGCGCCGGAATCCTGCCCCGGCGCAGCATCTGCTCCATCGCCCCGGCGGAGGACCCCTCCGACGCCCTTTTCACCGGCAACGGTTCCCACCGGATCGACGTGACCGGCCGGCCCTACGAGGACAGCCTGACGGCCAATATGGAGCTGCTCCAGGAGCCCAAGTGGAAGGAAACGCCCCAGCCCCCTGACCTGCGGCCCTATCTGAAGGACATCCGAAAGGCTTTGCTGGAAGGCAGGCCGGAAATCGCGGACAAGCTGCTGGAGCAGGCCCAGCGGGAGGCGGGCCACGGCAAATACATGGACCTGGACGCCCCTATCTCCTACCCCATCGAGTCCCTGCGGACCCACGAGGCCTTCCGCCTCCGCTTCCTTCGGGAGGAGGCTGCGGGGACGCGGGATTATCTCCGCTGGCTGGACCTGCGCAGCGGCCTCATCACCACCCGCTGGACGGATGCCCGGGGGAGCTTTGAAAACGAATACCTCTGCGTCCGGGAGGGGGATTTCATAGCCGCGCGCCTGACTGCCCCGGAGGGGGCGGGAGACCTGGAAGTGCGCGTCAGATTCCCCGGCGGCCCCGGTCCCTTCGGCCATGTGAGCCTGGCCGGCGCCGTTTCCAAGGTCCGGCGCAGCCCCGAACTGATCACCGCCGCTTATCAGTATGATCCCGCCCTCTGCGAGGCCAGGGGCTTTGTGCTGCTGCTGCGCTTCCTCCCCCTGGGCGGCTCGGCGGAGCTGACGGAGGAGGGCGTGCGTATCCGGGGCGGGCGGGGCCTGCTCGTGATGGCGAAGGCCATCCGCGTGGAGGAGGGCTTCCGCTTCGGCTGCGAGGAGGAATATGCCCGGGACTTCCGGGCCGTCGCCCCGGATTTCGACGCCTGGGTGCAGTCTGGAAAAGCCTTCCTGGGGGAGCGGATGGACCGTTCCCGCCTCCGCCTGGGCCGGGAGGAGGATCATTACCTCTCCGGGGAGGAGCTCCTCCGGGACTGCCGGAACAAGGGCGAAGCCTACGGCGTGCTGATGGAAAAGCTCTATGACCTGGGCCGCTTCTACCAGATCATCGACACGGGGGCCCTGCCGCCCATGTGGGGCCAGCACAACATCAATACCAATCTCCAGGTCTGCGCGGGCAACGCCACCGGCCTCTTTGAGGAGATGGAGGTCTATTTCCGCTACTACGAGTCGAAGTTCGAGGATTTCCGCACGAATGCCCGGCTGCTGTTCAACGCCAGGGGCCTTCTCGCCAGCGTCCACTGCGACTATGATTCCGGGCTGGCGTACCACACCTCCCGCACCTATCCCCATTATTGCTGGACAGGCTGCCTGGGCTGGATATATAATGAGTTCTGGAACTACTGGCTCTGCACCGGGGACCGGGATTTCCTCCGGGATCGGGTGGTCCCGGCCCTGAAGGAGATCGCCCTGTTCTTCGAGGACTATGCCTGCGACCGGGACGGGGACGGCAAGGTCATCTTCTACCCCTCCTTCTCCCCGGAGAACCCCACCCCCAACCCGGATTACGCCACCGTCACCGGCATCGACCGGCACCCCACCCGCATCAACAGCGTCATGGACATCGCCATCTGCCGGGAGGTGCTGCTGAATCTCCTGGACGCCTGCCGCACCCTGGGCGTCGAAGCGGAGAACATCCCCCGCTGGCAGCGCCAGCTGGAGGACCTGCCCACCCTGCTGACGGATGAGGAAGGCGCCCTGAAGGAATGGGCCTGGCCCTCCATGGAGGAGAATTACAACCACCGCCATGTGTCCCACCATTACGACGTATGGCCGGGCCGGGCCGTCACGCCGGAGAGGTCGCCGGAGATCGCGGAGGCCATCCGCATCTCCAACCGGAAGCGGGGCCAGCAGGACGATTCCGCCCATGGCATCATCCACCGGGCCTTCACCGCCATCCGCCTGAAGGACCGGGAGGAGCTGGAGCAGAACCTGAGCCAGCTTTTGGAGCAC
>JAEEGJ010030938.1_pt1 | contig 10417 bp, 9 predicted proteins | sample 8958761 | NCBI WGS metagenome assembly JAEEGJ01 (sample SAMN16246546, study PRJNA631951) | gut metagenome | biome: gut microbiome; feature: rumen; material: RS-attached | host: Bos | place: Iran: Karaj | collected 2018-10 | reverse complement strand
TCCACTTCTTGTCCCCTGAGCCAGTCACCTGGTACGTCTGCGAGTCCGTGCTATTGTGTTCCTGGTCGGTCGATTCCCACTCATCCAGATTTTCCGTATCAGATTCATCCTCTTCTGTTGCCACTATTGAGCCGGACTCAGCCGAAAGGGTTGAGTTACTATAACCGCTGAACGAGGAGTAAGGGGCATGCAAAGTTCCAGATGAATAAACAGCCTCATCCGACGTGATGTTGTAATAGATGGTCTTGTCATTGTACGTTGCCTCGAAATCATGTCCCAAAGCAACACTGCAGAACGTGCAAAAGAGCATGAACAGCAAAAACGTCAAGTAGTGTTTTTGTTTCATAATCATTCGTATTTTATTGTTGTTTTATCGGTTAAGAAAGATGGGTATAATAGTTTACCCACATAGTATGAAAGGTTAGGTTTTGGTAACAATGTTAGATACACAACAGCATAACTATTCAATAAGCATCGCAAAAATAATTCAAAGAAATCATAATTCAAAAACATTTTGTAATTAAATGTTAAAAAAATAATTGTGTCCGCAAACATCATAGTGATGTAGTAATAAGATGTATAGCAAGTGAGATATTCAGGCCTAAATTGTTCATGTTTTTTTGCAAATTCCCTTGTGGTTGTCTATTCTTTCCCATTTTTATTTGCTAATTTTGTAACTACATTATCAATCACTAAAACCACAAATATTATATTATGGCAAGATTCAAGAGAATACTGCTGAAACTCAGCGGTGAGAGCCTACAAGGGCAACAAGGATATGGTATCGACGTGAACCGGCTTAATGACTACGCACGTCAGATTAAGGAAGTGCACGACATGGGTGTGCAGATAGGTATTGTGATTGGCGGTGGCAACATCTTCCGTGGTCTGAAAGGCGCGGGAGAGGGTATGGACCGTGTGAAGGGCGACCAGATGGGTATGCTCGCTACAGTCATCAACTCTCTGGCCTTGAGTAGTGCGTTGTCGACTGCTGGATGTCCCAATAGAGTGCTGACAGCCATCCGCATGGAACCTATCGGTGAGTTCTTCACCAAGTGGAAGGCCATCGACGCCATGGAGAACGGTGAGGTGGCGATTTTCTCTTGTGGTACAGGCAGCCCTTACTTCACCACGGATACGGGTTCATCACTTCGCGGCATCGAGATTGAGGCCGACGTGATGCTGAAAGGCACCCGCGTGGATGGTGTGTATACCGCCGACCCAGAGAAAGACCCGACTGCCACCAAGTTCGAGGAAATCACCTTCGACGAGGTCTATAACCGCAACCTCAAAGTCATGGACCTGACCGCCACCACGATGTGCAAGATGAACCACCTGCCCATCTACGTCTTCAACATGGATATCTATGGCAACCTCAAGAAGGTGATGGAAGGCGAGAACATCGGCACGCTGGTGCACGAGTGATTTGTCTTAGTTAGTTAAAAAAGAGGAACGTCAATTTGCACTGACGTTCCTCTTTTTTTAATACTTGAGCTGTGTAGCAATTAATTGCTTGATGAAATTTCGTTTAAGGTTCCGCCCTTGAGGTTCTTCATTGTGGCGCTCACTCCCTTGGCTTCCGAATTGGTGACGGTGATGTTGATGACTCCATCGGTTTGGGTGAAGATTTGTTCTGCACGGATGCCATGGCACTTGGTGGTTTCTGTGCCTTCCACATAGTTGCCACCACTGACGGTCAGGGTCACGTTCGTGCCGTTGAAATAGAGGAAACCACCATTCTGCACAGGGTCGCTTGTACCCGACTTGTTTCCATTGATGCCTTTTGCACCGTTACCGCTGACAGTTCCAGTGATAGTACCGCCATTGAAGAATCCATTGTAGTTGGTCTTGATGCCGTTGGCCAAATCTTCGGCGCAGGTGAAGTTGATGGTGCCGTCGGTCATGGTGAAAGTGCTGTCGCACTTCAGTCCCTTGCCGTCTTTGGGCACAGTCAGGTCGAGTGTGCCACCCTTAATCTTGATTACACCGTAGTCGTCGGAATCCACGCAGTCGCTGCCCACATTCTTCACGGTCAGCGCGCCACCTTTCATCTCGAAATAGTTGTTGTCATTGTTCACCTTGCCTTTTCCGCAATGGATACCGTCGCTCACTGCCTTGAGGATGTTGATGGCACCTGTTGTCTTCTTGAGCTCCAGGTACTCGCCAATCTTCATGGCATGGTTGGTGTTGCCCGTGATATTCAGCGTGCCGCCACCTTCAAATTCCACATGACCATCGACAACGAAACAAGCCTTCTGTGAACCGCCAACGCAATCCACGAAGGTGTTGGTAGTGCCGTCCTCTAAGATGATAGCGATGCGCTTGCCGCAATCCACGTTGAGCGCGGCGCCAGTTGTGGATGTGATATCACATCCGTTGAGGTCGAGGGTAAGTTTATAGTCGCCCTTGATGAGCAGAGAACCGTCGGAAGTCGTACCCGATACCTTGTAAGTGTATTCGGTGTCGTCTGTTGAAGACGAGAGGGTTACATTCGCACCGTTGATGGTCGATTTCACTTCTTTCACGGCCGAACCCATGGTAACAGTGGCACTTGAGCCATTGTAAGCGATGAGAATCTCTTTCTCGCCAGGTTTCTCGACTTCAGCGAATGATGGCAGTGCGAAAGTGATGCTGTCCACCTCTGCTGTTTTGAAGGTGCCGTTCTCGCCGATGGTCACGGTGCTTCCGTCAGCAGAGAAGGTGATGTCGCCCACACTGGTAACGGCTATCGCCTTGTAAGTCTGGCCTTGGCAGACATACACTATTTCCTGAGCGTTGGCAGTCAGTCCTACTGCGAGGATGAATGCAAATAATAAGCATTTCTTCATCATCTCTTCAGTACTTTAGATGTTTTACCGCCTACCTTAACCATATACACTCCCTTGGGGAGATTGGAGAGAGAGACCTGGCCAGAACCATCGACAGAAGCTTTTCCGACCAGTGTTCCTGTTGCGGAAAAGACATCCACTACTGTACCTTCAGAGGCGCTGACCTTAAGGTTATCGCCATCGAAGCGAACTGGGGTTTCTGCCTGGAGATTTTGGATGGCTGTGGGTGAGGTCTGGAAATTCAGTTTGCTGACTTCGCTCATGGCGAAAGTTGCTGACGTTCCGTCGGTGGCCGTAACGACCACATTGGAACCAGAGAAGGTAATCTTCTGCACTTCCGAAACTGCCCAGGATGTTTCGTCTCCAGAAGTCTGTGTGACCCAGAGGTAGAAATCGGTGGCACTTGCCGTGAGGCAGGCTGTCACAGTCATAATGATTGACAAAAGAAGTTTTCTCATCTTATTTTTTATTAGTTAGTTTAGAATTTATGTGTGTATCCGATGCCGATGTAGTGTCCGTTGGGGTCTTCCTCGTCGCCTTCGTGTTTGTAGCGGTAGAAGAATTCCATATCGTCATTTTTGCCGAGGGCGAGTTCAGAACCCATAGTAAATTTCCATCGGTTATTGGTGTAGTTGAGTCCGCAGCCATATTCCACATCGAAGAAGGGGTTGAGCGGGCAGTGGCGGATGTTATAGGCCACACCGATGCGCGACTTGAGCATCACGCGGTCCTTGCCATTGTAGGTCTTAATCCTCATGCTATCGACAGTCTCCTTTAGGGCCAATTCGCCGTCATCTATGCGGTATTTCTCACGATAGACCCTGCGGTCAGCATCTTTCTTGTAGTAATGGGTGTATTGCACGATTTCCACCCATGAGAACGACCAGCGCTTGTTGGGTTCGTACTTCAGTCCAAGGCTGGCGCTGTAACGGTCGCGCTGACGCCAGAAACGGTTGGTGTAGTTGTAGCCGATGTTATAACCCTTGTAACTAGGGGGGAGGCCACTTTGACCATCGTATTCTTCTTCTTCCACCTCATAGAATGTGCCGTTTTCATCGACATTGTAGTAATTGTATTTTGTTTCATACTGAGCGGTGTCGCATTCAGCCAGGTTATGCACCCATAGGTGGGTGTATTCCAGCCCAGCGTTGAGTGTCCACTTCTTGTGGTCGATGATTTTGTATTTTGCACCAACGCTCAAGCCGTAGCGTTCCGCACGCTGGGTGTTGTCCTGCGTACGGAAGTTGCCTTCCACATTAAGCGTCAGCTTCTTGTTCATTAACTTCTTCTGTCCTTGTAGGGAGATGTCGAATCCGAAGTCGTCGCTTTGTGCGAAGATGGCCTGCGACGCAATGAGCAATGACAAGGTCAATAGATGTCTTATTATTCTCATAAGGTCAAATTGCTAAAGTTGTTCATTGGAGATGAAGAAACCTGATTACTCATACACTTTGGGCATCTTGAACTCGGAATTGCCGTCGCCCTCTGCATTGTCGTTGTAGTAGATTTTGATTAGCGCCATGTCCTTGAGGAAATCGATGGAACCAATATCCACACGTGTGATTTCGAGGCCAGTGCGACGTTTGAGGTCGGCAATCAGTTCCTCGCGCTTCTCAGGCACAATCAGGTCGATTTTATCGTAGCGTATATACTTGTAAGCAAGGCCTTTCACCCAGTTCACCTTCTCTGCCAACACCAGGATGAGAACGAAGATGAGGTCGGTGCAGAGTACTTCCACTATAGAGAAAGCCCAGGCACCTACAGGATAAGCGTCGCCACGTGTTGTACCGGTGTCCCAAGCCAGACCATTGATAGCAGCGAGGGCGATGACGATGAAGATGTAGGTCATCTCGCGGATGGGTACCGATTCCGTGCGGTAGCGCATGATGCAGAAGATGGCGAAGAGTCCCATGGCAATACCCGTCTTCAACTTGGCATCGCCCATCAGGTGGATTAACATGAAGATGGCGAAGCCAAGCATCAGGTAAGTGAAGAAGAAATCGCGGCGGCGGCTCTTGGGAAAATAGAAGGAGCGTGCCACAATGAAGATGAAGATGGTGTTCACCACCAAACGGGCAAGCAGGTCAAGAATCTGTCCTGTGCCGAAACTCATAGTTAAAATACTGTTTTCCATATTGTTTTTTTGTTGTTTTTTGCGATGATGGAAACTGGTGAAACTTGGTTGATAAGTAAAAATAGCGATTTTATCTGATTCCTGTGACGAAACGGCTGACGTACCTCACGCGCATCTTGAAGTTGTTGTGCTTGATGGTGGGGTTGGTGAGCACCGTGCCGATGCAGTACTTGCTGAAGCCGGAAGGATGAATATGAAGGTCGCGGAGCAGGTTGCAAATCGGGGAGAAGACGTTTCCGTCGCGTTTCAACTCGATGATGACGAGTTGGCCGGTGTTGCTGTCGTTGCCAGTCTCGTAATTGTGGAAACGGACGTTGAAGTCGATGGTGAGTCGTTCGGTTTTGCCGTAGTTCACCAGGGTTACGCGGTCGAAGTGGTTCTGCACCATTTCCTGAAGATTTTCCAACTGGAAAAAGGAGTATTTGGCAACGAATTCGCCTGTGCCTTCCTCGTCACGGAACGTATCAAGTCCTCCCACACGCACACGTTTCTTCTTCGTGCGTCCGTGGTTGTTCTTGTTCTTCACCTCGAGGAAGGTGAGGTCGCCCGAACTGAGATAGGTCCTTACCCTCACTTTCTTGCGGTTGCAGTGTCCGCAGTGGTGCTGCATGTACATGGCGTGGTCGGGTGTGTCGAAGTAGGTGGTGCGGTATGGCGATATGAGGTCACCATTGGTTTCCTGCACATAATATTTCCCTTTGACCAGTTCGAGCAACTGGCACAGTTTGGCTTTGGTGGTCACGTACTTCGTGTCCAGCCTGTTCATCAACTTGATGGACGACATCTCGTCCAAGGTGATTGGCTTCAGTTCCTTGAGCAGGTTCAGGATCCTTTCGTCATACGTCATACTCGTTTCTTTTTAGTTATTGTCAGGTGCATTTAGTTGAAGAGGATAATCGACAGATTTCCTCTGCAATCAACATCGTTGGTTAGTCATAAAATGATAGTAAGTCAGTTTATAGCAATTTGCACTGCAAAGATAGTGTTTTTTCTACACTATTCCTTTTATTTAAGGTTTTTTTATTACAATTATTTCAAAATGAATAAAAAAAGTGGAGACTTAAAACGATGGGCGACGCTCTCAGGGTCATGGTTGAGTTACTAAAAAAGTATAAAAAAAGTGGAGGCCATGCGGTCTCCACTTTCAGAGTAGGATTCAAATCAAATCCGGTTAGTGTTGAATCAGTGACGTTCAGGTCATTTGATAACGACCTTTCGTCCTGCATGGATATACAGGCCTTTCACTGTGGGCTTGCCGTTCAGTTTTCTGCCATCAATCATGTACCATTCGTCGGAGTCGATGTTTTTGGAGTCGGTTTTCAGCGCGATTACTGGTGTGGAATTCTCCTCGCCGAATCCGAGTCTGAAACTATTGACGCTGGCTTGTCCGTCGAGATCCACTGTGAAGTAAGCGCGGAAGGCATTGACTTGGAAATCCGCCACAGTAGGATAGCAGAGTTCGTTGTTGGCATTGAGATAGAGGTTGGCCGTAGTGTTGGCTTCGAGTTGTGCGGGTGCGTATGTTCCGATGAACTGTGCTTTGTTGAGCCCATTGTTTGCCGACTCTACGGTTTCGGGTTCTGTTGAAGTGATGGTAACGCCGGTGAATGTCGGGTTCTCGATGGGGTCGCCGGTTGTGTTCCACTTCACGAGGCAAGGCTTTCCTGCTGTGAATCCATCTGCTTCCTTAAAGAAGACGTAGAGTGTGCCGTCGGAAGTGTCGAAACCTGTCTGCTTGCCGTCATCGTGCATTCCATCCACATCCAGTTCCATGATGGTGGCATCGGCGAAGTCACCGCTCTTGTCGGCGTTGAAAGGCAGGCAGAGCGTGTTCCATCCGCCATCGCGGTAGAGGTAACGGTCTTGCAGTGTGACGCTGACCGTCTTTCCATTGCCTTCATACAATGCCAGTATGTCGCTGTTGTCGTCTGCGTTGTTCAGGATGACGTGATCAAGCGTGGTGAATGATGTTGATGTGCTCCAAGGAGTAGCGACATTGGCGTCGATGTTGCCTTGTACCTGAACTTCGTAGATTATTCCAGACTGCAAGTTCTCGAGTGTGTAAGGACTGGTGACATGTTCTATTGTCGCAGTTGAAGCAGGAACGAGTACATCCTCAGTGGTGACAAACACGCCAAGCACATCACTATAATTATTTCTCGACGAGGCTCTTGCATAAAGTGATAGTGTACCGCCCAACTCAACATTGGGAATCACCAGCCAGTTATCGGGTGTCAAAGGATTCTCGTAGATATAACTATCGGAGTAAATGCCATAGTTTCCATTGAAGTAAGGATTACCATCATCGTCGGTACCAGATGCGTATCCAATACTCCAAGTATAACTGTCGCCGTCGGCATCAATGTTAGCCCAAGTCGAAGGCACAGTGGCATTCTCGAAGTCTTCAGAGAATACAACAGAACCTGCAGCATTGGTCAACGAGATGTCATCCACAAGCACCTTAAACTCGTCATAGCAGTTGTAATGCCTGATGGCTATCGTTCCTGTGCCACTATATTGGCTGAGGTCGAATTGGTACTGCGTCAACACTGGAGTTGGTACGAAGTCATTGCCTACTTGTTCGAATAAACTTGTGGCGTTTTGTGAGAATTGTTGAGGAACCGACAGTCTGATGTTATAGCCATCCTGGTAACCCTCCCAACTGAGTGTTGCGGTGTTGTGTGTGATGTCGCTGGCAATCAGAGTATTGGGTATATCTGTATCAGTATGGGTTGTGAATTCGGTTCCTACCCAATCAGAAGTTGTGTTTTCATATACCGCCAGCACTTGTACTTCGTATCTTGTGCCGGTGTTCAGTCCTGTGAGTTCGTATGGCGAAGTGACATCTGTTATTGTCTCAATCCATTCATTCTCGACATTGGGGTTACCGATGAAGATGTCGTCGATGAAGAAAGCGAAGCAATCGACAGACACGCAGTTGATGGCCAGTCTGATGGTTTGACCGGTGTAGTCAGAGAGGTCGTATTCATATTTGGTCCAATCAACAGGTGCTTTGATGCTAGCGTCTTTTCCACCCGCTAAATAAGCGTCGAACGTGCCGTCTGTACTTCCATAGACACCTACTTTGAAACGTTCAGGATATTCGTCTGTAGCTGAACGTGCCCAGAAAGAGAACACGTCGCCTTGTCTAATCTCGATTTCGGGTGAAATGAACCAGTCGTTATTCTGGGTATCATTGTTCATAAAGCAGCCGAAAGCATTTCCACCATGTGCAGTGAAACTACTTGCTATGCCGTTCTGGAAAGCGATAACAGCCCCAGTATAATGTTGGTTTGTAAAAGATGTATTTCTGATACCATAAGTGGAAAGACCATCCCCGTCGTAAGTGGTGAAAGGAGAGAAGTCGTCAACCACCCAAGGTTCAGCCGATTCGAAGTCATAAAACAAGCCATTTAGTTTCCTGTAGCGCAAGTTGTAACTGGTGGCATTGTCATTACCAGTCCAAGAAACGGTGGCGGTAGAGAGAGCGGGCGTGACAGCCAGATTTTGGGGTTTAGGTGCGAATGTGCAGTTCACGTGATAGGTGTAGGGCTCGCTCAATGCACCTGAACCGGAGAAGATGACTTCACCGTTGACATCATACACGATGTATGAGCATTCGCCGGAATAATCACCACTTACCCAGATGAAATTGATGTCATGGTCATTGGGGACATCGACGCTATAAATCTGTGATTGATAAGCGTCTGCTTCCTCTGTGTTTTGCAGAGTAGCGAGGATTGTTCCAGTAAGAACATCCACTACCTGTATGGCATTTCCATTCCATCCGTCGCCATAACTGTCGGTCAGTTCAAGCGTGATTTGGCATAAGTCGAAAGACACTTCTGTCGTGAATGTCACGGGGGCAGACCATTCGCTCACTTGGTTGCCGTTCTTGGCGCGCACTTTCACCGTGTAAGTTGTTGCTGCTTCCAGGTCGTTCAACGTGTAGGGGTTGGAGACATTCTCTGTGACTGTGCCGTTGACATCGATATCGAACACACTTTCCTCGCTGGTCCACCTCACCTCGGCAGTTGGTCCGCCATTATAGTTGACGGTGAGTTGCGTAGGCCATGCCCTCATGTTGTCGGGAATGTTGTCTGGGTCGAACGAACCTGTCTCGCTGAATCCGAGGATGGGTACTGTGCGTTCGCTATTGCTGACAACAATGAAGCCTCCGTCATTGTCCACATTGAAGATGTAGGAGCCGCTTTCACGACTGGCCATGCTCAGCGAGGGCGTTTTCCCTGCGGCCCTTTTCTGTTTGTTGACTGTCGTTTCATGGCTCTCCATGAATTTCTTGGCTCTTTGCAACGCCTGTTCAGGTGTCACTTCATGTCCAATTGCTATTGCCGTTGTGACAATAGCAAGCATTAGTAGTAATACTCTTTTCATTATATCTTTTTTCACGTAAAAAATTAATACATTTCCATTGATAGAATCACTCTTTTACATTTGGTTGCAAAATTAGTGTTTATCTTTTTTCAACCAAGCAAACTACCGATTTTTCAAAAAGCGATAATCCTTTTTGTATCTGATCCAATTTTTTATGGCGATAATTCAGCATATCTACCCGTCAGAGAGTGTCTATATACAAATAAATATGAAAAAAATTTGTAATTAGCGGAAAAAGTGGTAATTTTGCATCGTGGATGGAGGGGGCTTGAAAGTCTCCTCCTTTTCGTAATCAATTTTTATCATCGATTATCTCATTTATGATAGACAAAAACACAGTTAAGTCCATAGTGGACGAATGGATTGCCGACAAGGATTATTTCCTTGTGGATATCAATGTAAACACCCAGAATGAAATTGTGGTGGAGATTGACCACAAGGACGGCGTTTGGATTGACGACTGCTGTGACCTAAGCCGTTTCATTGAGGACAGACTCAACCGCGACATCGAGGACTATGAGCTTGAGGTAGGTTCTGCAGGCATCGGACAGCCGTTCAAAATCACTCAGCAATACATCAACAACGTTGGTAATGCCGTGGAGGTACTAACCAAGGACGGCAAGAAGATGAAAGGAACTCTGACAAAGGCCGACGAGCAGGGATTCACTGTGACATGCCAGGAAAAAATGAAGGTGGAAGGCAGCAAAAGACCAAAGCTGACCGATGTGGACTATGCTTTCGGTTATGGCGACGTGAAATGGGTGAAAGCCTCCATTGATTTCAAATAAGATTTAGCGTCATACATCAAGAAATAATAAAAAACAAGATAACAATGCCTAGGAAAAAAGAAAATGAAGAGAATTTGTTGAGTGTGTTCACCGATTTCATCGCACATAAGAAGATTGACCGCACGACACTCGTAAGTGTACTTGAAGACTCATTCCGCAGTGCGATAGCGAAAATCTATGGTTCGGACGAGAATTTCAAGGTCATCGTGAACCCAGACAAGGGCGACTTTGAGATTTACCGCAACCGTACCGTGGTGGAAGACGATGATGTC
>JAEEGJ010030935.1_pt1 | contig 10417 bp, 9 predicted proteins | sample 8958761 | NCBI WGS metagenome assembly JAEEGJ01 (sample SAMN16246546, study PRJNA631951) | gut metagenome | biome: gut microbiome; feature: rumen; material: RS-attached | host: Bos | place: Iran: Karaj | collected 2018-10 | reverse complement strand
AGGCCAGCGTTCAGACTCTCGACAAGAGCTCCGAAAAGCTCAAAGAAGGCTGGACAAACGATCCGTCCAAGAAGGCCAAGACTGTCGATATCTCCAAGGGTATCAAGGTCGGCAAGCGCACCCTTACGCTCATCACTTTGCAGTAAGGTGTTGAGCTAAGGCTCGTGAACTAGATTCTCGAAATCTTAAAAAAGGACTCCGCCGGAAGGCGGGGTTCTTTTTGTATATTATGAACAAAATTTTAAGGGAAATGTTTATATGAGCTTAAAAAAGATTCTTTTGGCTGCAACTCTTTTCGTAGGTTGTGGTGATGATTCTTCTAGTACACCGGTTAGTGTTAGCGACATCCCCGAGGCGATATCTTCTAGCAGCCAGCAGAATGGTAATGCTCAGGAGCGATCATCAAGTTCCGTTGCTGAAAATAAGAGTTCTTCCTCTTCTGCTGCTACAGAAATCGAATCGGATACCGAATTTACTGATCCGCGAGATGGCGCGGTTTATCCGATTGTCGATATTGAAGTGCAGCGTTGGCTGAATAGCAATATGAATTATGCAAGTGATTCTAGCTGGTGCTACAACGATGTCGATCAGAATTGTGATTTGCTTGGACGTGCTTATACTTGGGAATCGGCAAAGCAGGCTTGTCCTGATGGATGGCGCCTCCCGACTTCGAAAGATTGGAATTTGTTGGCAAAATTGAATGCGACGGATGGTGTAGAAAATAAAGAAAAGATGAATTATGTCATGACGGGCCATTATTCAGAAGAAAATGGCGAAATGAGCTGGAACTCCTCAAATAAGGCCACCTATTTTTGGGATCTGGAGGAAGTGGATGCGGAGCATGCCGCAACATTCATTTTTTATCTCGATGGCACGAGTTATCTGAATGATTCTGTTGAAAAGGCGGGCGGCTCAAAGAAATCGGACAAGCAATTTGTTCGTTGTATTCGCGAAAATAAGGGAACGATGACGGATCCTCGTGATGGTCAAACGTACAAGACGATTCGTTTAGGGAAAAATATCTGGATGCAGGAAAACCTCAATTTTGCGGCTGATTCCAGTTCTGAATACGTTGGGGATAAAAAAACGGTCGAAAATCCGGGACGTTTTTATAACCATACGGCTGCCTTGACGGCTTGCCCCGCTGGTTGGCATCTCCCGACAGCGGATGATTTTAATAGCCTTATAAAGTTGATAAAGGCTCATAATATTATTGATTATTTTTCTCTGAAGTCGTCTTCTGGTTGGACTGATTATAAGAAACAGACTAGTGACGATGATTTTGAATTTACGGCACTGCCTGTGGGAACTTGCATGTATAGCTATGCGACAAAGGGAATTGCTTGCTATTCAGCTGGAGAGAAAACAGTATTTTGGACGGGTAATAAAAACGTAGAAAATGGAAAATTTGAGTGTGCGTTTGTTCATTCGAACCCGAGTGTGGCCTTCGGCTGTGATAGCTATGAGTACAATAGCGTCCGTTGTGTAAAAGACTAGTTCTTCATAGTAGTTCTCGACGCTCTCAATATTATCCCGGCATCTGTGCTGGGATTTTTGCATTATGTATATTTGCTTTATGCGAGTTCATTTTGACCATCTGCGTTTCGCGTTGCTCGCACTTATGGGTTTCGTATGAGTATAAAGTAATTTTTGGTGCGCTGAAATGATTGTAAAAAGGTCTATAGCTTTGCTTTTGTTGCTGTTGCCATTTTGCTATGGTGATGAAAATGTTGCCTTTGACATGGTTGCAGATAGGTTTCCGCAATTGCAGACGGTTGCCCAAAAATTGGAAACAGCATCGGTCGCCTATTACGGAACCTTACTCGATAGAAATATTTATGATGAAAAAACATTGAGCGGAGATAAAAACCTGTTTACGCAGAAATATCCTCAAGTGTATAAATCATTTGTGGGCTGGGTAGATGTTAGGCAAAAACGCCAAAATGAACTTTTGGATCAGGCTCCAGAAAAATACCGTCGGATGTTTGAAAATCGATATTCTGCGTTGTTTATGAAAGGCGCTTACTTGATACACCATTTAATCCTTGTTGAAAAAATCTATGACAAGGCGACTAAAACGTGGATATCGCCCAAGCCAGAAGAAACGCGGAAAAGCTTGTTTTCGTTTGCGTATATCGGACCCGATATTTCCAAGGATTCGTCTTCATGGAAATTCTCTCAGCGGATGATGAACATTGCATTGCAAGATGATGATGGCTTTGTCCATAGGCCTAAAAAGGCTCGTGTATTTTTTCTCGATGGCTTTTCGCAAGAGTGTAATCCTTTGATGGATCCATCGAATCTCGGAAATCTCCGTTACTATCCGTTGCGTTTGAAGTACGATGTCCCTGAAAATCCTGCTGTAGAAATTCGTGAAAAAATGCAGGTGCTCGTCGAAAACGGAAACTATGCAGCTGCGGACTCGTTAGCGGATGCTGCGGATTTGGCGCCTCGCTCAAAAATAATTCTAAAAATTTTAAACCATGATTACGACTTTGTTTTAAATAATGATTCAATGATGTACTATTTGGATGGGCGTAATGATTATTTTTATACGGATAAATTAGATTCTGTTTTGAATATGACTGTCAAACGCGTTTATGACGATGGTGCGTATTGCAAAACCGTGAAGAATGTGTCGGATGTTTGCAATGTTGTAAAAAAAGTTGCCTTGCAAGAAAGACCAGATTACTATTACAATAATGAGGGACGATTAAGGTTCAATTGGTCATTTGTTTTTGGCCACCCCTTTATGGTCGAAAAATTCCCTGATTTTGATCCTGCTCTCTTTTTGGAATTTGATTTTAATGTCTATTGGAAAAGATGGGTTTATGGAATTGGCTTGAATGCTCGTGCTTATGATGCAAAATGCGATTCTTGTGGAGCTAACGATATGAGCTTTTATTGGACATTTGGATATACGTGGTTGAAGACAACGTATGTTGAAAGCGTGGCTTTTGGCAATGTTGGATTTGCCACTTTTTCAAAAAAAGAAAATTCTAAGAATTTAACGGAGGATTATTTCCGCTATGGCCTTGGCTCATACTTTGACCTAATTTTCCCCAATCTTATTGGAAAGAACGTTCAGCCTGCTGATATCTCGGCAAGCCGATTCTCTTTGCGCTTGATGGTTGGCCTTAACAACATGAATGTCTCGAAGATAAGTCGTGCACAAGGAATTTCTCCATATATTTCGCTAGGCCTTACGTGGCATTATATTTGGGGGATGGAAATTGTTCGTCAGTCGGAATATAGACGAAAAGAAATGTTTGGAAATCCCCGTCCAGTGTATGTTGACTGATAGTTGTTTTTTCTAAATTGAGAGAACGGAAACTATTATGAAACGCCTCTTCGCTTTATTGCTGTTTGTTGCTTCGGTCGCCGCTACGACTGCGTGGGCCGGGTCTTCGGCTTTTTGTGGCAGCCCGTTTACGCATGACGGGCTGTTTGCAAGTGCAGCGATGGGTGCTGGTTATGCCTCGTTTGAAAATACGGACAGCAAGGAATCGCTTACGGCCGATGGTTTCGGTATGAAACTTCATGGCAAGCTTGGTTATTACGTCGTTCGTGATTTGGCGTTGCATGCGGACATGGGCTATGTGATGTATTCGAACTTCCGCGAAGCGCGGTATGGCGTCCCGACGTACGTGGACCACGATTTTTACGTGGTGAGTTCCGTTTTTGTCGGTGGCGGTGCTACGTATTATGTACCGAGTTGGAACAACGTATTTTTAAGCGGTTCGCTTGGCATTACCGGCTATAGGCTCAATTGCCACAGGTATTCCGGGAACACGGGACTTCGTGCATTCAGTTTCGATATTGGCGTCGGCAAGGAATGGTGGGTAAGCGAACGCCTTGCCTTAGGTGTTTCGGCATCGTTTAATTCCGGCGAATACTGGTCCGAGGACGATGGCGTATTCCGCTCGTCGTCGATTATGTTGATGGCGTCAATTTCTTTCCATTAAAAGATGTGGCCCTGGAGTAATTCCAGGACCACAATGTTTGAGGTGTATTTTTTGCCTTAGAGCCGAGCGGTCTAGAGCCGAGCGGTCTTAAACAGCTTCTGCGGCTTTCTTCAATGCTTCGGCCTTGTCGGTCTTTTCCCACGTGAAGCGAGCGCCAGTACGGCCAAAGTGGCCGAGAGCGGCGGTCTGCACGTAACCCGGCTTGCGGAGGTCGAGCATCTTTTCGATGCCGGCCGGGGAGAGGTCGAAGTTCTTGGCGACAATTTCTTCAATCTTGCGGTCGTCGATCTTGCCAGTGCCAAACGTGTTCACGAGCACGGAGACCGGCTTGCTGTAGCCGATAGCGTAGGCGAGCTGCACTTCGCAGCGGTAGGCGAGGCCTGCTGCCACGATGTTCTTGGCAACATAGCGAGCGGCGTATGCTGCGCTGCGGTCGACCTTGGACGGGTCCTTGCCGCTGAATGCGCCACCACCATGACGGCCCATGCCACCGTAGGTATCGACGATAATCTTACGGCCAGTGAGGCCGCAGTCGCCGTGCGGGCCACCGACAACGAACTTGCCGGTCGGGTTCACGAGGTAACGGGTCTTCTTGTCGAGGAGCTTGGCCGGGATGACCTTCTTGATGAGCTTTTCGACGATTTCCTTCTCAATCTGGGAATGCTTGAGTTCCTTGCCGTTTACCTTTTCGTCGTGCTGGGTCGAGATGACGACGGTATCGACGCGCACGGGCTTGTCGTTTTCGTCATATTCGACAGTGACCTGGGACTTGGCGTCCGGGCGGAGCCACTTGATCTTGCCTTTCTCACGGAGGTTCTGGATTTCTTCCATGAGCTTGTGGGCGAGGCTGATCGGGAGCGGCATCAGTTCCTTTGTTTCCTTCACGGCATAACCGAACATCATACCTTGGTCACCGGCACCCTGCTTGTCGTCTTCCTTGCCTTCGGCAGCCTTGGCATCAACGCCCTGGGCGATATCCGGAGACTGCTTATCCATGGCGACGAGAACGGCGCAGCCCTTGTAATCGAACTGCAGGTCTGGGTTCACGTAGCCGATGTTCTTGATGGTGTTGCGGGCAACTTCCTGAAAATCAACAACAGCCTTGGTGGTGAGTTCGCCACTGATGACGACGAGACCGGTATTCACGAGCGTTTCGCAGGCAACGCGGCTCTTCGGGTCTTGGGCGAGGCAGGCGTCGAGGATGGAGTCGGAAATCTGGTCGGCGACCTTGTCCGGGTGGCCTTTAGATACAGATTCGGAGGTAAAAAGATAATGTGCCATTTGGGGCTCCTATAATAATAAATCCTTTAAAATTCTTTCTATGCGTAAATTTAGTTAAATGCATAGATTGTGGCAACGAAATTACAATCCAAAAGGCGTTTTTTTTTACTCCAATAAGCCACTAATAACAAAGACCTATTACCAGTAATTGCTCTTCTTACTTCCTACCGCCTACTTCCTACTATTTTTCTATAATTCCATTGGATTCCCCTGGAAACAAGGAGCGGATATGGATTTGCCTTCTTTTAGAGCATGGCTTGATGACGTGCTTGAACCTAAATCTTTTAACGATTTTTGCGTGAACGGACTTTGTGTAGAGGCTAATGATAAAGTAACTAAAATTGTAACGGGCGTGAGCCTGCGCGATCAGCTTATCGATGTTGCTATTGACGAAAAGGCGGATTGCATCATCGTCCATCACCCGAATGGTTTTTGGAAAGGTGAGAGCCAGCTTCCGGTGGGAAAGTTCGGTGAACGGCTTCGCAAGCTTATGCGTAATGGCATTTCTGTGTTTGGCTTTCATTTGCCACTTGATGGTCACCGCGAAGTTGGCAACAATGCCATGATTGCAAAGAGCCTCGGGCTGAATGTCGTTCAGGAGTTTATGTACGAAGGGCTGAGGACTATCGGCGTCATTGGGGAATGGGTATCGCCTGTAACGCGGGAAGAGTTTTTGGACCGCCTCGACAAGACCTTTGCGCATGGCGTTCAGAACTCTTTTTTCCATGGGTCGGAGCAAATCAAGCGCATCGGCATTTGTAGCGGCAGCTGCGGTGTTTCGGGAATCAGGGAAGCGATGGAGATGAATTGCGACGCTTTCATCACTGGAAGCATCAAGGAAGAAATCCCTATCTATTGTGAGGAATACGGAGTCAATCTGGTTTCATGCGGACACCACCGGACAGAGGTTTTTTGTGTGAGTGCGCTGGCCGCAAAAATCCAGTCGGAATTGAATATTCCTGCGAAATTCATAGACTTAGACAATCCTATATAAACAGTAGTTTTTGTGTTTTTTGTCACATGTTGTCTAAAATTTATGGTCTAAAAATCCTATAAATTGGTTGAAAATTCTATTTTTGTGCATTTGTTATCAAAAGTAATGAAAAAGACGGATTAAAACCTTTGCATTTTTAGGGGTCTTTTTTTAAATTTCCCTTGAATGAATTTTGTAAAGACATCAATCCATTTTCAAAAGTCTTCCCGGATGCTGACCGTCAAGGTTCCTGCATTTCTATTTCGTGGTGGTCTTTTTGTGCGGATTGTGTTGATTACCGGTTTCATCCTTTTCTTAGTGCAAATCCTTTCGACTTCGGTTTATGACGGCGTTTTGAAGCACGCTTTTGCGAGCCGTCAGAAGTTGAACAAGGAACTGACGCAAATTCAGGGCATGGTCGATTATATTTCGAACACGTCCAAGGATTTTTTCAAGGCCGAGAAGATGCTGCATGCGAAGCTTGGACTTCCGTTGCCGGATGAAGCTTCCCGTGATTTGGCGACTGGTGGGCATATTGAACCGGAAGTGCAGCTTTTGCGTAATACATCGCCTGTTTTTGAACGCACCGCCAAAATGCACGAAGACGTGTGGCGTATTTTTGGAAAAATCCAGAACAACGAAGAATCTTTTGGCGCTCTGACCAAGTACATCGACCAGAGCCGCTCCGTCTGGCGCTATATTCCATCGGTTTCTCCGACTGCCGGTCGTTATGCCTCCGCTTTCGGTCCGCGTATCCATCCGGTGACGGGTGAAATTGGCAAGATGCACCAGGGCATCGATATCGCCAACGACCGCTGGACTCCGGTTTATTCTCCGGCGGATGGCGTTGTAGAGATTTCCCAGCTGAGTTCCTCGTTTGGGAATTTTATCGTCCTGAATCATGGCAACGGCCTCAAGACCCGTTATGGGCACTTGCAGATGTCCGCTGTGACTCCGGGCCAATTTGTACATCGTTATCAAATTCTTGGCTATATGGGTAACACAGGTCGATCTGTCGGTCCGCACCTCCATTATGAGGTTTGGCGTAACGGCGTCCCGGTGAACCCTCTTCCTTATATTCTCCCTAACGACTATGAAGTCGATTAATTCTCGCTAGCGTTTTTACGCTTGGAGGGGCGCGCCCGAGGAGGGTGCCGTGAAAAATTATGGCTGTTTTGTGCCGGCCTTTGCGTGTTTTGGCTTGGCGCTTTTTTCGGTCACGCATTCGTGTCCGATGTTTGTTGAATTCTATCCTGACCCGAAAGACGTTTCGGACAGGGAAGGGGAATACGTCGAAATCCGTTTGGACGATTTTCGCGCGGAATCGCTTTTTGTGCGGTTTGAGTCCAAGGAGGTTTTGTCGTTTGCGTGGCCGGACGCGGAGCGCTTGGTGCTCGTGCATGATTCGTCGCATTGTCAGGCTGTGGAACCTGCGGCGATGGTTCTGCAGAATGAACCGCTAGATTCGCTGCAAAGTGGATTGCGCGATCAAGATGCGCCGCGGAGAAGTGTTGTTTGCGGCTCTTTGGGGAATACGACGCTCCCGAATTCCAGGGAGTCTGCTTGGAAACTTTGGGCGGGCACATGCGTGGATTCCGTGACGGTTCCGCGACCGAAATCCGGAAAAGTCATCCGGCGCGTGGGAATGACGGACGAATGGATTTTTGTCGATGGGTCGTTTGGCGCTCAGGATAACAAGGCTCAGGATTCGCTCTTGACGGCGAGGATGATGGGAGATGGAACATCGCCATTGCGGGTGACCGAAGTTCATCATTGCCCTGAAGAACCGATGCCGGAGTGGGTGGAACTTTACAATGCGAGTGCGTACGCTTTGCCGCTGGAAGCGTTCCGTTTTTGCGACCGTGGTGGCGCTTTGGGGGCGGCAGGGGATTCTATTCGGCCGTATCAGACATTGCTCGTGAGCAAGGATACTTCATCGCTCCGGACTGTGCTCGGGATTCCGGATATCCGGATTATCCAGGTGTCGCTCGGGTTTTTGAATAACGTAGAAGGAACGCTGCGTCTCTGTTTCCGTAGCGAAACCATTGACAGCGTTGCTTGGAACAAGGGGACTGTTACGTGCCCGTCTGGCTTCAATCCGCTGACAGGGCATCGTGAATTTACTCCGGGGTATCAATCGAAAAATGCGAAGAAGGGGGCTTTGTCAAGTGCTGCGAATGCGGCTAGTTCGCAAGACTTGCCGAGCGCTCCGTTTACGTACAAACTTTCTTCACGGGTCGTCTCGAAAAGGGGCGATCCGCTTCGGGTTCGCGTGGAATCGGAACATGAAGTGATGGTTGGTTTGCTCGATTCGGCGGGGAGACGCGTGTGGAAGGCTGTTGTCCCGGCGATGTCGAATGGATGGGTGAATGTACCAGTGCAGGTCCATCTTGGCATTGGTGTAGGTTATGTCGCTTTTTCTGCGGGGGAGTACGAGAATGTTGTCGGTATTCTTGTTCGCCCGTAAGTGGCTCGTTTGTGTTTGGGTTTTGCCCGTTGTTCTGCTCCTCGATGCGCAGGGGGTGGCTTCGGAAGGCCGTGCTTCGTTTGCGTCGCTCCTTTCGGGCGGGACCGCCCCGAAGGGGCTTGGTGGTTTCTATTCGTCACCCGCGCGTTTTGCAGAAGGCGCCTATGGTGTGTCGTATTATTGGATGGACGATGTTGACGAAATATCGTGGAACTTGTCGCTTGACTTTGGAAGTGACGCTTATCGCGTGGGGGCGTTTGTCAGTTACCAGTCCATGGATTCCCTGTATCGGAATTCTTATTCGGAACTGTCGTTTGCGAAGACGTGGACCCATGTTGCTGTGGGAATGAGCTATGGATTGAATATGGAATGGATTCCTGGAGAAACGTTTTGGGCACGCCACCGGTTCAAGTGGGGCATCGATTACTGTTGGCGGAAAATCTCCCTGGCGGGGCTGTTGAGCGGCTTCATGGATGAGGGCGTTTCTCCCGTTGTCGGAATCCATTGGATTTCTGACGAGGCTATTTCTGCATTTGCGGAAAGCGATTTTGACTACCTGTATGTGGGGGGCGTTTTCCGGTGGAATTTCCTCGATATGACAACGTGCTATCGTTTTCCGGATTTTGCGGTGGCTGTTCAGTTCTCGGTCCGTTGGGGGCGTTATGGAAGTTCGTATGCGCGCGGGTTCCACCACAATTCTTTAGGATGGAATGGCGTCCATGTTTCGCGATGGATCAAATGAGGGAGGAAAAATAAACTAAATTTAAATGGTATGAAAAAAGTCGTCTTTTTGCTGCTTGTTCTGTCCCTTGTTTCTTTCGCTAAACCGGTGAAGCATTCATCGCAGAAAAAGCAATCGACGGTTGAAGCGGTAGAGCCAGCGCAAACGGAAACCGTGGCGGAATCGGCAAGCAAGAACGAAACGCCCGCGAAAGCCAATGCTTCGGAAACGAAAGGTAACGCCGAAAATGAATCCCTAGTCGATTCGACTTTTACTTTGTACATCCACCCGATGAACTTTATCGCCCCGTATTCGCATTTTTGGGGCGGCTTCAATGTCCCGAACGGGGTTACCGATTATCCGTCGCTGAACTTGACTTTCGAATGGAAACTTTTCGAAAAATCGTCCTTGATTACGATGCCGCATTACGTACGGGTCGATCGCTCCGATGACGGTTACAAGATTTATGACATCGGGTTACAGGAAAGCTATCGCTGGTATGGCGTTGGCGGAAGGTGGAGGTATCTTGAAGTGGGTTTTCTCCTTAGCCATCTGCATGTCAAGTCGGATAAAGATGGCCGTTTTGACGGCTGGCTGTATGGCTTTATGATCAATGGCGGCGTCAAGAAAATTTTGAACGGTGGTGAAGGGTTCCTGGGAAAATTTGCACTTTCGGTGGATGTCGGGGTGGGCTACGCCGGGACTAGCGACTTCGAAGCGGAACGCGACAGGGCGTACTTCAAGATGGACAAGGGTTTTGTCATCGATGTGAATTGTGCGCTTGGATTCCAGATATAGACGAAAGACTGCGTAAGGTGGCCCCGGCACTAGGGCCGGGGTGACAGCGTAAAAACGAAAAGACCTCTCTTTCGAGAGGTCTTTGTCGCGGGATAGACGAGGCTTGAACTCGCAACCTCCGGCGTGACAGGCCGGTGCTCTAACCAAAATTGAGCTACCACCCCAAATCGTTTCCGATTTTCGGTAGTGGACGATAACGGATTCGAACCGCT
>JAEEGJ010030934.1_pt1 | contig 10418 bp, 12 predicted proteins | sample 8958761 | NCBI WGS metagenome assembly JAEEGJ01 (sample SAMN16246546, study PRJNA631951) | gut metagenome | biome: gut microbiome; feature: rumen; material: RS-attached | host: Bos | place: Iran: Karaj | collected 2018-10 | reverse complement strand
ATTCAATGAATTGAGGAAAGTGCTTGAGAAGTATGGGTATGAGATGAAAGGGCCTTCTTCGGGAAGCAGTCATATGACATTTAGGAAGGCTGGCAAGAATCCTATAACGATTCCCAGGCATGATCCTATCAAAAGATCATATGTGGAGAAAGTGAAAGAAGCTATTGAAGGAGAATCCAGCGATGAGAACAATTGATTATTACATGAGTCTTCCATACAGGATTGAGATTGTACCCGATGCGACAGAGGGTGGGTACACCGCATGGTATCCTGAGCTTCCGGGTTGCATCACTACAGCTGACACGATGGATAGAATTCTCCAGAATGCCGTAGACGCCAAAAGGTCATGGCTTGAGGCTGCCATTGCGGATGGGGTTGAAATCAAGGAACCCGTTAATATGAATGCGGAAGACTATTCCGGCCAATTCAAGCTCAGAATTCCCAAAAGCCTACATATGACTCTTTCTGTCAACGCAAGGAAGGAGGGAATCAGTATGAACCAATACTGTATTTATCTTTTATCCAAGGCTGAGGTAGCTTCTTTCTGATCAATTACTGCTCTGCGTAAAAGAGAAGGGACTGCAAAGCAAATTGCAGCCCCTTCAGTTTTCTTTTGTTCCCTTCAACAGGTAGTGTTATCCCTCTATAACCTTGCCTTTCTCTTTTCTTGCCGCGGCCTCGATCTTGTCGGCGATCATCTCGATTCCCTCATAAAGCTCGTAGCAGTCGTAGCTGACAACCTTCACGGTTCCCCATGAGAAGTGGAGCTTGGCATCTATGTGGAAGCCCTGACCCAGCGTCTCACGCTTCATGGTGATGTCAAGATCGTGAAGATAACTCTCGGCAAAATCAAGTTTTGCAAGTTTCTTGTCCAGGAATTCCCTGGTCTCATCGCTGATCTGGTAGTGGATACCTCTGACGTTCAGATTCATTTTGTGCCTCCTTAAATCAAAAGTCTCTGTAACTTAATTCTAAAGGCACATATGGCAAATGTCAAAAAATAAAGTAAAAACTTTTAGGTCCTCAGCGGCTGTATGAGGAGTCTATGTTCAGCTCGGCGCGGTACTTTCCAACGGTGCGGCGGGCGCACTTGATGCCGCGTGAGAGAAGCATGTCCGATATCTTCTGGTCAGAGAGCGCGCCGTTCTCGGAGACTATCTCCGCGATCATGTCCTTGACCACATTGCGGGAGACGCTTGCCTGGTCGCCTGATGTGGTGGAGACACCCTGGGTGAAGAAATACTTGAGCTGGAAAAGCCCCCAGTCCGTGTCCACCCACTTGCTCTGCGCAAGACGGCTCATTGTTGTCTCATGGACGCCTATCTTCTCCGCGATGTCCTTAAGCGTCATGGTCTTGAGATAGCGCGGCCCCTTAAGGAAGAACTCGCTCTGGTACTCCATTATGGCGGCAGCGGCCTTGTACAGGGTCTGGAAGCGGAGCTTGACCTGGTTTATCAGGTTCCTTGCCTGCCTGACGGAGTCCCTGATGTAGCTTGCGGCCTCCTTTGCCTCAGCTCCTGAGAGATCATCGGCCATGCTCTCAAAGCCCGGGGTTATCTCCAGGTTGGGGATGTCGCCGCGGTTGATCTCCAGGACAAGGGTCCCGTTGCTGCTACGGATGGAGAAGTCAGGCTCAACGGCGGAGATACTGTCAGCAGAGAAGTTCTGGCCGGGGTAGGGTGTCAGGCTCCTGAGGATCGAGTAGAAGGTCTGAAGGTCCTCCTCCGAGATCCTGAGCGCCGAGGCGACCTCCTTGAACTTGCCGCCCTTGAGCTTCTCAAGATGGTCGTTGACCATGGCGGAGAATATCTCAAGGTCCTCTGCGGCCATGCCAGAGAGCTTTGCCTGCAGGATCAGAGACTGCCTGAAGTCCTTCACGCAGACTCCGGCAGGGTCAAAGCCCTGCACCAGGTCCACGGCCTCCGAGATCTCGTCCCGGGTGTAGTCCGAGTCCTCGAAGAGGGCATCGAGCGACAGCATGTAGAAGCCGTTCTGGTCAAGGTTGCTTATCAGCGTCTCGGCGATTGTGCGGATCCTCTCCGATACGGGGACCTCGCCCAGCTGCGCCATCAGGTGCTCCTTGAGCGTCTCTCCCGGGGCGCTTGAGTTCTCTATCATCATCTGCTTGCGGTCCGATGCCTCGGGGTCCGCATAGGTGCTGGTGTAGGAGGCATCCTCATAGAAGGAGGAATCGGCATCGTCCATGCGGTCATCCATGCTCTTCTCGGTGCCCGGTGCGGACATCTTCATGTCATACTCGGAGTCGGGGATCTCCAGGGCGGGGTTGCTCTCGATCTCAGCCTGGATGTGGGCCTTGAGCTCCAGGATCGGCATAGGCAGAAGCGCAAGTGACTGAAGCATCTGCGGGGACAGCATCTGTTCTGTCTTGAGGCTTTGACTCAGGCCGATCATGTTGTCCATCACTGCTCCTCGAATGACTCGCCGAAGTAGATGTCACGTGCGATCTCGTTGGCAAGAAGCTCCTGCTTTCCGCCTGAGACAAGGATGTTCCCGTCACTGATGATATGCGAGGATGTGGTGATTGAGAGCGCATCGCGCACGTTGTGGTCTGTAAGAAGGATTCCAATGCCCAGTCTGGCAAGGGAGCGCACTATCTGCTTGATCTCGAACACCGCCTTGGGGTCAATCCCCGCGAAGGGCTCGTCCAGAAGCAGAAAGCGCGGGCTTGTGGCAAGACAGCGCGCGATCTCGGTGCGCCGTCTCTCACCGCCTGAGAGGGTGTAGCCCTTCTGCCTGGCAAGGTGCGTCAGCCCGAATGACTTCAGAAGTCCCTTGACGATGTCCTCCTTGCGCCTCTTGTCTATGTCTGTCCTTGTCTCGGTGACAAGGCGGATGTTGTCCTCAACGCTGAGCTTGCGGAAGATGGACGGCTCCTGCGGAAGATATGAGATCCCCATCCGGGCACGCTTGTACATGGGCATGTCGGTGATGTCTATTCCGTTTACCGCGATCTTCCCGCCGTTGTTGGCTATGAAGCCCACTATCATGTAGAACGTGGTGGTCTTTCCGGCGCCGTTGGGGCCCAGAAGCCCTATGATCTGGCCGCCCTGCATGGAGAAGGAGATGTCCTTTACGACCTCGCGCTTTCCGTAGACCTTCCTCAGGTGCTCAATAGTAAGGGTGTTAGCCATTGAACTCTCCTGTTATGGTGCCGTAGAGCGAGATCGCATTGGTGTTAAGGTCAACCACTATCATCGCGGCCTTGTATGTGTCGTTGTTCCAGCTGACGCTTGCGTTGCCCTTGAGGCTGACTGTGTTGGCCTCTCCGTCGTACTCTATGCTGTCTGCGCGGCAGACCATCAGGCCCTGATCCGTGACCTTGATGATCTTGGCCATCATCTGGAGCCTCATCAGGCTCTTATCCATGTCATACTCGAACCATGCGCCTGAGAGGGCCACCTGGTTCTTGGTGTCCTGTATCTCGATCCAGCTGTCGCTTCTGACAACGCCCAGCTCACGGTCATACTGGATGTTTGGGCTGGTGAAGCTGATCCCGTTCTCCTCCTCAGTGGCACGCACATTGCCGGTGCAGGTGACATATCTGTAGTTGTCTCCGTAAAGCTCGATTGAGTCGGAAAGAAGCTCGACCTTGTCGGTGGATACCTTTGCACCGCCTGAGAGGATCACGCGGCGGTTTCCCTGCTGCATGTCCACCTTGGTGTAGCCGCCAGAGAAGGAGATGTCTGATGAGAATGCCGGAAGGGCGCAGAGGCAGAGAAGGCAGAAAACAAAGATAAGACGTCTTGCTCTCATTCTGTGAATGACCCCTCCAGTATGCTTCCGAACTCATAGAGGTTCTGGTCCGTGACGGCACTGAACCCCTGAGCCTTTATCCTTGTCCCGTCCCCGTATGTCACAGTCACTATGCCTGTGCACATCAGTGAGCCGTCACTCTCGCTCCATCTGATGTCCTGGGCCTCGATCACGGCCCTGCCGTCATCGGTCTCAAGGGCAACACGGACATTCCCGGAAAGCTCGGCGTGGCTGTTGTCTGAGGAGACCACGGCTTTTGCGCATGTGCCGTCAAGATCCGTGCCTCGTTTGAAGCTCACGTTCTCAAGCACCGTGTCCCGGCCCGTGCCCCATATCGTGATGGTGGCGGCCTTCATGACCATGGGGCTGTCTTCCTTCTGGCTGAGCATGTACGTGGCATCCCTCATCACCATGTCCGGGAGCTCCTGCTCTCCTATGGGGATCTCCTCAGAGCCACCCTTTGAGCATGAGACAGAGAGGGCCATGAGTAGTGCTAGCAATAAACATGCCATGTGCCGTGCTTTCATGAAACAAATATACAACGTAAAGGCCACTATTGCAAAGTGGGCTGGAGAATGATAGTTTTTCTACCATGAGGATCCTGTTTCTCGGAGAGATAGTCGGCCGCTGCGGCATTGGCGTGATAAAGAATGCCCTAAAGGATTACAGGCGCAACAACGGCGTCGACCTTGTCATTGCCAACGGTGAGGGGGCCACAAGCGGATTCGGGCTGGGCTTCCAGAACGCGCTGTCTCTGCAGCACATGGGAATAGACATCCTCACAATGGGGGAGAAATCCTTCTTCAAGCTGGACATGGTGGAGGGGATTGCAAAAAGGCCCACCATCCTCAGGCCCGCAAACTACCCGGAGACCGTTCCGGGACGCGGGATCCGCTATGTCACTGTCGGTGACAGGAAGGCCTGCGTGATAAACACGCTCGGGATGTGCAACTTCACCAACCCGCACCTGAACAATCCGTTTCTCAGCGCCGAGGCGATCTGTGAGAAGGCAAGGACGGAGACGCCCATAGTCCTCTACGTCTTCCATGCATCAGCCACAGCCGAGAAGATGGCCATGGGCCGCCTTTTGCAGGGCAAGGCAAGCGCGGTCGTGGGCACACACAGCAAGGTCCTGACATCAGATGCCACCATCCTTGACGGCGGCACGGCTTACATCACGGATCTTGGCCGCTGCGGAGCAAGCATCAGCGTCGGAGGCTTTGAGCCAGAGCATGAGATCCGAAAGTTCCGCACGCAGGTCCAGACCCGCAGCCACGAGAGCTGGGAGAAGCCCCAGATGCAGGGCGCCCTGGTCACTGTGGAAGATGACACCGGCAAGGCCACGTCAATCAGCCCCGTCTGCGTGGATGTAGAGGTGGAGGTCCCGCCGCCCAAGGCATAGAAAGAGAGCACATTGGAAAAAGGAGAGAATCAGGAATGGGGAAGTCCGCTAAAGTCATTTTATTCTCATTATTAATTCTTGTAGCTTTTGTCTCATGTAAGGATGAGAGAGGGTTCACCATCACCTTCAATGCGAACGGCGGAACGGGAGAGATGCAGCAGCAGGCTTTTGCCGCTGGCCAGACGGCAAGCCTAAAGGCCAATGCTTTTACAAGGGACAACTACATCTTCACAAGCTGGAACACAAAGGCCGACGGAAGCGGCACATCCTATAACGACTGCGCGCTTGTCACTGTGTCCGGCGACATGACCCTCTATGCCCAGTGGGCGGTGAGGGGAGTGAGCATCACCTTCGACTCCAACAACGGAAGCGGGGAGACCTCAAGCCAGGTTGTACCACTGAATACGCCTGCAACATTGAGGGCCAACACCTTCCAGAATGCGGACTACGGATTCGCCTGCTGGAACACCAGGGCGGACGGAAGCGGGGCGTCATTTTACGACTGTGCGCAGATCGAGGCCCCGCAGAAGATGACCCTCTATGCACAGTGGGGAGTGCTTCTCACAGATGACATGGAGGAGTGGAAAGAAAGCACTTATATCCTGAACAGTGATGTCACCATAAACTATAGGGTGTATATAAAAAACAGCGATTTGCGTCTGATTCTTCATGACGGATACACTCTCAAGGCAAACAAAGGAATAAATGTCATGCACAATGCAAGCCTGATCATAGATGCGGATGGGGAAGGCACAGGATGCGTTGATGCAGAAGCCGATTCAGGTCATGCCGCAATAGGAGGTAATGGAACTGTTCCTAGTGGTATCATCATCATAAACGGCGGAATCATAGAAGCAGATTCAGATGATGGTGCGGGAATAGGCAGTGGTAATGGTGGAACAGTAGTCTCTGTGACAATCAACGGCGGAGAAGTTACCGCAAGTTCAACTCGCGGAGCGGGGATCGGAGGCGGTGAAAACTCTCCTGGCTGCCCTGTGACAATCAACAGCGGAACCGTTACCGCAAGTTCAGATTCCGGTGCGGGGATCGGAGGTGGAAACGGAGGCATTGCAGGCCCTGTGACAATCAACGGCGGAGAAGTTACCGCAAGTTCAACTTCTGGTGCGGGCATCGGAGGCGGTCGAGGCAGTGCTGGCTGCCAGGTGACAATCAACAGCGGAACCGTTACCGCAAGTTCAGATTCCGGTGCGGGAATCGGAGGCGGAAGGGGAAAGGATGGCGGTACCCTGACAATCAACAATGGAACCATTACCGCAACTTCCACTTCTGGTGCAGGTATCGGAGGAGGCCAGGGAGGCAATGGCGGCCCCGTGACAATCAACAATGGAACCATTACCGCGACTTCCACTTTTGGTGCAGGCATCGGAGGAGGAGGGGGAGGCGATGGCGGCACCGTGACAATCAACAATGGAACCATTAATGCGACTTCCGATTCTGGTGCAGGCATCGGAGGCGGTGATAACGGTAATGGCGGCCCCGTAACAATCAACAATGGAGCCATTAATGCGGCTTCCGATTCTGGTGCAGGCATCGGAGGCGGTGATAACGGTAATGGCGGCCCCGTAACAATCAACAATGGAGCCATTAATGCGGCTTCCAATTCTGGTGCAGGCATCGGAGGCGGTGATAACGGTAATGGCGGCCCCGTAACAATCAACAACGGAATCATTATTATAACTTCCTTTTCTGGTGCAGGCATCGGAGGAGGCGATGGCGGTAATGGCGGCTCCTTGATATTCACCGACGGACATGTGGATACTTTTTCAGAAGATGGTGTGGGAATTGGACGCGGATACTCTGGAACCAGTGATGGAGCCCTTGATCTGGGAACTGGTGTCTCACTTATTGTCAGTGACGACAACAGTAATTGGTCCTCCTATGACGGTACCCGTAAGCACTATATGAAGACCCCTCTTTGACCCCTGATTCTCTTTACTTCTCTCCAATCTTTGTTCTCCAGCACCACTGAGCATTGAACAGCTTTCCTATCTGGTACTTCTCAGCAGCGAACTCACCCATGCAGTAGAGCCAGTTGTCTAGGACAATGATCTCCTCCGCCATGGGCGGTAAAGTCATGACCTCTCTCTCCGCGTTGCTGTCAAGCGAATAGACCGGAAGCCCGCCGAACGTGCCGCAGACCTCAAGTGAGGAGCTGTCATACACATGGATCTTGGACATGAAGAATGCTATAGACGCGCTCACCAGGATCTTGTCCCCCTCAAAGAACATGCCCTGCGCGAGAGTCGGGATCGAATAGGCCGAGAACGGCTCAGGACTGATTCCCAGCGGGTATGAGGAATCCAGCTTATAGTTAAGTGCCACGGCCTTCTGCATCTTGCCGGAGGGCCCCCTGAAATGGTGGCTCTTACCTGTCTCCGCAATCACAGGCATTCGGAACTCACCCACGGTCAGGATCCCGTCATGGGCCTCGACGAAGCTTGATGTGATCTTCTCTCCCCCGACCGTCAGCGGGAACAGCCCCAACGCCCTCACGAAAGAACCGTCACGGGAGGCAAGGACATCGTCCCTGGAGAACACATACAGCCCGTCATAGGTCCCTGCCACATAGACAAGACCATCCCATATGGCGATGCCCCCGCTATGGCCCCGGAACACTGAGCCGTCAGCCTTTAGCATGCTTGCGCTGGCCCTGAGAGACCCGTCCGAGCGGTTGATCACATAGATGGGGGAGGGCCTGTCCTTGCCGGACATGTAGCCGCAGATGAAGAAGCAGTCGGTTCCGCTGTCATACTCTATTCCCTGCGGGATGAACCCGTCCTTCAGCTCCGGATACAAAAATGCCTTCTCGGATTCGGCGTAGTAGTCCCTTGTCCTGAGATAAACGCTCAGTATCCTGATCCCCACATACAGGGCTGCGGCTGCTATGATTATGAGTAAGACCTTGACCAGTGTCTTCCAGAACGTTCTCTTCTTCTCTGACATACATGAAAGGCTACTCCAAAAACCTAACAAAGTCCACTTTTCTCTTGTGCAAGATTCCGCGCCTCATATAAAATCAGAGCCAGAAGGCATTCCGAGGGAGAGAATCATCATGGCGGAGAGAAGCATAGACAAGAGGAGAATCCTGATACTGATACTGGACATACTGGTTGTCCTGTCTGTCGCATATGCCGTGCTGGGCATGGTGTTCGCAAAGGACAACTCGGCTCTGGTCACAGGAGGCCGCGGGGCCTTCAAGTACTACACCGTGCTCTCCAATGTGTTCTGCGCCCTGACAAGCCTTGTCTGCGTGATCTTCATGCTTGCCAGAAAGGACAGCAGTCTCCCGGTGCCGCTGTACCTCCTTCACCTGGCGGGAAGCTGTGTCGTCAGCGTCACATTGATCGTGGTCATAATCTTCCTTGGCCCGACAATGGGCTTCGGGATCATGTTCGTGGGAGTCTGTTTCTGGCTGCACCTCTTTGCGCCGGTTCTCTCGATAATTTCCCAGATGCTTCTCAGGCCGCAGTCCGAGATAAGGCTCAGGTCCACCGTCTTTGCGGTGGTGCCCACAATCCTCTACGGAGCCGTCTATATAATAGTCAACGCAGTCAACTGGACCGGAAAGTCAAATCCCGTCACCGACATGTACGGGTTCCTCAGGTGGGGCTGGGCCATAGGGGCAATTCTGCTGGTCGCGATCTGCCTGATCAACTGGCTGGTGGCGGTCCTGTTCCGGAAATGCGCCGGAAAAGGAAAGACAAACTGATGAGAAGAGATCTTGAGGCTACAAGGAAGTTCTTTGCTGATGACCTCTTTGCCGTTCACAGCGGCATTGAGATAGACCAGGTGGGAGAGGGCTACGCCCGCTGCAGCATGGAGATAAAGGATTTTCACAAAAACGCCCGCGGCGTGGTGATGGGCGGAGCCATCTTCACCCTTGCAGACCTCTGCTACGGCGCAGCCTGTGACGGACAGGCCTGCTCAATGACAAGCGAGATAAACTACCTGCATGCGGCAAAGGGGAAAAAGCTCTTTGCGGAGGCAAAGATGGTCAAGGACGGGCGCACCACCGTCTTCTACGAGATCAACGTCACCGATGATGACGGCCGCCTTGTTGCCTTTGTCACAATGACCGGCTTCAGGATCCAGAGACCCGGCTCCTGAGACAAAGCCTTCAGATCCGAATAGGCGGAAATCAGGTTTCTATTAAAATCCGCCTATACTTAAACTTATGTTTTTTACAACCTGTAGGCGGATTTCAGGAGAAGTTGGATTTCCGCCTATAAAAACAGCCTCATCTTCGTCTTTTCCCTCCTGATTATAGGCGAAAATGGCCGATTCCCGAAAATCCGCCTTTAACAAATGCAAAAACAGCCGGCATTAGGCCAAAACAATAGGCGGAAACAAAGGAAATCTCTGAATCCGCCTACAAAAACAGTACAGCACAATTCGCAGAAGGAAAGCCACGTCAGTAATTTGCCGCCATATAGTCCTCAACTGATGACTCACAGCTTCTCATTGCGTCAAGTGTCATCTGGATCAGCTTGTCCAGCTCCCAGCCCAGGCGCTCCGCACCGGTGTTGATCACCTCACGCGAGCATCCTGCGGCGAACTTCAGATCCTTGTACTTCTTGCGCACGCTCTTGACCTCCATGTCCTGGACACTCTTGCTGGGGCGCATCAGCGATGCCGACCAGATCAGCCCGGTAAGCTCGTCGGCAGCGAACAGGACTTTCTCCATCAGCTCCTCAGGCTCCACATCAGAGCAGATCCCATAGCCGTGGGAGCAGACGCTGCGGATCATGTCATCCGCGCAGCCGCCTTCCTTCAGGAGCTCCGGGGCCTTCTGGCAGTGCTCCTCGGGCCAGTTCTCGAAGTCGATGTCATGCAGCAGGCCGACCTGTGACCAGTAATCCGCCTCGTCCTCAAAGCCGAGGTTGCAGGCATACCATCTCATCACACCCTCCATGGTGAGCGAGTGCCTGATATGGAACGGGTCCTTGTTGTATTTCTTGAGAAGCTCAAAAGCCTGCTCCCTGGTAAGGTTCGATCTGTGCATATTGCCTCCTTCCGGCTTTCCTATGCGGCAATCATATCACGAAGGACCGTCCTTCAAACAGACCCGCAGTGTCAAGGTGATGCTTGACTTTGACCTGGCGGAGATCTACGGGTATGACACAAGGGATTTAACAAAGCAAGTAAACAATAACTTTTCGAAGTTTGAGGGAGATGATTTCTCTTTTATTCCTACAGATAAAGAATTTACAAACTTGATATC
>JAEEGJ010030932.1_pt1 | contig 10418 bp, 8 predicted proteins | sample 8958761 | NCBI WGS metagenome assembly JAEEGJ01 (sample SAMN16246546, study PRJNA631951) | gut metagenome | biome: gut microbiome; feature: rumen; material: RS-attached | host: Bos | place: Iran: Karaj | collected 2018-10 | reverse complement strand
CAAGTCCTGAAGGGGGCGCAATTTTTATGTTTCATGTTATTAATTTTTTGGCCTCATAGATTCTCCCCGATTCTATGGGGTTTTTTTATGCGGTTGTCCAAACGGACAACCGCATTCAAAAAGCAGGGACTTACGTCCTCTGCTTATTTGCTATCGCCCCTACGGGGCTAAGCGGTACTAACTATATTCTTGCTGTCGCCCCTACGGGGCTGGAATTTGGTCTTTTCGACGGTAAAGATAGACTTGAAATTCTTGTCCAATTCTCGGTTTTTTCAAATAGACTCTTTCATGAGGAAATTCATAACAAAGGTCGTAATTGTTGAGGATAAAATAGGCGTCTTCCTTTGGGTAATATCTGTTCCATGAAACCATAATCCACAATGGCGGACGAAAAGCTTTTTCAGTTTCTTCTCTTTTCAATCTTTTATAATTGAATGCAAATGAAGAAAAGAAAACCTTGTTGCATTGCAACAGCCTTTCATGTTGCATCATGCCCGCACCATTGCCATGTAAATTGTAATTGTAAATGGAATCACGCTCACCCAAAGGGATTTCTTCAATGAATTGATGGAAATTACTATAGATTACTGAATATTTGTCGTTTTTCAACATCAGATCGTTTACTGTGAAAGCCAACGGAATTGGAAGAAAAAACAAAACCGCAATGAGTGATAATGCTATTAATGCTGGTTTCCTTTTCTTTTCTGGTTTGGATTGTGTCGTCGTAAACAATACCACAACCAATGGCAGTAAAGCTATCAAATAATGCGTAAAACAACGTGTGCCGAAAGTAACGATATACAAGGCATACGAAAGCATAGATGGAATTAGTATTTCCTTGACATTGCGTGAATTAATGATTTGCTGCAAGATGCACAATGACAGAAATAGAGAATAAAATACATAGAGAAATGCTTTTTGCCTCACTTTGATTCCCATGTATTCAATATTCGAAGTGAAAATTGCATAAACCATTTCATCTACACCATGCCATCCGGCTTTGAGATAGAAATATAGAATACAAGTAGCTGCAATAATACATAGACCTATCAAAAAAAGGAAAATGCTTTGAAACAACTTTTTATAGCTTTTGTTGATGAGCAGTTGAATCCAATAATATGCAATGAATCCCAAAAAGGGAGCAGCGTTGTTGATACGAATAAATGCAATGATTCCGAAGCAAATGCCAACAACGAACATGTTTATTGGATTAATACCTTTGTCTGATTTCAGTGCTCGGAAATACACCAATATTGGATAAGAAGCAAACGGTAGACACCATTCCTCGGTGAGGTCACCGTCTTGATAGAAGCATAACAGTAAAGTCAAGGCAAAACCCAAACAAATCAAACGATCTCGCTCATTTCTGTAAAGGGCGAGTATCTTATCCCAAATCAGCAAAGTGATGGTCAATGAAATGGCTTGCATTATCAAGATAAAGAAATCGCCACCCAACCATAGTCCAAGGGCTTGAATAAAGTAGAGAATGCAACCTTTATTGTCAAAATAGTCTACATATAGTGTTTTTCCTCGCAACAACGCCAGCCCCATCTGTTTGAAAATGGCAGGATCACCGCCTTCAAAGATGTAGAGAAACGAAGTGGAACGCGAAAACAAGGTAACAAACACAAAAGATACAAGAAACAATAAAATAGGATAGTATTTACTATTGACAATTGTTTCAATCCGGCTTTTCGTATTCATAGTGAATCAATGAAATACAGTTTTAAAAATCAGCTTAATATCTTTTAAAAAACTCCAATGGTCGAGATAGTCAAGATTGATTTTCACTTTGTCAGGCCAAATGACGTTGTCATTGTACCATTTCGGGTCGGCTTGTTGCGCGAGCAGCTCCTCTTCGTTACGGTATTTGATGCTGGCGGGACCCGTGATGCCTGGACGAAGTTGCAAGATACGACGGTCGTCGCCTTGAAGTTGGTCGGCATAACCCGGCACATCGGGACGCGGCCCCACGAAGCTCATCTGTCCAATAAAGACATTGACAAGCTCGGTGAGACAATCCACCTTGCTGTGGCGCAACCAACGACCTATCCGAGTCACCCGCGGATCATTGGCCGTGGTGATGGAATCGCCTTGCGCTTGCATATGCATGGTGCGAAACTTGCAGATTCTAAAAGGTTTGCCGTCTTTTCCAATACGCCACTGCATAAAGAAAACAGGACCTTTAGAATCGAATTTGATGAGAATAGCGATAAGCAGCAATGGAAGAAACAAAAGGACAAGGCCTACTAATGCCACGACACGGTCGAAGCACCATTTGAAGAAGAATCCTATGTTGTGTCTATTTTTCTCCACGTTGCATGGCCTCCATGTTGAGAATCGCCTTAATCCGCGGCAAAGTTATGATTTTTCTGAATGGATACATCATTTTGACCGCAATCTTCATCCACCATTTATAGTGCACCTCAAGTTGACAATAAGCTTTTCGAAAGTTGAGGTTTTGCATGAGAAAGTCTTGAATGTGAGAGTGCTCAGTAATGGATCGGGCACCATCAGCCACATAACGGTACTTTTTTTCACCCAAATAATACTCGTTCATCTTGTAGAAAAGCCCATAATAAGGATAAGTGTTGTTGTGCTTATATTCAGGTAAGATACCGATAAGACCATATTCACAGCTGTTGAGCTTATAGTTAGATTTGTTACCAACAAGTCCATATTCCCAAGTCTCTGAAAGCCATAACCATACGGTACAAAAACCGATAAGTCGGTCTTGATCAAAAATGCCCCAATAGTCGAAATCCTGTTTTTCACACTCCGAAAGATAATTCAAAAACACAGTTTCATCCATATCCCGGTCCGAAACGGCATAATCCTCATACGTGGCTTTCAGGATGTTCCAGCCTTTTGTTTTCAATAAATCGATATCTATTCTTTTGAAAGCCAAAGCTTTCTCTGCACGCCTGATTTTGTTCCTCTCGTTTGAGGAAAACTCATCCAATCCATTGAACGAATCTTTGATGACATACCAAAAGCTAGTTTTTTCTTGACAATCAAAATCATACGTATTCCTTACCAACAATCCACCCATACTAAGAAGGTTGCTGTAAGCCTCTTGACTGAGCTTTTGTTCTTCGTGGGGAGGTCCGGCAAAACGCCAAGCATTCCTATAGAGATAATATTTCCACTGATCGTGACTTTGCATCACAGGCGTTTTTTGATGGCGTTGAAAGCGTAGCTACTAAAACAAGCAAGGGCTTTAAGCAGAGGCAGTTTCTCGTTTTTTCGGTACACTCTCCAAAGGTCAGAAGAGGCTTTCAGTTTGTTGGAACTGGCCGAGTGTTGCCGGATTCGATAAGAAGTCAAAGGCTGCTCAATGGCATAAGCCAGAAAACCTCTTTTCAGGATATTGAGCCATGTGGCGGTGTCTTCACTGGTACGGAAATTAGGAACGACGACTTCACCGACAATGGTTTTGTCGACCATGACGGTGGAACAACCAATGATAGTGTTTCGAAGATAGGCTTCGTAGTTCAAATCTCCTATCGATTTGATGGTTTTCCCCAATGGTTTTCCCGCCTCGTCAACGCAATCGTAGCTTGAGTAACTGAAACCAATGTTTCGCTCGGTCATGAATTGTAGCTGCTGTTCAAGTTTTTCCGGATGCCAGAGGTCATCGGAATCGAGAAAAGCCAAAAATTGGCCTTTGGCCATTTTCAAACATCGGTTTCGGGTATCGGCAATGCCAGAATGCTGGGGTTTAACGAAAAACCGAATCCTGTCATCTTGCTTTTGATGACTTTTGATAATATCAGCCGTTCTGTCTGTCGAAGCGTCATCAACGATAAGAAGCTCCCAATGAGGATAAGTCTGTCGCTGCACCGATTCTATGGTGTAGGCAATGAACTTCTCCATGTTGTAGCATGGCATGATAACAGAAACTAACGGCTGATTTTCCACGGCACAAGTATTATTTCAATCCTTCAATCCAAACTTTAATCTGTTGCTCATCACTGAGCTTACACACTAGCAATGAATGATCACGGAAAGCCACGAGATAATCCTCCAAGCCTTCTACCACGGCTTCGTTGCCTTCCTCTATATTGATGATAGTGTTTTTGTTGTCCACTGAGACCACCTTGCCTCGCAGGGCATTGCCAAGGTCGTCTTTTTTGGCATGGGTGAACAACGAACCCCAAGTGCCGATGTCGCTCCAACCAAAGTCGGCAGGGATAGTGTAAGTGTTCGGCGACTTCTCCATCACCCCATAGTCGATGCTGATGTTGGGACAGTCCACAAAATGGTCGTTGATGAAGTCCTGCTCCTCAGGTGTGCCAAAGTTGTAGATGCCTTTTTCGAAGACTTCAACCATCTCAGGCAAGTATTGCTTGAACGCCTTCATGATGCCGTCAAGTGTCCAAAGGAAAATGCCACTGTTCCAGAAGAAGTTACCTTCCGCGACAAACTTCAAAGCCGTTTCATAATTGGGTTTTTCCTTGAACATTTCCACTTTTACCACCTCCGGAAATGTTGAATGCTGAATGCCGGAAGGATCTTTGCATTCCTCATTCAGCATTCCTAATTCAGCATTCTCTTTAGGTACTTGAATATAACCATACCCCGTCTCTGGTCGGCTGGGCTTGATGCCAATAGTCAACAAGGCGTTTTGGTTCTTGGTCAAGAAATCAAAGCCCAAACGAATGATGCGCTGAAACTCCACTTCGTTGGTCACCAAATGATCGGCAGGAGTGACGACAATGTTGGCATCCGTGCAACGGCTTTGGATATGATAGGCAGCGTAGGCGATGCAAGGGGCTGTATTACGGCGGGCAGGTTCACAAAGCACTTGGTCAGGACGCAGCATGGGCAGGTGCTCCAAAACGAGTTGTTTGTAGGCTTTGTTCGTCACCACGAGGAAGTTCTCGTCGGGGATGACAGGGCTGAAACGCTCGTATGTGCTACGGATGAAACTCTTTCCCGTGCCTAATATATCAAGGAATTGCTTCGGATAATTGTCTTTGCTGAGGGGCCAGAAACGGCTTCCGATGCCACCGGCCATGATGATGCAATAGTTGTTCATGAAATTCAGTTGTTGAATAACGATTTCCCTTTTTCGCTCAGATAAGGTTGAAGGTCTTTGATCGGGATCTTGCAAAGCGGCATTCCTGCTGCGTATGGGGCGATTTCGAAAGGACCATAGCAAAACACCACGCTGTCGGATTCAACCCAAGGTTGGTTGGTGGGTAACGGGAAAAAGTCATCAGGTTCAAAGAGGTATTCTTCTTCTTCGTTGTTGATTTTGTCAAAATACTGATTGCGAATGTTGATGGAGATCAGCTCAACAAGTTGTTCCGGAGCATCAAATATATCATCATCAAACAAATCATAACCCAACACGCTTCCGTCCAATTTGCTGAAAGTGACACCATAATACCAAGGCATAGGATGGGCCCCCCCTGTATAAACATAGCCGTCTGCAATGTAAGTGACATAGGTGTCTGTTTGTTCCAACAGTGCAAAGCTTCCATTAAACTCGGACTCCGGTTCATCGCCTTCCTCAGCGAAGAAACGGTCTTTGTCGGCTTTGAAGAAAGCTACATAATCTTTAGTTCCAGGTTCAAGCATCCATTCAATGATGTTTTCACGCAAGGTATCGTTATCAGTGACAGGAAGCTCAAGATACATGTAATAACGTGAATAATCCTGACCAAACTCGTTTTCAAGGAAAACACTATCGCTGATGATGTAACTCTCCACTTTGACTTCGTTGGGGTTTTCTTTGGTACGGTTGCATCCCAATACGACAAAAAGTAGCAAAACCAAAGGGATAAATAGCTTTTTCATGATGAAAGTATTATGGGTTCAATGTTGCAAATATAGTGCTTTTTCAGAAAACGGCAATATTTACCTTTTATTTCACCCAACGGTAGAGAATCTCAATGGGATGGACAGCATGGATACCCGTACCATCGAGAATCTGCTGACGACAGGAAATGCCTGGTGCCGACACAATACAAGGTGTAACGCCATCCGTCTTTTCCATGGCCCTTCGTATGGTTGGGAACAAGACCATCTCACCGATGGCCAACGAGGTTTTGTAATGTTCTTTCTCATAGCCAAACGACCCCGCCATGCCACAACAGCCACTGGGAATAACGTTGACTTTAGCATTTTTCAGGAGTCTCAAGGCTGCAACAGTCTTTTCCGTTCCCACCAAAGCTTTCTGATGGCAATGGCCGTGAAGCCATATTTCAACGGCATCGGTCTTGAAATCTTCGGTACTGATGCGACTGGCAGCTACTTCACGCATAATGAACTCATCGAAAAGCAAAGCATTACGACCTAAAGCTTGGGCTTGTGAGCGCAGTTTTGGAGGCACCAAATCAGGGTATTCGTCACGGAAACTGAGGATACACGAAGGCTCTATGCCGATCAAAGGCGATTGGTCCGTAATCTTGTCTTTCAGCAAGTTGACATTCTTCAAGGCAAACTTCTTTGCCAGTTTCAAGTTGCCCTTCGAGATGGCAGCGCGACCGCTTTCCACATGTTTCGGGATTTCCACTTCATAACCCAAGCGGAGCAATAGTTTGGCGAAAGTCAAACCAAGCTCGGCTTCTTGGTAGTTGGTAAACTCGTCGGCGAAGAGATATACCTTGCCTTTGGTCGTCTGCCCTTTGTGTCGTCTGCATTCCTTTTTCACTGCCTTTCGCATCGTCACGCGGCTAAGCGTCGGGATATCTCTTTCTGTCGTGAACTTGATGATGCGCTTGATGATATTGGATGAAAACTTCCACGAGGCAAAGAGGTTGTAAATAGGCCAAACGAGATGTCCAAGCTGTTCCACCGTGGCCATGCGTGACACGGCAAAGGAACGCAAAGGCATGCCGTTGACATCGTATTTCTGTTGCAGGATCTCGGAACGCAGACGGGTCATGTCGACGTTGGAAGGACACTCACTGCGGCAGCCTTTGCAGGCCAGGCAGCTATCCAAAACCTCGGCAATTTCTTCCGATTTCAAGATGCTTTTGTCTTTGTTGAGGGCTTGTGTGAAGGCTTCGCTCCCCCACCCTCTTGTCAGGATTTCGCGAAGCACGTTGGCCCGGGCACGAGTGGCTTTGGTTTCGTCCCCACTCACCTTGAATGCAGGACAAAGCGTGCCACCAATCAAGTTCGACTTGCGGCAATCGCCGGCTCCGTTGCATTGCTCAATACTGCACATCAAAGCATGAAGTTGGGTTCGGGCCCCCGTGGCACCTTCCACCTTGCATTCGTCAAAGGCGGCCTTCCAGTTGTAATAAGTGTGGCAGGTCCCTGAGCTTGTCGAAGGGCCGTCCATTAATTCCTTCTCAATAGCATATTGCTGCCCGACCTCAAACCGCAACATGCTGTCCATGGGCAGCGTGTCGACAATCTTGTGCAGATTGAAAACTCGCATCGGGTCCCAACAACGTTTCAACGCTTGCATCAAACCATAGACTTCGTCGCCATAGAGCAGTTGGATGAACTCGCCGCGTAGCCGGCCATCACCATGCTCGCCACTGAGCGAGCCTTTGTATTTCTTGACCAACAAAGCGGTCTGATAAGCCACCTCGCGAAACTTCCGTTTGCCTTCCGCCTCTTTGATATTGATGATGGGCCGCAGATGCAGTTCACCCGTGCTGATATGCGCATGATAGACGCAACTCAAGCCTAAATCCTCCAACATTTTGGCGAAATCAGCCATATAAGCAGGTAGTTTTTCAGGAGCTACTGCCGTATCCTCAATGACACCGATGGGTTTGGCATCGCCTTTCATACTGGTGAGCAGTCCCAAACCTGCCTTTCGCAGACTCCATACCTTGCTGATTTCGGAACCATAAACCCTTGAACAAGCGTAAACCAAAAGTTCCTCGTTTTCGATTAATGCCTTTTCAAGTTGGTCGGCAACGGCATCGATTTCAGCCCTTGTCTCCCCGCGTAACTCGATGATAAGGATGGCAGCAGGGTCACCTAGCACGAAGAAACGGTTTTTCTGCTGCTCGACATTCTGTTTGCTGAGTTCCAAGATGTTGCGGTCCATCAGTTCCACAGCTGTGGGATGGAACTTCAGCGCAACCAGATTGCCCAAAAAACTCTTCTGCAAAGTATCACAATGGGCGCAGACCACCATCTTCTCTTTAGGCGGCAAGGGGTCAAGATCGACTTTGATTTCGGTGATGAAAGCCAAGGTACCTTCACTTCCGGCTAAGACTTTGCAAAGGTTAATGGTGCGTTCTTCAAGCGGTTTTTGGACATTGTGTAAGTCCTCAATGACTTCGTCGATGGCATAGCCACAGGAGCGACGGCGCAGACTTTTGTCAGGGTAGTTGTCCTCGATGCGTTGGACAGTCTTTTCGTCCAAGGACCAGCGGATGAGTTGGGTGTATATATTTTGTATCAGAAAATCGGATTGGGTTTCCCAGAATCGGTTTCCAAACCTTTCTTCCAGTTCACGGATGGAATATGTCTTGAATACTTCAATGCTGCCATCGCAAAGCACGCCACGGGCTTCCAACACATGATGGCGCGTGCTGCCATAAATCAATGAATGTGAACCGCAAGAGTTGTTACCGAACATGCCTCCGATGCAACAGCGATTGCTGGTCGAGGTCTCGGGGCTGAAGAAGAGTCCGTATGGCTCCAAAGCGAGGTTCAGTTCATCGAGGACGACACCTGGCTGCACCCTTGCCCAGCGTTCTTCCTTGTTGATTTCCAGTATCTTCTTGAAATGCTTGCTAATATCGACCACGATACCGTTGCCCACCACCTGACCGGCGATAGATGTTCCGCCAGCCCTCGGGATAAGATGGGTCTTTTGTTCACAAGCCGTCTTAATGAGGTAGACAATATCCTGTTCGTTTTCGGGAAAAGTCACGGCTTGTGGCACTTCACGATAAGCTGACGCATCGGTGGCGTAGGCGATGCGGTGCAAAGGGTCGGTGTGAAGTGTAAACATTGATTAGGCTTTGTCCAACGTGCTGAAAACGCTGTTGTTGCTCTTGAATTCGGGTACGATGACCTTCATCTGTGCCACAATCTTCATCGGGTCGCAGGTCTCAAGCTCGGTGTGGAGTTGCTCAATCATGTTGTCCACATCAGCGGTTTCGTATTTGCGCACCACGGCGTGCATAATCTTCTCGTTGTCGGTCTTGATGGTGTTCTCTTCGTTGGCCAAAACCTCTTCATACAGCTTTTCTCCTGGACGCAGACCCGTCTCAACGATTTCAATGTCAGGTCGGTGAGCCAGCTTGCGCATCTTCTCAGCCAAATCCCAAATCTTAACCTTCTCACCCATATCGAACACGAAGATATCACCACCTTCACCGATGGAACCAGCTTCGAGCACGAGGCTGCAGGCTTCGGGGATGGTCATGAAGAAACGTGTGATGCGACGGTCGGTGACGGTGATAGGTCCGCCTTGGGCAATCTGCTTGCGGAACAACGGTACCACAGAGCCATTCGAGCCCAACACATTGCCAAAGCGCGTGGTGATGAACTTGGTGTTACTCTTGCGACTTTGCGTGTAAATCTCGGCGATACGTTTGGTCGCGCCCATCACATTGGTCGGGTTGACGGCTTTGTCGGTCGAAATCATGACGAATTTCTCAACGCCATATTCCGCTGCCAAGTCGGCCACAAGCTTGGTGCCAAACACGTTGACATACACGGCTTCGTAAGCGTTCTCCTCCATGAAAGGCACATGTTTGTAGGCCGCGGCATGGAACACCACTTGCGGATGGTAGGTCTCGAAGACCTCTCTCATGCGGACGGGGTCTTTCACGTTGGTGATGACAAAAGCCATCTTGTTGCGTAAGTCCTTGAAATCAGGCGTGTTGTTCATTTCAAACTGGAAGTCGTACATCGGCGACTCGGCCTGGTCGAGCATAATCAGCTTGGTAGGATTATAACGCATCACCTGACGGCAAATCTCACTACCAATGGAACCAGCGGCGCCCGTGACGAGCACCACTTTGTCATTAATTTCACGGGTAACGTTTTCCTTGCCGAGTTGGATGGGTGTGCGGCCCAAGAGGTCTTCAATCTTGATGTCCTCAATCTGGTTCGACTTGATTTCTCCATTCACCCATTGACTAAACATAGGAATGGTTTTCACGATCAGATTCAACGACAAACCCTTTTCGATGATTTGCTTGCGGCGTTCCTCGCTAAGACTAGGAATGGCCAAAATCATCACCTTGATATCGTTTTTCTTGATGAAGCTTTTCGTCAAAGCTTCATCAGGGGAATATACTTTTACTGTATTAATTTGAATGCCAACACGTTTTGGGTCGTCGTCGGCAAAAGCCTTCACTTTATAGACCGCAGCTGTATCTTGACTCAAAGTGCGCAGCAACATGGTACCACCATCGCCCGCACCATAGATAAGCGTGTTTTCCTTTTGGATTGGGTTTTTGTAGACCTCATTATACAAGCGCCTG
>JAEEGJ010030930.1_pt1 | contig 10418 bp, 10 predicted proteins | sample 8958761 | NCBI WGS metagenome assembly JAEEGJ01 (sample SAMN16246546, study PRJNA631951) | gut metagenome | biome: gut microbiome; feature: rumen; material: RS-attached | host: Bos | place: Iran: Karaj | collected 2018-10 | reverse complement strand
TTCTTCGGGGCGACGAACAGCGGCAAATCCACGCTGGTGAACGCCCTGGCGGGACAGGAAGTCTCGCTGGTGAGCGAATTGCCCGGCACGACCACGGACCCGGTCCGGAAAGCCATCGAGCTTCCGGAACTGGGTCCCTGCGTTCTGGTCGATACGGCCGGCTTCGGCGATCCGGGCGCGCTGGGCGCGGAACGCGAGCGCCGCAGCCGCGCCGTCATCGACTCCACCGATATCGCCGTCCTCCTCCGCTCCGGCCATCCCGAGGACGACCCTTGGGTCGAAATGTTGCAAACGGCCCAGATCCCGGTGGTTGAACTTCAGTCGCGCGCAGGGAAGGCACCCGTTGAAGACGTCGTTCCGGACCTCCTCCGGAGCCTTCAGGCCGTCCGTCCCGACCGCAAGGAGCGCCTCCTCACCGGCGGCCTCGTTGGCAAAGACGACATTGTCGTCCTTGTGATGCCGCAGGACAGTGAGGCCCCGAAAGGCCGCCTGATCCTCCCGCAGGTCCAGGTCCTCCGCGAGCTCCTCGACCTCGGCTGCATCCCCGTCTGCTGCCAACCCGACGGGCTCCGGCGCGCCCTCGACGGCCTCAGCGCCCCGCCGGCCCTCACGATCACCGACTCCCAGGCCTTCGCCAAGGTCAATGCCATCCTTCCGCCGAGCTACCCCCTCACGAGCTTCTCCATCCTCCTCGCCGGCGCCAAGGGCGACATCCGCACCTTCGTGGATAGTGCCAAAGCCATCGGCACCCTCCAGCCCGGCGACCGCGTCCTCATCGCCGAAGCCTGCACGCATGTGCCTGATACAGAAGATATCGGCCGTGTGAAAATCCCGAATCTCCTCCGCAAGAAAGTCGGCGGAGACCTGGCGGTCACCATCGCAGCGGGCAACGACTTCCCGGACGACCTGACCCCCTACCGCCTCATCATCCAATGCGGCGGCTGCGTCGCCACCGAACGCCTCCTCCGCACCCGCATCAAAAAAGCACTCCTAGCCGGCGTGCCCATTACCAATTACGGCATCGCCCTCGCCGCCCTCACCGGTATCCTGAACCGGGTGGTCATCCCCGGCTAGACGCAGGTGCCGGCGCAAGGCCCTATTTCACCGCATCGAGGAAATACGCTTCCAGTTCCTGGTCCATGCTGCCAGGAACGTGGGACTTGTCCATCATGAGGTTGCCCTTCTCCAGGAGCAGGATACGTCCGCAGATGTCGCTGATGGAGTTCAGGTTGTGGCTGGAAACAAGGACGGTCGTGCCCAGGTCCCGGTTCATCTCCCGGATCAGCCGGGCGACCACGATCTGGGAGCTCGGGTCCAGGTAATTGAACGGCTCGTCCAGGATGAGGATCCGGGGACGGATGAGCATCGCGCCGATGATGCCGATCTTCTGGCGGTTGCCGTTGGAGAAGTTGTGGAGCAGCTTCCCGGTTCCCAGGATCTCCCCGCTCATCAGCGTCTCGAAGTGCTGCAGCCGCAGCTGGATTTCGGCCTGGGGAATCCCATACACCTCGCCGATGAAGCCGAAGTACTCCTCCGGCGTATAGAAATCGATCAGGAACGTGGAATCCAGGAAGGAGCCCGTGAAGCTCTTCCAGGCATCGTCCTGGTCCACGCGCTTTCCGTCGATGGTGACGAATCCGCTGTTGGCCTGGATCAAATCCAGCATCAGCCGCATCATCGTCGTCTTGCCGGCGCCGTTGTTACCGACCAGGCCCACCAGTTCCCCTTCTTCGAGGGTCAGTTCCGGGATATTCAGCGCGGAGACGCCGTTGTATTGTTTGCTGAGGTTGGACAGGGTAATCATTTCGACAGGTATTTTTCCATGTAATGGTATCGGTTCTTCAGGAATTGGCGCTCCACCCACCGGAAGTAAGGACGGTAGAGGACGCAGCCGGCCAGGCCGATGACCGCCAGGATGAGCAAGGCGGCCCACTCGGGCAGGATGTGCGGGAGGACGATGGGAATGATCATCACCACGAAAAGCGTCAGGAACGCGCTGCCCTTGAAGGTGCTCGACGAGCCTTGATAGTTGAAGAAGGTCTTTCCGAACAGGTCGAACGGCATGCATTTGTAGGCGTCTATCATGATGAGCAGGATGCCGACGCCCGCATTGAACAGGGCATACGCCAGCGGTGCGTAGAGGGGGATCTTGAACCAGTAGCAGAACGGGATGGCGAAGAGGGCCGTCACCCCGCCGAGAAGCGCCGAGAAGAGGAACTTGTCCTCCAACAGCCGATGGACGGGAATCGGTTTGGTCCAGATGCCGCAGAAGAAATTGGCCTCGATGCTCAACCCCCACTGGGAAAGGCCGATGGCCGCATACAGGATCGTGAAGGTGAGGAAGACGGAATCGAACCGGCCGATCTCGGCGAAACCTTGCGAAATGAACTGGAAGAAGAAGACGCCCGTCAGGACGAACACGCTGGTCTTCAATCGCTTGGAACGCAGTAAACTCCGGGACTGGATGCCGAAGACATGATGTCCGCTCCCCGTCCGGAAGGACCGCCCCGCCTTCGCGGAAACCTGCTTCTCCAGCGGATAATTGCCCTTGTGCTTGAACAGCATCACCAGGAAGCCGCCGAACACGGAGAACAGATAAAGTACCAGCAGCGTGACAAGTCCCCATCTGAACGGCATGAACAGAAAGCAGGCAGGAGCCAGAATGAGCGGCATCGTCAGGTTGGACGCCTTCCAGAACTGGGAAATCGACAGGAATCGGTCCCAGCTGCTCTGCGAGATGGGCCGGGTCCTGATGAACGCGTCCATCACCGTCTGGTCATGCTCGAAGATGAGCTTGATGATAAAGTCGGGAACTGTGAAGCCCATGCAGATACCTGCCACTAGCAGCGGCGGGAAATCGGTAATCCCCTCCTTCCGCAGCATGAAGAATAGCAGCAGCTCCAGCAGCCAGAAATAGACGACGATGATGATCTTCCCCACCAGCCCCTTGTTCTTCTGGCGGAAGAACTGGCGGAAGCGCAGGCGCGTGAGAATACGGATTGTATTGATTGCCATCATTTTCGAGCCATTAACGAAACCCGCAAAAGGTCTCTTTTGCAAAAATAAGGAGAATCATCCGTACTACAAAAAGAATCCTCACACGACCCATTGCCAACGGCCTCTTTTCAAGACACAGCACCTGAGACGGTTACAAAACGAGTAACGGCAAGGGGTATCCAAATCCTAACCCCTTGCCATCAACAATTACACAAGTATTTAATGCTGAGATAGTTCCCGCAGTCTGAACGGCAAGGGGTCGAGAAGTGCCGCCCTCACCGGCATCCTGGACCGGGTCACGATTCCTGCATAGATAGAGAGACCTTCGTGGGCAAGGTCTTTCAACATTTCGGGCAAGGTCTGTTTTTATGCGACAGACCGTGCCCATCGATTATATGACACACACCACTCAGAGCCCGATTGGGCGGGCAAGGTCTGCGACCTAAAATCAGACCTTGCCCCAAACCAGCGGACACCTTGCCCCGATTGTCCGCAGACCTTGCCCACACACCCACCCGAAACTCTCGGAGCAGCACACTGTATTCCACGTGCTTATACGGCACATAGTCATTCCTCAGCAAATGCCGACGGCGATGAAAGGCGACAAAGCCTGATATCCCTCCCCTATCTGATCTTTTAGGAACCGATATTCTCGTGGATGAGCTCCGTGAGGCTCTGGATGATTTCGTAGTTGTTGAGATTCATGCCTTCGAAGACTTCCTTGACTTCGGCGGTGGAGAGTTCGAAAGTGTCGTCGTCGGTGATGTAGCGGATGATGAAGTTGATGTCCTGGTACTGGCAGATGAAGTTCGCGAAGCAGCCGGAGAGGTCGCCCTTGGGCTGCAGGTCGATGTGCGAACGCTGGTAGGAGGCATAGATCTCCGTCCCCACGCCCACCTTGGACTTCAGGTAGAACTGCCCGTTGCACATCTCGGAATGGAACTTCAGGAGCGCAATGCCCATCCCGATCTTGCGTTCCTTGCGGCAGGAGTAGAACCGGTCGTTGATGGCCTGGATCATGTCCTCCGGCATACCGCAGCCGTTGTCGATGATCTTGATGGAAAGGAGGTCGCGCGCCGCGCTGTCCTCCATTTCGATGGTGATCTCGGTGGCACCCGCCCGGATGGAGTTGTGGGTGATGTCGATGATGTGCAGGTCGAGACTTTTCACGTTACAGAATCACTTGTTCGCCCTGTCGGAGGGCATCCTTGAAGTTTTCGAAGCTGAAAGAGGGCATCTCCAGGATACTGCAGATCTTGCCGATGTCCTCGACATAATGGGCGTCACTGCTCTGGATGAAGTTGAAGTCACTGAACCAGGGACAGTCGTCCAGGAACTTGTAACCGTTCCTTTTGCAGTAATAACTCAGTTCCATCGCATGGAACTTGAGGCCCGACGGGACGAATCCCAGCTGCGAGCTGAGGCTGAAGGTCGGGCGGTCGATATGGGCGGGAATGAAGATTCCCCCGAGTTCATAGACCTTCTTCTGCAGCTCCAGCATCGGGAGGTCGAGGGCGTTGATCAGCAGGTGCGGGACCTGGTCCAGGACGTTCTCGTCCTCGTCCACCACCAGCTGGTAGCCGAACTTGTCCACATCGTTCTCGAAGAAGATGACGCGGGAATCCAGGAAAGCCTGGAACTCGGCGAGCTTTTCCACCGTGGGCATGAAGCCCAGGCAATGGACCTCCTCCTTGGTGGTCACCTCCGCGCCCATCAGCACGTGGAGCCCCGCCTTCTCCCCGATGCGGCGCGTCACGTCCGCGTTCAGGGTGGAATTGTGGTCGGTCAGGCCGATGATGTCCAGCCCCTTCGCCTTCGCCTGGGCGACGATGGCGGAGGGGCTCATCTCGATGTCCCCGCAAGGGGAAAGCACCGAGTGGATGTGCATATCGGCCCGGAATTGCATGGGCGCTATCCGATGAGGGCGTAGAGTTTGCCGCAGACCTGGTAGGTGGCGTCCTTGCTGACAAGAATGCAGATGTCCTCGTCCTTCGCGTGCTCGAGCATGTCGTCGTCCGGCTGGCCGCCGCGCACGAGGATCACGGCCGGGATGTCCTTCAGGGAGGCGATGGCCGTGACGTTCTTATGGGTCTGCATTGTGACCCATACCTGGCCGGAACGGGCGTTGCCCATGACGTCGCTCAGCAGGTCGGAGGCATAGGCCCCGGAGACTTCCACGTCCAGGTTGGCCTCGTTCAGGCACTGCAGGTCCAGTTTTTCGATGATTTCCTTGACTGTCATATCACTGATTGTCTTTGTTTTCCTTATTGATTTCCTTGGTCTTGACGCGGTCCCCCCAGATGCTCCGGATGGCATCCTCCGAGGCCTGCGAATGGCGGTTGATGAAAATGCAGGTGTCGATGCCGGCATCCCCGCGGACGATGTCCTCGGCCAGCGCGGCGCAGGAAGGCGCCCCGCACGCCGAGCAGTTCACGCCCGGCAGGGCCTTCTCGATCTTCTTCATCCGCTCGGCCATCTTGAAGGCCTCGGCGAAGTTGTCGTTGAGCTTGAAGATAGACCGGGGCTTGATCTCGGGGATGGTCATCACGTCGATCATCTCCTGTGTCAGGGACTTGTCGTCACCAGTCGGCGTGCGGAGCTTGCTGCGTTCCAGGCGCTCGAACAGCCGCGCCCGGTATTCCAGCCGCTTGCGGGCCACGAACCGGTTGTTGATGGACAGCACACCGCCCACGCAGCCCTGGTCGCACATCCGCATCTCCACCAGGCCCGGGGCGTCCACGGCGTCGTCTTCCAGTTTCTCCAGGAAGTCCAGGACGTTCTTGAGCCCGTCCACGGCATAATGCGCGCCCTTGAAATGGGGCGCTTCCCCGCCGGAAAGGGACCACAGGACATCCCGCGATGTAAGGGCGTGGTTGATGGGCTGGGCGTTCTTGTCCGAATCGTGCAGCATGAGCAGGACCTTGTTGTACAGGAAGTCCATGTTGATCACGCCCGAGACATAGGTTTCCTTGCCGCTCACCGGATACTTGACCGCGGCGATCTTGGCCGCGCAGGGCGTCACGTAGAAGACGCCGATGGACTGACGGCTCGCACCTTCGTCCATCAGGCGCTTGGTGATGACGCGGGAAGCGAGTTCCAGCGGGGCGCGCACGTGGATGACATTGTCCACCAGCGAGGGGAACCGCACCTGGATGAGGCGGGTCACCGCCGGGCAGTACGGGGAGATGAAGGTCGTGATCTCCGGGTGGTCGTCCATATACATGTTGTAGAGCTGGACCATCCGGCTCATTTCGTGCTCCACTTCATAGATATGGGTGAAACCCAGCTTCATGATGCAGGAATAGATCGCCTTCGTATTGTACTTCTCCTCGAACTGGCCGATGAAGGTGGTGGGCACCAGGCATACGCGGTACCGGTAATTGAACAGCCGGCCGAAGTCATCCTGCTTGATGTAGATGGCCTTGTGCGGGCACACCTGCATGCATTCTCCGCAATCCACGCACTTGTTGTCCGAAATGACCGCTTTCCCGTTCCGGATGCGGATGGCCCCGGTCGGGCAGGAGCGCATGCAGGTGGTGCACCCCTTGCACAGGTAGTCATTGACCCTGAGCGAATGTCTGAAATAGGGTTCTCCGGCCATGGTGTCAGACAAGGTAAACGGTCATGGTGACGGTGGTTCCCACGCCCACCTCGGTGTCGATCTTCAGGTCGTCCGTGTTCTTCTTGATGTTCGGGAGGCCCATGCCGGCGCCATAGCCCATCTCACGGACTTTCGGGGAAGCCGTGGACCAGCCCTCCTGCATCGCGAGGTCCAGGTTGGGAATGCCCGGGCCCTGGTCGGCGACGACCATCACGATCTTCTCCCCGTCGATGTCCACGTCGATCGTCCCGCCGTAGGCGTGCGCCACGGCGTTGATCTCCGCCTCGAAGAGGGCGACCACGGTACGCTTGATGTTGGCGGGGTCCACGCCCAGCTGCTTGAGGGTGCGCTTGACGCTCGAGGAGGCCTGGCCGGCATCGGTGAAGTTGCCGCGTTCGATGTTGAAAGTGTAATGCATGGCTAGTAGAGCGGCGCTATCCCGGCGGCATAGAGGATGCCGCTGAGCTTGAAGATACTGTACTTGGACTTGATGATGGTGATGTCTGCCTCCTCAGCCAGCTCGAGCATGTCCTCATCGGGCTGCTTGTCGCGGCCGATGAGGACGACCCGCAGGTCCGCCATCTCGCTGGTGCGCATCGTCTGGTTGTTGCAAAGGCCGGTGATCAGCACGGTATCGTCCATGTGGAAGCGCAGGACGTCGCTCATCAGGTCGGAGGCGAACGCCTTCTTGACCTCGTACGTCTCGTCCACGGGCGCGCCGACGATCTCCCCATCCACAAGTTTGGCTATTTCCTTGACTTTCATCGTGTTGGAATTTATTCGGGCCGACTCCCGCAAGAGCCGGCCCGAAATGTGGTCATAGATGCTTGTCTTACTCGGCGTATTCGGCCAGGATTTCCTTCACGTGCTCGGGGACCAGACGGCCGTAGGTCTTGCCGTTGATGGTCATGACCGGAGCCAGGCCGCAGGCACCCACGCAGCGGAGGACGTCCAGGGAGAACTTGCCGTCCTCGGTGACGCCGCCCTCGGAGATCTTGAGCTCGCTCTTGAGCGCGTCCAGGATCTTCTCGGCACCCTTGACATAGCACGCAGTTCCGAGGCAGACGGAAATGGCGTACTTGCCCTTCGGCTTCATCGTGAAGAAGCTGTAGAAGGAAACGACACCGTAAACCCGTCCGACGGGAATACCCAGGCAGTCGGCAACCACCTGCTGGACTTCTTCGGGAAGATAGCCAAAGCTCTCCTGCGTCTTGTGCAGGATATTGATCAGCTCACCCGGGTTGTTGTCGAAAGATTCGCAGATTTCCTTGATTTTCAGGAAATTGGATTCGGATATTTTAACTTTGGGTCCAACCATGGTTCAATGGATTAATCGATGTCAAACTTGATTTTCTTGTCGAAGTAAATGGTGTGCAGCAGGTGATGCGACTTCTCGGAGCAAGGCTCGCCGTAGAACTCCTTGTAGATCGCCTGGACCTCGGGGTTCTCGTGGGACTTGCGGATGGGCATCCGGCGGTCGGCCTCGTAGATCGCGGCGTGACGGGCCTTGATGATGGACGCGTCGCCGTGATGGTACGGCTGGCCGGCGCCGTCGATGCAGCCGCCGGGGCAGGCCATGACCTCCACGAAGTGGTACGGGCATTCGCCGGCCTTGATCTGCTCCATGATCATGCGCGCGTTCTTCAGGCCGTAGACGACGGCGACCTTCAGGTCGGCGACGCCCGGGACCGGGATCGTGGCCTCGCGGACACCGTCCAGGCCGCGGACTTCTTCGAAGTCGATGCGGGGCAGGGTCTCGCCGGTCAGGACCTCGACGGCGGTACGCAGCGCGGCTTCCATGACACCGCCCGTGGCGCCGAAGATGACGGCGGCACCGGTGGAGGCACCCAGCGGGGAGTCGAACTCAGCGTCCGGCAGGCTGTTGAAGTCGATGTTGCAGATCTTGATGAGGCGCGCGAGCTCGCGGGTCGTGATGGAATAGTTCACATCCGGATCGCCGTCCACGCCGAGTTCCTCACGCTCGCACTCGTACTTCTTCGCCACGCAAGGCATGACGGAGACGCAGACGAGGTTCTTGCGCGGGACGCCGATCTTGTCGGCGAAATAGGTCTTCACCGTGGCGCCGAACATGCCCTGCGGGGACTTCGCCGTGGAAGGATAGTCGCGGAGCTCGGGATAGAACTTCTCGTAGAAGTTCACCCAGGCCGGGCAGCAGGAGGTCATCACCGGGATCTTGACGTTCTTGTCGCCGGCGAGGTAGGCCTTGAGGCGGCCGATGACTTCCGTGCCTTCCTCCATGATCGTAAGGTCAGCGGACCAGTCGGTGTCGAAGACATAGTCGAAGCCGATGGCCTTGAGCGCGGCCGCGATCTTGCCGGTGACGATGCTGCCGGCCGGCATGCCGAACTCTTCGCCGAGGGCCACGCGCACGGCGGGGGCCACCTGGACGCAGGTCTTCACGTTCGGGTTCGCGATGTCGCGGAGGATCTTGCCGGTGTTGTCCACCTCGGCGAGGGCGCCGGTGGGGCACACGGCGACGCACTGGCCGCAGAGGACGCAGTTGGTGTCGGTGAGGTTCTTGCCGAACGCGGTGGAAACCACGGCCGGGAAGCCTCTCTCGACAGCGCCGATGGCGCCTACGCTCTGGTACTCATGGCACACGGACTCGCAGCGGCGGCACATGATGCACTTGTTCGCATCCCGGACGATGGAAGGAGAGAACTCCTTCGCATACTGGGACTGCTGTCCCTTGTAGGGGATGTCGCGGATACCCATGTCCGCGGCCAGGGACTGGAGCTCGCACTTGCCGCTCTTGGGGCACTGGAGACAGTCATTGGGGTGGTCGCTGAGCATGAGCTCGAGGACGGTCCGACGCGCGTTGAGCGCCCGGAAAGAATTGGTCTTCACGACCATGTCGGGCATGCACTCGGTGATGCAGGCCGGGGCCAGATTCCTGCGGCCGACCACTTCCACCACGCACACGCGGCATCCGCCGGGGCGGTTTTCGAGGGCCAGGCCTTCCAGTTCGAAATGGCAGAGGGTAGGAATCTTGATACCCATCTGCTCGGCAGCTTTGAGAATGGTCGTACCGCGCGGCACTTCCACTTCCCGGTTGTCTATGGTCAATTTGATCGTATCCATGTATTGTTCCTCCCTTATCTAACGCTGATTGCTCCGAATTTGCACTTCTCGACGCAGGTACCGCACTTGATGCAGTCCAGCTGGTTGATGACGTGCGGGTTCTTGAGGGTGCCGCTGATGGCGCTGACGGGGCAAGCCCGGGCGCAGGCCGTGCAGCCCTTGCACTTGGCGGGGTCGATCACATACTTCTTGAGGGCCTTGCACTGGCCGGCACGGCACTTCTTCTCCGTGACGTGCTCGACGTACTCATCCCAGAAGTTGTTGATGGTGGAGAGAACCGGGTTCGGGGAGGTCTGGCCGAGGCCGCAGAGGGCCGTGTCCTTGATGACCGCGGAGAGGTTCTTGAGTTCCTCGAGGTCTTCCATGGTGCCCTTGCCGTCGGTAATCTTGGTGAGGATCTCCAGGAGACGGCGGTTACCCACGCGGCACGGGGTGCACTTGCCGCAGGACTCGTCCACGGTGAAGCCGAGGTAGAACTTGGCGATGGCGACCATGCAGTCGTCCTCGTCCATGACGATCATGCCGCCGGAGCCCATCATGGAACCCGCAGCCACGAGGCTGTCGTAGTCGATCGGGGTGTCCAGGTGCTTTTCGGTGAGGCAGCCGCCCGAAGGACCGCCGGTCTGGACGGCCTTGAACTTCTTGCCGCCCTTGATGCCGCCGCCGATCTCGTAGATGATCTCCCGGAGGGTGATGCCCATCGGGACCTCGATGAGGC
>JAEEGJ010030929.1_pt1 | contig 10419 bp, 5 predicted proteins | sample 8958761 | NCBI WGS metagenome assembly JAEEGJ01 (sample SAMN16246546, study PRJNA631951) | gut metagenome | biome: gut microbiome; feature: rumen; material: RS-attached | host: Bos | place: Iran: Karaj | collected 2018-10 | reverse complement strand
TTATCCCTTGAAATTGGGTTAGCAAAGTAACATTAAAATTGTTTTCGCCAATTTCTTTTAGAGATAAAACTATAGCCTTTGTCTGAGAAGTCCTGTTCATTTCTTTGATTATAAATCTTTATTTCTGTCCGTAATAAGCATTTGGTCCGTGCTTTCGCATGTAATGCTTATTGATTATGTAATCAGGCAGAGTTTGTGCATTTGGCTCAATAAGCAGAGTATTCAAAGCCATTTTACAGATTTCTTCCAGAACGGTTCCGTTGTAAACTGCTTTTTCTGCATTTTTTCCCCAGGCAAAAGGTCCGTGTCCACCGCACAAAACCATATTTACTTCTGTTGGATTTAATCCTAAGTCAGCAAAGTGTTTTACAATCAAAAGACCGGTTTCTTTTTCGTAATCGGATTCAACTGCTTCCTTTGAAAGATAAGGAGTGCATGGAATTGCTTTTTGTATGTGATCCGCATGGGTAGTTCCAAAAAGAGGAACTGCTTTTACTGCCTGAGCCCAGCTTACTGCATAAGTTGAGTGGGTATGGATAATTCCGCCGATTTCTGCCTTTTGATTTATTCCAAACTCTTTGTACAAAATGGCATGGGTTGGTGTGTCAGATGAAGGATTTAATTTTCCGTCAACAACTTTTCCATCCAAATCAACAATAACCATAGATTCTGGTGTGAGGTCAGGATAAGGTACTCCAGAAGGTTTGATTGCAAAAACTCCCTTGTCTTTATCAAAAGCTGATACATTTCCCCAGGTGTAAAGGGCAAGGTGATTTTCCGGGATTTTCATGTTAGCTTCGTATGCTTCATTTCTAAGTGTTTCGTATGTCATAATTTCCTCGTATAAAGTCATCCTGAACTTGTTTCAGGATCTTTTTGTATAGACCCCGAAACAAGTTCGGGGTGACGAATTTTTTAAAGATTCTCAACCGCAGCCTTTTCGATTGCCAAGCCTTTCATATATCTCTCAAAGTAAATGTTGAAGCTTTCTACAAGCTCTGCCTCTGGTGCGGAAGTTGTCTTCTTGCATGATGCAAATACTTCATTGTTTAAGAACTCTGCGAGGTCTTTTTTGCCATCTGCCGCAAATGCAGCCAGCAGTGCCATACCCCATGGTCCGCCTTCACCTGCAGTTTCCATAGCGCTTACAGAAGTCTTCATAGCAGCAGCCATGTATTTCAAACCAGCTTCTGTCTTAAAGTATCCGCCGGCACCTGTCATGCTTTCTACTGGAACTTTTTCTTCATCATAAAGAATGTTCATTCCTGCACGGAGAGCACCAAGAGAAGCGAACATCTGAACACGCATAAAGTTTGCAACATTGAACTTAGCGTTTTCTGCGCGTGCAAAGAGTGGGCGTCCAGAATTAAAGCCAGTGATTGTTTCACCAGAAAGGTAGTTGTAAGCAAGCAAGCCGCCACAGTCCTTATCAGCTTCAAGAGATTTACCAATAAGATTATCAAAGAATTTTCCAATCTTAGGAGTATTTTCTGCACCACACATCAAAGTTGCTACTTCGTAGAAAAGATCCATCCAGTAGTTATGCTCGCCTGTACAGTTATTAGCGTGTACCATCGCAACTGGAAGACCGGCCGGTGTAGTTACGATATCAATAATTCCAGGGTAAGCCTTCTTCAAATCTTTTTCCAAAACTACCATGCTGAATACAGATGTTCCGGCAGAGATGTTACCAGTCTTAGCGGCAACAGAGTTTGTAGCTGCCATACCAGTTCCTGCATCTCCTTCTGGAGGACAGAATGGAATACCAGCTTCCAGGTCTCCAGTTGGATCAAGGAACTTAGCTCCAGTTTCTGTTAAAGTACCAGCTTCTTGGCCAGCCATTAAAACCTTAGGGAATACAGAATCGAGCTTAAGATTCAAAGCCTTTACACCGTCAAGTGCTTCAAACTTAGCCTTGAAATCTGGATTATAATCAGCTTTTCCATTTTCGTATTTTACAGGGAACATACCGCTGGCATCACCAACACCAAGTACTTTCTTTCCTGTAAGCATGTAGTGAATATAGCCTGCGAGTGTATAAACATTGTTTATTTTGTTAATATGTGGTTCTTTGTTCAAAATTGCCTGATACAAGTGAGAAACTGACCAGCGCTCAGGAACAGGGAAGTTGAAGAGATCAGAAAGTTCTTTAGAAGCCTGACCTGTAATAGTGTTTCTCCAGGTTCTGAAAGGAACTAAAAGATTTTCTTCCTTATCAAAAGCAAGATATCCGTGCATCATTGCTGAAATACCACCTGCACGGAATTTTGTGAGTTTTACGCCATATTTTTCCTGAACGTCTTTTTTAAGGTCAGCGTAACAGGTCTGAAGACCTTCGTGAATCTGAGAAAGTGGGTATGTCCAGATTCCGTTATCAAGGGTGTTTTCCCAGGTATATGAACCGCCTGCAATTGGTTCATATTTTTCGTTAATCAGCACGGCTTTAATACGTGTTGAACCGAATTCAATTCCAAGAACGGCTTTGCCGCTTTCAATAAGTTCTTTGTTTCCCATTTTTTATTCCTTATATATAAAGTAAAACCTTTAACTAATTTTCATGAAGATTATATTTCAAATCAACCATTTATACAATTAAGATTTTTATGTATTTAAGTTGAAATATTTACGCATTCTTTGTGCCTCAAATAATAAAGAATGAGCGAGATTTTTTCTTCTGAGATTTTCAGCATCTTCGAAGCAGCTGCTCTATAACATTCCTGTTGAGCACGATATTTTTCGCTTTCAATTTCTGTATCTGATTTATAATCGCAGATAGTGTAGGTGCCGTCAGCATTTTCATAAATCAAATCAATTGAGCCCGTAAAAATTGCGCCTTCTGGAGCAGCATCGCATTTCCAGAACATTCGGAAGCCCCATTCTGCACGCCAGAATCGGCCAGCTGTTTGTGCGTCGACTAACTGTTTGCCAGGTTCACTTTCTGCAAACTCCATGCACATTCTTTTGCAGGTTTCTTTAGTTTCTGCAATCTGAGGATTTTTGAGATTTTTGAAATATTTTGGCTCTGGTTCAAACTCATCTGGTCTGATTCCCTTTGCCTGCATCTCAAGATATGCGTGAACAAGTGTTCCAAAATCAGCAGCCGTGAAGTCTGCATTGCGAAGCGTGTCTTCACTTGCTTCGTATTTTTCACCTGAGTCACTGTCTGCTGGGGTGGTAAATTCTGGCTCGAGAGAGCTTGGAGTTTTTCGTTCAACAGGCTTAGTTTCATAAATGATTTCTTCTGCCTTTGAAATCATTGTGGTATCAAACTTCTTTCCTGTTTCATCAGAAGTTGCAGGTAAATCTTTATATTCTACAGGCTGTATTTTTTGATAATCGAATCCACAACCTTCAGCAAAAGTTTCCGATATTTCTGGCGGATAAGACTGTTCAATTTTTGTTTCAAAAAGTCTGAATTTTGATGTTGTATTTTTTACTGCCTTGTATGTTCCAATTATATAAACATCCTTTTCCGCACGGGTGATTGCTACATAAATAACTCGACGGAATTCAGCAAGTTCCATCAGTTCTGCTTTTTCTTTTTGAATCTGAACAAAATAATTCTGATTATCTTTTTGAGGTTTTATAGACACACCGTTTTCTTCATCAAAGAAAAACATGTCACGTTCACTTTTCGCACTTACTCCTGTACAGCCGTAAACAAAAACGTGCTTGAACTGAAGTCCCTTACTCTTATGAATGGACATTATCTGCACAGCCTGTTCTCGTTCGATAGGATAGCTTACTTCTGAAGCATCAATATCAGAATCATCAGAACTTAGAGATTGTTTCAATAATTCCAGCTGGTCAATAAACCATGCTACTGTTTTTCCCTCTTCTTCAGACTGACGGGCAAGTTCAAAGAGCATGTCAAAATGTTCTGCACATAAGGCAGTCTTTTCATTCTGCATTGTTTCGTAACGATAGCCCTGATTCTGCCAGAGTGTTGTCAACGTGGAGGTCAGCCTCTCCTGAAGAACTATACTCCTCATCTGTTTGAAGAAACTAACTGCAGTTTTATATTTTTCAAAACTCTTTTCTCCAATATCACTTTTGATAATTTCATCAGCGTCAGCAAAGGGGTTAAAAGTTTCGGGGGCACAATCCAATAGATTTGCAAGAATCATTTCAGTTTCATTTTCAGAAAGTCCAGCAAGAGGTGAACACAAATAGGCTGCATAAGCTTTTGCATCAGATGGATAAACGCAGATTCGAAGGAAACTACAAAAATCATTTACAATTGCATCGGTAAAAATATCTTTGTAAAGGTCAACTGAGTAAGGAATGCCTAACAATCCCAGGTACTTAGTAATTACATCACGATCTGTACGTGAGCGGTCAAGAATTGCAAAATCACTCCAGCCGGCACCCTGATCATGAAGTTCCTTGATTTTTTTTGCGATAAACCAGGCCTTCTGATCTTTTTCTGGAATTAAATCTAGTCGTTTTTCTGGGAGCTCTTTTTTGTTTTCTTCAATGATATCTGATTCAAAAAAACATGCGTGAATTGGAATATTATCTTTTGTTAGCTCTGGAAGTTCAATTCCATTTTTTGCAGCATCTCGTGTGTAATAAGCTTCATATTCCTTGTAATTATCTGGAGAATCAAAAATGCCGTTTCCATTTTTGAAAAGTTCATTGAATGCTTTTACAAGTGAAGCATCCGATCGGTAGTTATAAGTCATGTAAATTAAATCATTTTCATTGCTGTTTGTAAGTTCGTTAAATACTTTTACATCAGCTCCACGGAATTTATAAATGGACTGCTTTTCATCACCAACAAAAAAGAGTTTGTCTGGAGTGCGTTGGTCTTTTATAAGTTCGTGAAGTGTTTTACCTTCCGGTATAGTAATTTTGCAATTTCCGGAATCTTCAAAAACTCCAGCCTTTAGTGAGAGTATATAAAGCAGGTCTCGGTTTTTACCATTGTTGTCCTGAAACTCATCAATCATTATTTTTTTATAGGCATGTTTTTCCTGATTTCTGATGTCTTCATTTTCAAGAAGAAACTTTAGTGCGAGTTCAGTAACATCATAAAAAGAAAGATTTCCAGAAATACGTTTTGAGCTATTTACCTGTTGTAAAAAATCATCCAGCAGAAGATTCAGCTGCTCCAGGATTTTATATTGATTTATAAAGCCTTCGATTGAAAAATATTTGTCCAGTTCATTGCAAAAGGCAGTAATAGGAGTGCGGACAGCTGTGATATAGCCTTTAGGAAACTTTCTCTGCACATCTCTTGTAAATGCATGAAACAAATCAATCTGGTTTTGAAGCATTTCTGTATGATTGATAATATCGTCTACTGTGATTTTAGGGCTGTTGCAGAGTTCAAAAGATTCATCAATAAATTTTTTGATGTTAGAAACAAAGAGAACATATTGTTCTTCGCCTTTTTTAGGAGAAGCTTCCAGAGTATCGCTTATAACAGAAACTTTTTTGAAAAGGGAATTTTCAGATTTTCCAATAATCAGATTATTCCAGGCTTCTGTAATTTGTTTTGTCTGATGCTTGAAACTCTTTGAGAACCATCCTGCTTCAGTTGCAAGGCTTGTATGTTCAAGTAAGATTTTCGCAAAAACTTTTTCTGCAAAATCCTGAAGTTTTCCTGGCTCAGAAAAAGCCTGAATTGCCGGATTTTCTGCATTTTGAAGAATATAACTGAAAGCCATATCTTTTACCTGACGTTCACCATCTGAAGTTCCTGTTACAAAATCTGGTTTAATTCCATAGCGGTTTGCGCATTGACGAACAATGCCCGCACAATAAGAGTCCAGAGTTTGGATATGAACATCAGAAAAACTTTCAAGAGCTTCTTTTGCAAGCTTCTGCTGTTCAAGAGTAAGCTGTTCACATACTTCATGTTCTGCAAACTTTTTGAGTGTGCCGTAAATACGATGATACATTTCAGAAGCAGCTTTATTTGTAAAGGTTAGAGTGAGAATCTGTTCGGCTTTTGCCTGCCCGGTCATTACAAGCCATGCAAAGCGGGTAGCGAGAACCTGCGTTTTTCCCGAACCGGCACCTGCAGCAATTACAGTATTTTTTACAGCACTCAATGCTTTATACTGATTTTCATCAAGAGGATGATCAAGTAATTCAAGAAATCTTTCGTTGTAGTTTGACATTATTGTCCTCCTTTTGCATTGCTGTTAGTTGAACCTAAGTTCTCCCTGGCTACAGTATAGGTTGTGCGGCAAATAGTTTTGAATGGACACTCTACACAGTGTTCATAAGGTTTTACATTATGTCTGTCAGTTCTGCATGCACTTGATTTTGGAACAAAGTCTCTGGTGCTTATATCAGCTCCAAAAAGTTCTGTATATTCATCGAGAGCTTCAAGAGTTGGAGTAAATTCTGCAAGTGATTTTCCTCTAGGACCTTTATCTGTTACGGCTCTTTTTTCACTATCACTTATAGAATAAAAATATCCGCCATATAAATTATCCTCTGAAACATCAAGAAGTTTGTAATACAGCGGCATCTGAAAATCACCAAGAATCTTATTGTCATCAATAAATATGTCTCCAGCTGCAGGCATTGAACTTTTTGTATTTTTGTAATCAATAATTACATATTGGCCATCAGGTGTTTTTAAGAGACAGTCTATAACTCCATGGTAAATCAAATTATTTTTTACGAGCGAAAGTTTTTTTTCTTCAGCAATTACGATACATCCGCCAAAGCCACCTTTTTTTTCAACATCAAAAAGTGGAAGTAAAAACTGAAGAAATGAAAATATCTTTTGTGCAACTTTATTTTTTTGTGAACGTAGAGCAGAGAGGGCGAGTACACTATCCCTGAAATCAGAAGGAGCTTTTAAGGCCTCTTCTGTTTTATTTAGAATCAGATTAAAAAGTTCAGAAGTAAAGATGACTGGTTTCTGGTTGATTCCATTTTCACCATTTTCTGGAATAAGATAAAACTCCTTATCTTCTGAATTGTAAAATGGAAGTTTTTTATTCTCAAACTCACGTAATACAAGTTCGAGAATTTTGTGATTCAGATTTCCCATATCATATTTTTGCATAAGGGAGGTATCAAGCGTATCTTCCTGAAGTTTTAATAAACTTTGTAAAACCCAGTGGCGTTGGCAAGGAAAAAACTTTTCCAGATCTCCGCGTGCTGAAACCCGGACTAATCCTGTTTCTTTATCAGTTTTTGTCTTAAGTCTTTTTTCAAGACTTTGATTTATTCGGTAATCAGAATCAGAAGTTTTTTCTTTTTTTGTGTGCCATTGCTCAAACTGATTTTTTTGAGCAGGAGTTAGTTTTTCGATTTTATCACTTCTACCAAGAATATAATTTCGCTCAGCAAGAATATAATCTTCCTCATCAAGATTCGGAACTCCCTCTTTGATTTCTTCAAGACGGCTGTGTGCAATTGCATAACCTGCGAAGCTGTCTTCTGCATATGAGAAGTGAACAAAATCAGAATCAGCTCCATCAGTTTGTTTTGCATAAAGCTTAAGAAATACATCTGTTGAATTTTGAGTTCTGTCATCTTCTAAAAGATGAAGTTTTGCACGTTTTGTCGCATTTAAAAAAGTCAGTCTGCGGTTTTGAATTTCCAGATTTTTCTGTGAAGAATCAATTATAAATTGAAATTTAAAATTTGCAGCGGCAGTAAGTTTATATTTGAAGATATTTATACCAGTAGCCTTTGTCTGAGGTGTGTAAGTTTTACTATCAATTGTTTTAAGGAAAAACTCATAAGGAGAAGGAATCAAAAGTCCGCAGTCCTTATATTTTTCTTCTATCATAATCAAAGCTTCGAGTTCTTTAATACAACGGCTTATGATATTATTTGCCTGTTCAGAAAAGTCAGAATTATCTTCAAGAAACTGAGATTTAAATTTTACCCAGCAGGTCTTAATTGAATTGAAAGAATTATTTTCAGAATCAAAAAAACTTTCTACGGCACTATGTAGCTTTGAATAAAATTCTTTTAATTTATCAAAATATTGTATGCTGTCTTCAGAATCTGTGTTATTAAAATTTTCTGCAAGTTCAAGCCTCTTGATTTTTGAAGCAAAACACTGCTGCCAGATATCTTTTTCGCCAGGAGAACAAAGACAGCGCATACGGTTTCCTTCACGAATCAAAGCTTCTTTTGTGTCGGTTAGTTCTGTTTTCCACGGCACGCACTCATCAAGTAAAAGGGCACGTACACTGTCAAAACTAAAGTTAGAAGTATGGCAGTCGTAAATCTCGCGGAAGATTCTGCCGGCGCAATTTTTTGTGAGTGGCTGGCCTGCTTTTATTACATAAGGAATTCCATAAAGTGAAAATTCGCGGTCTATATATGGGCGGTAAGTGTCAATGTCTGGCACACTAAGTGCAATTTCACTCCAGTCAGCACGGCCTTCATTTACAAGCTTAATGATGCGGAGCATTGTCTGACGCAGTTCTTTTCTTGAATCAGAATATTTATATACTTTTGGAGAAGGAAGATTTTCTGGCAAAGTATATAAAGTGATATTTTCGTTTGCTTCAAAAATCTCTTCAAAATCACCAAAGTCTTCTAGCAATTCCGGATAGTAAATTATGAATTCAGATTGCTTATCAGAAATATCAGTTCCTTCAACCCATGAAGGTTCAAAAAGATTATTTGCATTCAAAAAGCGGCTGTATTCATCATATATATAGAGATAATCTTTATCTTCTGCGTCTAGCTCGCCATAATCAGCTGCATTCTTATCAAGTCGTTTTTTCCAGAAGTGAAGGGAAGGAATAATTTTTGCAATCCAGTCTTCAAAAGAAGATGCATTTTTAGCATATTCATCAGCTGGATTTATCAAAACTTGAAGTCGCTCAGATGCAGGCTTTTGTGCATTCCGTGCAATCAAATCACTTACAAAAAACTTTCGCAAAATAGAAGGAATAACAGATTTTCCAGCCTGTTCTGCAGCAACATAAGTGCCTTTAAAATTATCCCAGGCAATAAAACGTTCAAATGGAACTGCATCACAACCAGATTTCGATGGATTCAAAACAATCCAGTCTATCCAGCTATTCATAACAGTATCTGTTGGAAAAACAAAAATGCAATTCGGGTTGCTGAGTTTTTCAGATAATATATCACTGATTTTTTCAGGCAAAAGTTCAAGTTTTTTCATATTTTTATTATAAGGCATTTTTTCATTTGAGAAAATGATTTTTATGATGTATAGTTTTTATATGGACATTTCACGCTTAAAAAATATTCAACCTGTACTCGACAGGTTTGCAGAAGAAAAAAACGCTGCAGGATTGAATCTTCTTGTTTATAAAGATGGCAAAGAAATTGGTTACTGGCAGTCTGGCTTTGCTGATATAGAAGCCGGCCGCGAGTATTCCCGCGACACAATTGTTCGTCTTTATTCAATGACAAAGCCGGTTACAGCAGTTGCCGCAATGATTCTTATTGAAGAAGGAAAACTTGATTTAGCAGATGAACTTTTCAGATACCTGCCCGAATTTACAAATCTAAAAATTTGTTGTGAAAAAGGAAAGGAAGGAAAGCCTGTCCGTGCAAGTCGTCCTATATTGATTCAGGATCTTTTGAATATGACAAGCGGCTATACCTATGGAGCGTGGAGCGAAGATAGTCCGCTGGGAGAACATCTTACATCCCGCCTGATTGCTGAGCTTAATGCGGATGAAGCAGAAGGTGGAGAAAATAAAATTACTACACGCGAAGTTGCGAAATGTCTTGCTTCAATTCCTGTAAGTTTTGAACCAGGAACTGATTATAACTATGGTCTTTCTGCTGATATTCTTGGAGCTGTTATAGAAGAAGTAAGCGGAATGCTGTTAAGTGATTTTATGAGAGAGAGAATCTTTAAACCGCTTGGAATGAATGATACCGCATTTTTTGTTTCAGATGAAAAGCAGCCTCGGCTTGCAAAGGTGTATCGTTCCGTAGAAGACTGGTCTAAAGGTGGAGAACGTCATCTTGAACTTTTTACCAGCTGTAATCTTGGTATTCAGGATAAAATGAATCATGATCCAGCATTTGAAAGTGGTGGAGCAGGTTTGTGTTCTACAATTGATGATTATATGAAGTTTGCCCAGATGCTTACAAATGGAGGTGAACTTAATGGAATCAGGATTCTTCAGGAAAAAACTGTGCGTTATCTTAGTGAAGCCCGCTTAAATCCAAATCTTCAGCAGCGATTTGATATGAAAATGCCTCATCTTGCTGGCTATTCTTATTGTAATTTACTTCGTGTTGCCGCAGAACCTGGACGTTGTAATGTAATTACACAAAAAGGTGAGTTTGGTTGGGATGGCTGGCTTGGTCCATATGTAAGTGTAGATTTGGAAAACAAGCTTACTTTTGTTATGACAATGCAGCGCTGTGATTCAGGAACAACCTCTGCTGCACGACGCGCACGAAATATAATTTATTCTGCATTATAAAAAAATGTTATATGAC
>JAEEGJ010030926.1_pt1 | contig 10419 bp, 10 predicted proteins | sample 8958761 | NCBI WGS metagenome assembly JAEEGJ01 (sample SAMN16246546, study PRJNA631951) | gut metagenome | biome: gut microbiome; feature: rumen; material: RS-attached | host: Bos | place: Iran: Karaj | collected 2018-10 | reverse complement strand
GCGTCGCACGTTCACGCCCGCGGAGGTACAGCTGATCTACCAAGAGTTGGGCGAGCCGTAGAGAATCCACTTCTCAGGAAATAAGACTGTCTTATTTCTGATTAAGCGTTGTTTGTCTACACGATAATCAACGCTTTTTTTTTATTCACGAATGACTTACGACTTACAAACTTACAAAACCCGATTTCCAACTTACATAAGAACTTATATTAATTATTATATTAATTATTATATTATAATATAATAATTAATATAATAATTTTGTAATTCAATTTTAACTACCTATCATTCTCAAATTCAAACTCCCATTATGTACTATTCAAAACAACGTTTTGTAAGTTGTAAGTCTGTAAGTCACGCGATGGATATGTGTCTTTTCCTGTTTAATCGGCTTATATGCGAAATTTTAACTCTATTCATATATATGTGTGTAAAATAGCAAATAATGAGCTAAATTTTTGGCAATTTAAAGAAAATCAATTATCTTTGCAGATTAGAAATCTAAGGTAACAGATAATGGATCAGCATATAATAGACGAGATAAGAGTGATGCTCAAAGACTTGGAGAGTGACAGGATTGAGCGAACCATCTCAACGACTCAGACGGACAAGTTTGGGCAAGCCATTTGTGCTTTTGCGAATGATCTTCCCAGAAACGATAAACCTGGTTATTTGATTATTGGAGCTGATGACGATGGAATCATTCACCCAGTCCATGTTACTGATGAGTTATTGAAAAACATTGCAGCTATTCGGACTGACGGGAATATCCAGCCACAGCCATCCATGACGGTTCAGAAGGTGGAGTTATTAGAAGGTAATATCATAGTAGTGGAGGTGCAACCAGCCACTTTTCCACCAGTGAAATACAAAGGAAGAATCTGGGTGCGTGTTGGACCAAGAAAGGCTGTGGCCAATGAAAACGATGAAAAACGTCTATATGAGAAGCGTGCCTCAAATATCACAACCTTCGATGCAATGCCGTGTATGGATGCCACCATCGACGACTTGGATGTCAGTATCTTTAAGCAGTTGTATCTGCCTAAGGCAGTTCCCGAGGATGTGCTGAAAGAGGACACGCGCGATGTAAAGATGCAATTGCAGTCTTTAGGTTTTTTCGACACTCGTTATAATTGTCCCACTTATGCGGGTATTCTCTTCTTTGGTAAGTCTGTTGAAAGGTTCCTGCCTGGTGCGTATATTCAGTATGTCAGATTTAAGGGTAAGACCAGGTCAGGTGACATCATGAACGAATACAAGTTCTCTGGCAATCTTTGCAAAGTTTTATACCAACTGGATACGTTTGTGGATGTTTCGATTACCAATAGGCGCCCTGTTCCGGTCAGTGCACTTCGGGAAGAGACCATCATTGATTATCCGCATTGGGCAACACGAGAGTTACTGATGAATGCCATCTGCCATCGTGACTATGAAGGAAACGGCCCTATTCAGTTTTATCAGTACGATGATCGTATAGAGATTATGAATCCAGGTGGATTGTATGGTAAGGCGACTCCGCAGAACTTCCCTGAAGTAAATGATTATAGAAATACGGTAGTGGCAGAAGCCTTGAAGGTATTAGGTTTTGTCAACAGGTTTAGTCGTGGTGTTCTACGAGTAAAAGAAGAGCTGAAGGAAAACGGGAATGGCGAGCCTCAGTTCAGCCTTGAACTTGTAACTGCTTTCCTTGTAATCGAACCTATTTCCTCCAAATCTGCTCTTTTCCTTCAAAGTGGAGGAAAAGATGAAGGAAAAGATGAAGGAAAAGAAGAATTAGATTTTCTGTCTGTCAAGATTATTCAATTGATTAAATCAAAGCCAAACATTAAATATACTGAGATTATGGATAATCTTGGTGTTGGAGAAACTGCAGTTTATCGAGCCATTAAGGATTTGAAGGAAAAGAATATTATTAAGCGCGAAAAAGGCCGCAAAAATGGTTTTTGGGTAATTGTGAAGGAAAAGAATTGAAGGAAAAGAAGGAAAAGATGAAGGAAAAGGAGGGATTATCCTTCGATGCTGAAGAGATGATCATTGGTGATGGGTTAGCAGTTTGAAGGTTTATTTGTCATATCTTAGGCTGTCGATGTTAGTAATAATTTGTCAGAATTAAAAGAAATGATAAAAGAATTTGAAGAAATAGTGCAAAAGCTTAGGGATTTCAATCGTGAGCGTGATTGGGAACAATTTCATGACGCAAAGAATTTGGCTTTGAGTATTTCTATCGAAGCATCTGAATTGAACGAGTGTTTTTTATGGAAGAATGCTGACGAAGCTGACAGGGCTAAGGTCGAAGAAGAACTGGCGGATGTGTTTCTGTGTGCCATTATGCTTGCTGACAAATACGATATCGATGTCAAAGATATCTGTTTGAAGAAGATAGAAAAGAATGCCCAGAAGTATCCTGTTGAGAAAGCAAAAGGCAAGGCAACAAAATATGACGTACTGTAGAGTATATGAGTAGAGTTGCATATAGTGCCACGAAGGATGTCTTTGTAAAGGACGTTATTTTGAATCGCTTTATTCCCAAGATGCGTGAAGGCGCACGGCTGAATCACATCGGAGGAGGTGACAGTGAAATACGTTCGTGGCAAAGTAATGCACCCAATGTCAGAAACCTACTTGAACTGAGTCAGATTCCTGATAATATTATTGTTTCGTTCGAATATAAAGTTCCCAACGGAGGTCGTATTGACTGTATGCTCTATGGCGAGGGTAATAATGGACTAAAGAATGTCATCCATATTGAATTGAAACAGTGGGGTAATAATTCAGTCAGTGAACTATACGATACGGGCGTTTTCAAAGTTGATGCTTTTACTGGAGGTGGTTATAAGGCTGTATGCCATCCGTCACAGCAAGTCCTTAACTATCAGACTCATTTGTTGAACTTTGTAGAGGAACTGAATGCCAATGACACCAATTTAGAAGGCTTGGCTTACTGCTATAATTACGATAGCAACGCTACGCCTAATGCACTATATGCAAATCATTATCGTACCATATTAGATCAGCACAAGCTCTATTCTGGTAACGAGATAGAGCTTCTAGCTGCTCGCATACATGAATTGCTATGTAATGGTTCCGGATTGGAAATATTCAATCGAGTGACCACTAGTCGCATTCGTCAGTCAAAAACGCTTCTTGATGCTGCAGCCAATATGTTCAAGGGAATCACAGAGTTCTCACTACTTGATGACCAAATTACAGCAAGTGAAACCATTTTTGCTGAGGTAAGAAAGGCAAGCAAGAAGACTGGTAAAACTGTTGTTATTGTAAAGGGCGGCCCTGGTACGGGAAAAACTGTGATTGCCCTGCATGTTTTGGCACAAATGGCCCAGGAAGGCAAGGCTTCGAATATGTATTTCACGACACGTTCAAAGGCATTGCGTGAGTCACTTCGTGGGAGACTCCAAAATATCAGTCTTCAAGATGGTAGCAGTCTTAATGCGAGTGACTTGATATCTAACATTTTCCATTTCAAACCTCACTATTTTGAAGAGAGTGAAGTGGATTTGCTACTGGTTGACGAAGCCCACAGAGTTCAGAAATCTGCCAATTATATGGGTGATAAGTTCTTTGAGCAAACCTATTTGTCTCAGGTAACATCACTCATCTATTGTTCGAAGGTCTGCGTATTCTTCATTGATGATAAACAGGCCATCAAAACAGACGAGATTGGTAACTCTGACGACATCAAAACGGCAGCGAAGGGTTACGCAATGAGCGTGGCAAATTACGCCCAAACAGATTTTTATCAAAAAATACTGAAGAATAAAAAAGCTTTGGCCAAAGCCGAATCAGACAGAGCTCTACTTGCCGCAAATCCCATACCACAAAACTATGGTAAGATAGCTAAACTTGATACCAAGATTAGTGATTTACGCCGTGAGTTGACGAAAGAAGATTGTATTGCTGAAGTGAAGAGTACATTGAAGACTCCCATCAATATTATCGAGTTAGAATTGAAATCACAGTTCCGTTGTAACGGCTCCGATAATTATCTTGACTGGCTGGATGAAGTGCTTTACAAACCATACAAATTGGTAAAAACATCGTTTAGTGATAGTGAATATGATTTCCAGATATTTGGTACACCACAGGCACTTTACGATAAGATAAAATCGCTTGATAAACCTCATGTTACTCTAAAGCAAGTTGCTCGTATTGCTGCTGGATATTGTTGGAGATGGTCTACTCAGCTAGCTCCAGACGGTGATTTAGTTAAGGATGTTAAGATCGGTGATTTTGAAATGCCTTGGGAAACCAACAACGTAAGAGCTCGTGGTCAATTCCGTGACAAATATGCCAGTTCAGCTGACACTTGGGCTATAGAGCCACAAGGAATCAACCAAGTGGGATGCATCTTCTCTATTCAAGGTTTTGAGATAGATTATATTGGTGTTATTCTTGGCCCTGATATACAATATGATGCGGAGAATGATTGCCTAATAGGACAACTCGGTAACAATGTGGCTGTTCAGTCAAGTGATTCACAAGAATACACTCGTCACATTAGAAACGCTTATCGGGTCTTGATGTCTAGGGGCAAGAAAGGTTGTTTTGTATATTGTTGCAATCCTAAAGTTGCGGAGTTCCTTAAACGTTGTCAGAGAAAACAGAACCAGACTGTTGAGATGAATACAGGTGTACTGATAGCAGCAAAAGAGGAGACTCCAATACGATCCTTCGTCATTGACGACTATGATTTCCAGCGTAAACCTAATAAGGTTGGCTACATACCTTTGTATTCTGTAAGGGCTGCATGCGGCTATTTCGAGGATGGGGATATTCCTGAAGTTGAAGGCTGGGTGGATGCTTCTGGTCACGGATTTAGGCCTGACCCAGAAAAGCACTTTGTTGTTCATGCAAAAGGTGATTCTATGCTACCTAAGATTCATGATGGTGATTTGTGCGTTTTTGAATGGTATTATGCCGGCTCTCGTAATGGAGAGATAGTCCTCACTCAATGTCGTGATTTTGACTCTGAATATGGCGGTAAGTACACTATCAAGAAATACTATAGTGAAAAGGATGTAACTGAAGAAGGTTGGCAGCATACGAAAGTTGAGCTTAAACCTTTGAATTCTGACTATTGTGCTATTGAACTGGATACGGAGATGGAATACAGAACAATAGGAGTCTTAATCACTATATTAAACAAATAATTACGGCCTCGCCTAGATGAGATCACAATAATATATAAATATATAAGACAGACAAACTGACGAGACTTAATCCGCTTATGCCATATCTGATGGAAAATGCAGAGAAGTTGAATATAGGAAGATAGAACTATTATATCAATGTCAAACTGCGTAATTTGTTTGTTAATTACAGCGATCTGGCAGAAGGTAGCGGAGATACTATAGAGTCAATTATTAAGTAGAAATGTACCCAAAATGATGAAAAAATGCCAAAAAGAATAAAAACGTGTACCCAAAAGCTCTATTTCGGGTACATATCATGAAGAAAATGTGTAAGTAATTACACATTTGGGTACATATCGAAAAGGTGTGAAATATAGAAGTAAGGACATAGAGATTATTGGCGAAAAGACCGTTTTCAGAAAACGAACAGCTTGGATTCGGTTGGTGGAAGACAACAGCTTCTAACAAGTGCTGTGGGATGATATTGATTTCTCAGAAGGGATGTTTCTCATGTACGTTTCATTACCCTTGCCTCACGTATCAAAGAAAAGATTGCACAAACGGTCGTTGGCTCCTTACGAGAGTAGCCTTTTGCCTTTGCCTCATCAGTTGCTGATTTTGATGAAAGCCCCACAGACACGTTTCCTTTTGGCAGACGTGATGGATATGGATAAAACCATCGAAGCCGGACTTGCTCTAAAGGAACTAAAACTGCGAGTTGCAATTTAGCGTACCCTACTGATAGGTTTAATCCACTCATGCCGTATCTGATGGAAAATGCTGAGAAGGTGAAGTTGGCATTGAAGAATGATGATGATAGGGCTTTAATTTTAATTGCACTTGTTAATGCGGCTTATGAGTTTTGCTATGATGTTACTACTACACTAGGTAAATATTTCCATGCCCAGAAAGAGGTAGGATCATCGTTGATAGTATCTAAGTTATCGAGTAAATATGGTACAAATCGCTCTTTACCTAATGGTCTATATTGCATATTACCGATGTTGCTCGAAGCTGGTTTCCTTCTTCGACCTAAAGTTGGAGTATATCAAATCATAAGACTAGAACCACAAACAAGTATTTCATTTGAGATATATAAGCAATCATTCTTTCAGAATAATCCCATGCTAACTGATTCATATCAGTGTGAGAACCATTTCTATTTTGAGTTTATCAGGTAATTATATGTTTTTAATCATTGCTGTCCACTAAAAATCGCTAAGCGCTCTTTGAAATAATTGAATTATAGTTAGTTACAGAGATTTTTAGGGTGCGACGATTTGATTTTGTATCTTTGCAGTCAAAATGGATGACTGCATATGAACAAGCCCAAATACGTTTTCTCCCAATTGGTCGCTTTTATGGACTCAGACAAGTTCCGTCACATCGTTGACAAGTATAGAGGTAACCGCTATGTGAAGCACTTCACATGTTGGAACCAACTCCTTACGTTGATGTTCGGGCAACTGAGTAATCGCGAGAGTATGCGTGACTTGATTATCGCCATAGAGGCGCATCATCTGAAGTGCTATCATCTTGGATTTGGCAAGCACGTGACCAGAAGCAATCTGAGCAAGGCCAATACTAACCGTGACTATCGCATCTTCGAGGAGTATGCATACTACCTTGTCAGTGAGGCCAGACGCAAACGGGCTACAGATATCTTCAAGCTTGACGGAAATGTCTATGCCTTCGACTCCACGACAATCTCACTCTGTCTGGATGTCTTCTGGTGGGCTAAGTTCCGCAAGCATAAGGGTGGCATCAAGATACATACCCTGTATGACTTGGAGACTCAAATACCAGCCTTCTTCCACATTACTACAGCGTCAGTTCATGACTCCAAGACAACGAAGGAAATTCCCATTGAGACAGGTGCTTACTACATCTTTGACCGTGGTTACAACAACTTCAAGGAACTCTACCGCATTCATCGCGCAGAGTCGTTCTTTGTTGTCAGGGCTAAGAGCAATTTGCAGTACAAGTGCATCAAGTGGAGACGCAGACTGCCCAAGGGAATACTCACTGATGCTGAGATAGAGCTGACCATCTATGGCACTCAGAAAGGCTATCCAGAGCATCTTAGGCTTGTACGATTCTCCGATGAAGAGCAAGGCCGTGAGTTCATGTTCCTGACTAATGCAATGGAACTGACCGCACTGCAGGTTGCCGACCTCTACAAGAACCGTTGGCAGATAGAGCTGTTCTTCAAGTGGCTAAAACAGCATCTCAGAATTAAGAAATTCTGGGGTACTACCGAGAATGCGGTCAGGATACAAATCTATTCAGCCATCTGTGCCTACTGTCTCGTCGCCATTGTACAGCATGACATGAGGTTAAAATGGAGCACTTATGAGGTACTGCAAATCCTTAGCATGTCACTTACTGACACAACACATCTCAGAGATCTCTTCGACAAAACTATATTCAAAAATGACAAAGACCGAAGCGGTTCAGGTGAACCTAATTTATTTAATTTTTAACTCGTCCATTTTTTTAGTGGACACTAGTGGTTTTTAATATAGGTTTTGACTCCTCGTTAACGGGCCTTTTTTATGGAAATACTTGCGAGTTCGTGAGAACCCTCTGCACCTATCAAATAACTAAAGATAGGATATGCCAGTAGATATGGAGTATGACAACAATTCTTTAAGACGACCGAATTGGATTTGTATTTAACGATTTTCGGGTAAGTGTTTGTGGCATTGGATGATACTGCTGAAATTGGATAAAAACCTGAGAAAATTAACATAAATTAGTTGGGAAAACATACTGGTTTTTTGGAGATTATTTATTATCTTTGCGGTCGATTTGGTACTAATGCCATTTCCTGAATTTTATTCATGTCAAAAGCTGCTGTAACATACCGTACAGTGAGTGACTTTGGCACCGCGCGACGCTGCGGGCAGGCACTCTCGGCTGCCATCCAAACCAGGATGACGCAGGCGGATGTCGCGGCGATATGGACGAATCCTGAAACAATCATCATCGGAGATCGAGACGTAACAGCAAATCATTTCCACATTATTAATAATATAATCATCCAGTCATCCCCCCAGCAACCCAGGCATCATTATGACGACCTCCGCTCCCAACATCAAACAGGCAAACGGCCCTCTGCTAATCACTCAGGACAGAGTGGTAGAGATTGTTCGTTTTGCCATTAAGACAGATGGGCTAGAGAGGGCCAAATTACTATTTGACATGCTAAACACTTATTTCTCCACCGAACCAGGGTGGCCAGAAACCGCTATGGAGGTCAGACTGCTATTCGCAGATATGAGGGAGCAGGAGGAAAAGGAGAAAAAGGCTGAAAGAGAAGCTGAGAGAAGACTGGCAGAGCAGAAGGCTGTTACTCCGGCTGTCGTCGTGGTAAATAAGAATCTCAATCAAAACCAGAGTCTGTCCGAAGCTATTGGCATCAGGAAGGTCGATCAGCTGAACGGGGTGATTGAAGAGGGTGCAGAAGTGATTTACGCAAAACATAATTAATCAATATGACAACAGAAGAGAAACAAGCTTTATTCGCAAAACTGCCTGAAATCCTGCAGGGTGCTAATATCGGGCAGTTGAACATGATCGTTGAGAGTGGGGCCAAGGTGGTCTATCAGGAGCAGCACTTCCAGGGCGAGCAGAAACCAGCAAACTCAGATGCCAACCAGAAGCCAGGCAAGGAGGCCATCATGGAATACCTGTGGCGACTGAAACCCGTGGTCAGGGAGCAATACCTCTCTGTCTATGGCGAGATATGGGATGGTATCTTGGAATTGCATGAGGTCAAGATGCAGATCTATCAAAAAGGTAAGCAGCAAGATACGACGTTTAACCGTAATCTACTGGCTCAGATTATCCATCAGGTGAGCGACCGCCTTTACCTGCCTACTGCCAACACCGTAAAGATGGCCGAATACCTGGAGCCTGAGAAGGGTATAGAGCATCCTGTCAGACAGAAGTTAGGAGAGTCGCCGGAGAAGCCCATCAAAAAGGCTGTCGACGAGTACATGAAAAGCAAAATCTAAGCTTATTTTTGAAGGAATAATGAAAGTTAGGTCTCTGTAAAAGGAGGCCTAACTTTTTTTGTATCAGCGAGTTGAAAGAATGAAGAAATCTACGCAAGTTTCTTTCATTTTTTCACTCGTTTTATTTTCCCAATTTTGCACCCAGAAATTCAAAGTCAAACAATTTAAACATTAGAATTATGAAGAAAAGAAAGCAAAATGGGAGAAAATCCTCTGAACTGTTTGAGGTGGTTGAGAAAGACCTTCGCGGTGATTATGGTGTAGGAGGGTGGTATGAAATATGATGTGTTCGCCAATATCATGGCCATGTATCCAACGACTCCTACGAAGAAGATATCGAAGGAACTGGGCGTCCCGGAAAGGACAATAAAACTGCTTGCCAATAGCATGGGTATTCACAAGGAAGGCCGTAAACATTCGGGCAATGGTTGCCAATCGACGGTCGTGACTTACAATGCCAGAACTGCAGAGGTTGGTTTTGTGTTCGGGCCGTTTGAAATAAAGCGTAGTAAGAAACCTGTAAAACTGCAAGTGGCATGGAAGGATCTGTAGATTACGATCATCTTATCAGATACTTGAAGGATGGCCGCCTGGTGAGAAAGCTCAGGACAGAGAACAGTCAGCTGAAGCGGGAAGTGGCAAGGCTGAGAAAAGAGAATAGACAGTATAACAGATAAAGACAAAAGAACATAATAACATAAAACAATTATAAGATGAACAAACAATTGAATTTTGCTGAGGCGCCTGTACAGGTGCTGACGCTTGAAGAGCTCGAAAGGAGCTATCATGAGAATCTGCCTACGGGCGACCCTGTAGGAGGTATTTATCACTTCGCCCTGATACAACAGGTGCTGGAACTGTTTGAGAAGCGGGGCTTGAACCCAGTGGTGCAGGAGATATTCGCCGCTGCCAACCGCGACTCGAAACGTCCGGGTGTGACCATCCTGCCACAGCTGGAGGAGAAGTTCGGTGAGAAGGCTGTAGAGGCGCATCTGCTGCGCAGGGTGTATGCGAACATCGAGATCAGAAGTGATGAGACCGACGATGTGGTGACTTGCCTGGCAGTGGCCTATCATCAGAAGGGCATCCAATTGGGTATCGGCCCGATGGTGAAGGTATGCCATAACCAGACAATCCTCGGGGCGCAGGATGTGGTGAGCAATTACACTTGCTTCGGTGTTCGGGGCACAAAGGGGACAGGCACCACTGTGCCCTGCAAGCAGAGCACAGCTGGGAGCCAGTCCCCATTG
>JAEEGJ010030918.1_pt1 | contig 10421 bp, 8 predicted proteins | sample 8958761 | NCBI WGS metagenome assembly JAEEGJ01 (sample SAMN16246546, study PRJNA631951) | gut metagenome | biome: gut microbiome; feature: rumen; material: RS-attached | host: Bos | place: Iran: Karaj | collected 2018-10 | reverse complement strand
CTGCGTGCGGTCGAACGGAGGCGTCGCGATACGCACGTTGAGCTTGATGATGCCCTTCTCGCCCGGGTAGGAAGCCATGGAGTAGGCGCGGATGGTCGGAACCTCGTTCTTGAACTTGAGCGGGGTGATGCCGAACTTGTCCCAGTCGCCCTTGTAGATGTCGGCCACGCCCATGTCGGAGAAGTCGGCCTCGTAGGCGGGGATGTCGATCTGGATGTACTCGCCGCTCTTGAACTCGAGCTCTTCGCCCTCGGGGAGCTTGACGGTGAATTCCTTGATGAACGTGGCGACGTTCTCGTTGGAGATCACCTCGCACTCGAGTTTCTTGACGGACAGGGCGGATTCGGCCACCTGGATCTTGAGGTTGTCCTTGACCTTGACCTGGCAGCCCAGGCGCCAGCCGTCCTTGATCTGCTTGCGGTTGAAGAAGCCGGTCTCGGTCGGGAGGATCTCGCCGCCGCCCTCGAGCACCTGGACCTTGCACTGGCCGCAGTTGGCCTTGCCGCCGCAGGCGGAGGGGAGGAAGATCTTCTGCTCGGCAAGCGTGTTCATCAGCGAGTTGCCGGGATTGACCTTGAGGGTTTTCTTACCGTTGTTGATATCGATGTCGACCGTGCCGGTCGGGGTGATCTTGGCCTTGACGTAGAGCAGCAAGACCACCAGCAGCAAGGTCAGGATGACGATGACTGCGATAGAAGCGATTATTGTAGGTGTCATTGCGTGCTCCTCCTAAAGCTGGATACCCATAAAGATCATGAATGCCATACCCATCAGGCCCACCGTGATGAAGGTGATGCCGACGCCCTTGAGCGGGGCGGGGACGTTGCTGTAGGACAGCTTCTCCCGGATGGCGGCGAGGCTGACGATGGCGAGGTACCAGCCGAGGCCGGAACCGAGGCCATAGACGAGCGGCTCGCCGAAGGTCGCGAAATCACGCTGCTGCATGAAGAGCGAACCGCCCAGGATGGCGCAGTTCACGGCGATCAGCGGCAGGAAGATACCGAGCGAGGAGTACAGCGAAGGAAGGAACTTCTCCACGAACATCTCGACCAGCTGCACGAAGGCGGCGATCACGGCGATGAAGAGGATGAAGCTCAGGAAGCTCAGGTCCACCGATGCGAACTGGGGGCCCAGCCAGCTCAGTGCGCCGGGCTGGAGCACGAACTTGTTGAGGGCCCAGTTGATGGGCAGGGTGAAGAAGAGGACGAAGATCACAGCGAGGCCCAGGCCATTGGCTGTCTTCACGTTCTTCGATACCGCCAGGTATGAGCACATACCCAGGAAGTATGCGAAGATCATATTGTCAACGAAGATTGACTTGACGAATAAGCTTACGTATTCCATAGGGCGACGCGATTATTTCTCCTGAAGGTCCTTGTCGCAGGCGCGGTGTACCCAGATGATGCATCCGAGCAGGATCAGCGCGAACGGCGGCAGGATCACGAGGTTGTTGGGAATATAGCCGGCAGGCAGGACCTGCAGGCCGAACAGGGTGCCGCTTCCGAGAAGCTCGCGGAAGAAGGCGACGATGATCAGGATGAGGCCGTAGCCCACACCGTTGGCCAGACCGTCCAGCAGGGAAGGGATGGGCTTGTTGCCGAGGGCGAAAGCCTCGATGCGGCCCATCACGATACAGTTGGTGATGATCAGACCGATATAAACGGAGAGTTGCTTGTCGATGGCGTAGGTGCCTTCGCCGGCCTTGAGGACCTGATCCACGAGGATCACCATCATGGCAACGACGACGAGCTGCACGATGATACGCACGCGCATCGGGATGCTGTTGCGAAGCAGCGAGCAGACCAGGCTGGAGAGGCCCGTGACGAGGGTCACGGAGATGGCCATCACCAGGGCGCCCTTGAGCTGCACCGTAACGGCCAGCGAAGAGCAGATACCGAGGATGAGGACGGTAATCGGGTTCCCCTTCAGGATCGGATTGAGGATGGTTTCTTTAAGCTTCTTATCCATAATTATTCCTCCTCTTCTTCGTTAGTAGTGGTAATTGCGTGCTCCTCGAGCATGCCGAAGAAAGCACCCAGACCGAAGTGCTCCTCGTAAGCCTTGAACCAGACGTTCAGTGCCTCGTTCAGACCCTTGGAGGTCATCGTGGCGCCGGTGATGGCGTCCACGGCGTTCTCGGCGCCGGTTGCTTCGGCGTTTTTCTCAAGACGGAAGGCGGGCTCTTCGCCCCACTCGACCTTCTTGCCGATGAACTTCTCGCGGAACCAGGCTTCGTCCTTGATCTTGGCGCCGAGACCCGGGGTCTCGGACTCATGGTCGAAGTAGGCGCCGGCGATGGTGCGGCAGTCCGGCTGGAAGGCGACATAGCCCCAGATCGGGCCCCAGAGGCCGGCTCCGTAGATCGGCATCACGGCGATACCGCTCTTGAAGACATAGACGGGAAGCGTCACGTCGGCGCTGTCCTTGATGGCCTTGTTCTGCGGCTTGAGGTTGTCCACCAGCTCGATGTTGCCCTTGTCAATGGACAGGGTGCCGTTCTGCTTGCCGTCCAGGCCGATGGTGTAGGCCTGGTCGATGTTGTCGGCGTAGAGCTGCAGGACATCGGCGTTTTTGGTGGCGTAGAGTTCTTCCGTGGACTTGATACCGGCCGCGGACATCATCTGGCGCAGGGTTTCCGCCTTGGCGTTGGCACTCTGCGAGGGCTTGAGCTTCATGGCCGTGAAAGCCAGGACAGCAGCCACGACTACGACCACGAGGGTGGTGTAGATGACAGTATATGCGTTGCTATTGGTATTCATACGGCTAGGCGGTTTTGAGTTTCTTTTCCCGACGGGAAATGTGCGTGCTGACAACGATGTGGTCGATCAGCGGAGCGAAGATGTTGCAAAGCAGGATGGCGAGCATCATACCCTCGGCGTAGCCCGGGTTGAAGAGGCGCACGGTGACACAGAGGGCGCCGATCAGGAAGCCGTAGATCCACTTGCCGCACTCGGTCTGGGCGGAGGTCACCGGGTCGGTTGCCATGAAGACGATACCGAAGGCGAAGCCGCCGTAGAGGAGCTGCATGTAGCAGGGGATCGTGGTGATGCCGGCCAGGTCGCCGATGCCGCCCACGAAGAGGACACCGAGGATGCCGCTGAGCATGATCTTCCAGCTGGCGATGCCGGTCCAGATGAGGATGATGGCACCGAGCAGGATGGCGATGACGGAAGTCTCGCCGACAGATCCCGGAACCGTACCGATGAAGAGATCCCAGAAACCGGTGCCGTACTGCGCGGAAGCGCCGTCCAGTGCGAGCGGGGTGGCGCCGGTGAAGCCGTCCACGAGCTGCTCGGTCGGTTTGTAGTGGATCCAGCAGTTGGAGCCGGACATGTAGTTCGGGTAGGAGAAGAAGAGGAAGGCGCGCGTCAGGATCGCCGGGTTGACGATGTTCATACCCGTGCCGCCGAAGACCTCCTTGCCGAAGATGACGGCGAACGCGACGGCGACGCCGAGCATCCACAGGGGGATGTCCACCGGGACGATGAGGGGAATGAAGAAACCGGACACGAGGTAGCCCTCGCTCACTTCTTCGCCGCGAATCTGGCAGGAGGCGAACTCGATGCCCAGACCCACGATGTAGGAGACCAGGTAGAGGGGCAGGACCCGAAGGAATCCGTACCACCAGTTACCGAGGATGTTGAGGCGGAGGTCACCCACCGCCAGGCCGTGCTGATAACCGACGTTCCACATGCCGAAGAGGGCTGCGGGCACGGCGGCGATCACCACGAGGATGAGGATGCGCTTGAGATCGATGGCGTCACGGACGTGGGAACCCTTCTTGGTGACGGTCCCCGGCACGTGCAGGAAAGTCTCAAAAGCGTCAACCGTAGAGTGCAGCCAGTAAAGTTTGCCGCCTTTTTCGAAAATACTGTTCATACTTTTAAGCCATTTCCTTGAGCATCAGGTTGATGCCCTGTTCGATCATTGCCTGGATATTATTCTTGCTCGGATCGACGAACTCGCAGGTGGCGAGATCCTCGGGGAGCACTTCGTAGATGCCGAACTTCTCCATCTTCTCGATGTCGCCCGCGAGGCAGGCCTTGGCGAGGAAGACAGGGTAGAGGTCCATCGGGAGGACCTTGGCATAGTAGCCGTCGTTCATCAGGAACGCGCGGGGACCGCCGTGCAGGTTGGTGCTCATGGCGTACTTCTTCTTCGGCAGGAGCCAGGAGAAGTAGCTGCGGTCGGCGCTGAACTGGTTGAAACGGAAAGGACGGATCCAGCCGAGGAGCTCCTGGTCGGTGCCTTCGCGCAGGATGGTGACCTGCGTGTCGAAGTAGCCGATGTAGCCGGCGGCGCCTACGGTCTTGCCGCTGAGCGCGTCGCCGCTGATGACGCGGAGCTGCTCGGCGGGGGTGTTGCCGAAGTAGGCGGCGAGATCCTGCATCGGCGTGCCCGGGAGAGCATCGATGTAGGACGGCTGGAGAGCCATCGGACCGGTGATGGCGACCTTGCGGCGCACATCGTACTTGCCCGTGGTGAAGAGCTTGCCGATCGCGACGAGGCCGGCGAGGGAGACGGTCCAGACGGTGTCTTCCTTGCGGATCGGGGCGATGTGGCTGATTTGCACGCCCACGTTGCCGGCGGGGTGCGGACCGCGGAAGGTGCTCAGCTCGCAGTGCTTCAGACCTGCAAAGGCGGAAGAGGCCTTGTTGCCGTCCAGACCGACATAGACCTTACCGTCCGTCAGCTTGGAGAGGGCGCAGATGCCCGCCTGGGCAGCGGCCAGCTCGCTGCCGAAGCAGAAAGCGGCGTCCGCAGCCAGCGGAGCGGTGCTGAAGGTGGAGACGAAGATGTCGCGCGGACGGACCTCGGGGTTGGCGAGGATACCGTACGGGCGCTGGATCAGCCAGGGCCACAGGCCGCTCTGGAGAAGCGCCTCGCGAACCTGCGCGGCGTCCAGCTGGCTTGCGTCCTTGACTCCGAAATCGACGCACTGCCGCTTGCCGTCCGATTCGATCAGGATGGCAAGCAGCTTGCGTTTCTCGCCACGGACAATCTCCTTGACCGTACCGCTCACGGGGGAGGTCAGGAGGATGTCGGCGTTCATTTTGTCTGCAGCGACGGGAGAACCGCAAAGCACGGGGTCACCTTCCTTGACCAGCAGTCTCGGCAGGAAACCCTTGAAGTCCGTCGGTTGGACGGCCACAATGCCCGGCGCAATCGTCTTTGAGACACGGAGTTCTGCTTCTCCCGCGAGGGGGATGTTCAGACCCTTTTTCAAAACGAAAGTTAGTGACATGAATATAACGTTATAAGTTTTCGCAAATCGCGACGCGAAGATACCACTTTTTTTTGTAATTTCGTGCCGCTATGTTGGATAAAGTGAACACGATTTTGGAAGAATTGAACGAGGAGCAGAAGAGAGCCGTCTGCCAGGTGGACGGGCCGGTGCTAATCGTGGCGGGAGCGGGATCCGGGAAAACCCGCGTGCTGACCAGCCGGGTGGCGTATATTCTGGCATTACAAGCAGATGCGCGAATTCTGGCACTGACCTTTACAAAGAAGGCGGCCGGCGAAATGAAGGAAAGGATCGCGGCGATGGTGGGCGACGGGAATGTGCGGCGCGTGGTGATGGGAACCTTCCATGCCGTCTTCGTGCGTTTCCTGCGCGAGTATGCGGAATCGCTGGGCTATCCGACCAATTTCACCATCTATGATACGTCCGACTCGCAGAGCGCGATCAAGGCCTGCGTGAAGGAGATGGGACTCGACGACAAGATCTACAAGCCGCGCGAGGTGCTTTCCCGCATCTCGATGGCAAAGAATAACCTGATCACCTACACGGCCTACCAGGCCGCCCAGGAGCTCCAGACGCAGGACTTCCACGCCAAGCGGCCGCGTCTGGGGGAGGTCTATCAGCGCTATCAGGAGAAGCTCAAGCAGAGCGGGGTGATGGATTTTGATGACATCCTGCTGAATATGAACTACTTGCTGCGGGACAACCCCGAGGCGCTCGAGGCTATTTCCAAGCGCTTCACGCACTTGATGGTGGATGAGTACCAGGACACGAACCAGGCGCAGTACCTGATTCTGAAGAAGTTGGCCCAGCGTCACCGCAACATTTGCGTGGTGGGTGACGACAGTCAGTCCATCTACGCCTTCCGCGGCGCGCGCATCGAGAATATCCTCAGCTTCAAGAAGGATTATCCCGAGTGTAAGATCTTCCGCCTGGAGCGCAACTACCGCTCCACACAGGTCATCGTGGACGCCGCCAATTCGCTCATCGCCCATAACGAGGGGCGCATCCCGAAGGAATGCTACGCCGTGGGTGAGGACGGGGAGCCGATCCGCCTGCTGAAGGCCTACACCGAGACGGAGGAGGCGGTGATGATCGTCTCTGAGATTCTGGACCGGATGCGTACGGCACGGGCGCAGTACCAGGATTTCGCCATCCTGTACCGCACGAACGCGCAGTCCCGTGCGCTGGAGGAGCAGCTCCGCCGGCGCAATATTCCTTATATGATATACTCGGGCAATTCCTTCTTCGACCGCGCCGAGGTCAAGGACATGATGGCCTACTTCAAGCTGGTTGTCAACCCGCGCGACGACGAATCCTTCCGCCGGGTGGTCAACAAACCCGCCCGCGGCATCGGAGACAAAGCGATCGAGGCGATCGAGGCTGTGGCACGCCAGCAGGGCTGGCCGCTCTTCCAGGCCGCGCGCGAGGTGCCCAAGGTACAGCCGTTCTGCGAGATGATCCTCAAGCTTTCGGGGCTCGTGCCGACGACCGACGCCTGGGAACTGGCGAAGCGCATTGCCGACGAGAGCGGCCTGTACGCCTTCTACAAGCTCGATACCTCCATCGAGGGCCTGTCGCGCGTAGCGAACCTCGAGGAGCTCATCAACAGTGTGGCGCAGTTCGTCGAAGAGCGGAAAGAAGAGGCCGAGGACTACGAGGCCGAAGGGGGAGAGGTCGGCGTCTTCACGCTGGACGACTTCCTGGAGAATGTTTCCCTGCTCAGCAACGTCGATGTGAGCGAGGACGAAGATACCAATAATAAGGTAGCGCTGATGACGGCCCACTCTTCGAAGGGCCTGGAGTTCCCGTACGTGTTCGTGGCCGGGATGGAGGAGAATCTTTTCCCGAGCGTGTCGATGCTGTCGGCGAAGACGGAAGTCGAAGAAGAACGGCGGCTCTTCTACGTCGCGATGACGCGCGCCAAGAAGGCCGTGCGCCTGTCCTTCGCCGGGACGCGCATGCGCAACGGCAAGCACGAATCGAATGCTCCGTCGCGCTTCATCAAGGAGATTGATCCGCGCTATATCGAGAACCCGCTGGAGGACGCCGATTTCGACAATGCCGGCGTGACGCACGAATGGGGCGGCTTCGGCAGCCGTTTCACCGGCGGCCGCCTCGACCGTTTTGGCCTTCGCCAAAACGGTCCTTCGGATCCTTATCACCCCCTGCGCCCCCTCAAGGGGGATGGCCGGGTATCCGCTAACGCGGACCGGCGCTCACGCACCAGTGCCTCCGACTGGCAGAGCTACGGGCGATCCTCGCAAGTGCAATATGAGCGAAGGGAAAGGGGGAGCCAGTTGCCCCCGGCGGGCGTAGCCGCCCATGGCTTCGTAAATGGGCGGGGCCCGCAGCCGCAGGCTGTGGGAGGGATGAGGACGCAGTCCGAACCCGGTCGGGGGCAAGCTGGCTCCCTCGCCGGCCGGGCGCTAGCCGACGCCAATTTCGTTGGTGTCCCGATGACGGAGCTGACCGTGGGTCAGCGGATAGAACATAACCGCTTCGGCGCGGGCACGATCCTCGAACTCTCCGGTCGCGCCCCCGAGATGAAGGCCAAGATCCGCTTCGACGACCACGGCGAGAAGCTCCTGCTGCTCAAATACGCCAAACTCCGCCCGCTGAACGCCTAATTTTTGCTCCTCCCCGTTCCAAAGTAAAGAATTATTCTTATCTTTGGGCGTAATAACCCATGAGCTAATCACATAGATCCGTCTTGCCAACATGGGCGGTCTTGTGATAGATACCCGTTATACGGGTGTCCCATCAAGTATTTAGAACTAATAACTGATTATGGAAATCAGATTTAAGAAGACATCTTCGATCTTCGATGTTGGTGTTACCGCTGTTGCCGCGATCCTCTCTGTCGGGGTGATGCTCTACGGCGTGTTGCACTTCGGCCTGAGCCAGACCTGGCCCGAACTGGTACTCAATCTGCTCTACATCGCCTGTCTGGTGATGATGGGAATGTACTTCTTCCAGTACCGCCTCTCCACGCAACAGTTCAACTACTGGTGCTCCGTGTGCATCGGTGTCGCCATCCTGCTGCGCGACATCCTGTTCCCGCCCCAACTGGCCTATTACGGCATCCATCTGGCGACCCTCGTCCTGTCCGTGGCGCTGCTCCTGCTGCTCACCTTCTTCTACTCCCGCAAGGAATGGAAAACCTATTCCAAGGGCAACCTGTGGATGATTTTCGTCATCGACCTGGCCATCGCGATCCTCTATAATGTCGATATCGCCCTGGAGGCCGCCAACGAATACACCAACTATATGCTCGTGGAAATCTGGATCCGTCCGACCATCAGTTATGGTCTCGTAGCCTGTTTCGTCAAGGAGACAAACCAATGATGCAAAAACTAACTAACTGACTAATAAAACTAAAACGCTAAAGCCATGAAAACTGACCACATTATTAAAAACGCAAAAATCTTTACCTCCAACCAGAAGAATCCGCAGGCCACCGCCCTGGCGGTGAAAGACGGCAAATTCGTTTATGTGGGCGATGAGGCCGGCCTGGCTGATTTCGAGGGTGAGGTCACGGACCTCGGCGGCAAGTTCATCATGCCCGGCATCATCGACAGCCACGTGCACGTGACCATCGGTGTCGCTTTTGACTACGTGGATCTGGGCGTACGTTTCGAGCCCGACGGCAAGCAGGGCGCCATGGATTTCATGTCGGCCTACATCAAGGAACACCCCGGAGAGAAATGCTACAGGTTTTTAGTGGAACGCCACTATCTGAAAGGGGAAGAGATCACCAAGAAGGATCTGGACAAAGTTTGCCCCGACGCCGAGCTCATCCTCCTGGAAGGGGAGTGCCATAGCAACTGGGTGAATTCCAGGGTCTTGAGACGGATGGGTATCTTCGACGACACGCCGGACCCGGTGCCCGGACTGGCATATTATGTCCGCAAGGACGGGCACGTGACCGGCAACTCGTTCGAAACTGCCAGCTGGCCCATCCTCTTCGATGGCGCAAACGATCTGACGGAAGAGCAGATTGTTGCCTCGGTTTCGCGCTGGATAGAGTTTTCCAAACAGGCAGGCGTGAGCGCGGTCTTTGACGCCGGTTTCCCGGAGCACAACCTCGTCCACGAGTGGATGTATGAGTGTCTGGCCAAAATGGACAAGCAAGGAAAACTGCCCATCTACATAGACGGATGCTACGTGCTCACCCGGCCCAGCCGGATGCACGAAGCCATCGGGGAAGTGAAGCGCTTCAACCGCAAGTTCAACACGGAACACCTGAAGGTGCACACCTTGAAGATCTTCATGGACGGTACCCTCAAGATTGAGACCGCGGCTCAGGTAGAACCTTATGTGGACACCGGCGCCACGGGTACGACCGCCTTCAACCCCGCTCAGGTGGCCGAAATCCTCAAGGCCCTCAACGAGGCCGGCCTTGACCTTCACGTCCACACCGTCGGCGCTGCAGCGTCCCGCGTGATCCTGGACGGCGTAGAGCTGGCCCGGAAGGAATTGGGAGACAAGTACCATGTCAAGGTCACCTGCGCCCACCTGGAGGTGCAGGCCGACGAAGACCTCACGCGCTTTGCCAAGCTGGGCGTATTCGCGAATTATACCCCCTGGTGGCATAACGGCGGCGGCCCGGGCGTGCTGACCCCCATGCTGGGGGAGAAGCGTGCCACGCACATGTACCGCTGCAAGACGGTCTGGAACACCGGCGCCCTGGTGGCCTGGTCCAGCGACAACGTGGCCTACGGTGACTTCACCACCTGGAGCCCCTATCTGGGGATGGAGATCGGTATGACCCGCACCATCACGGAGAAGACCAATGTCCCTGCGTACTGCATTTCTCCCTTGCTCAATCCGCCGGCAGAGGAAAGGATGAGCGCAGAGGAAATGCTCATCGGCTACACCATCAACGGCGCCAAGCAGCTGGGCATCGAGGCGAAGAAGGGCTCCATCGAAGTGGGCAAGGACGCCGACTTCCTGGTGTTCGAGAATGACCTCCTGACGGCAGAACACGAGGGCTTCAGCCACAACGCGCCGACGGATGTGTTTATCAACGGAAAGAAGGTGAATTAAAAGATCCTGGATCATTATGAAAAAGTCACTTATTCTTGGCAACATCATCACGGTGGATAAAAAGCGCCCCCTTGCCAAGGCTGCATATGTAAAGGACGGCGTATTTGCCTATATAGGCAGCGCTGAGGAA